>Ga0181356_1001345_pt1 | contig 10739 bp, 25 predicted proteins | sample Fa13VDMM110SN_FD_130104 | JGI IMG/M metagenome (GOLD analysis project Ga0181356, IMG submission 130104) | Freshwater viral communities from Lake Michigan, USA - Fa13.VD.MM110.S.N | ecosystem: Environmental > Aquatic > Freshwater > Lake | place: USA: Michigan | collected 2013-09-24 | reverse complement strand
TTTCTTGTCCATTTTTTTTAATTTATTATTATACGATTTTGGTTATTGAGCCATTAACTTCCATATAGCCTAATTTACCTAATTGCTCGTCTAAATTTTTCATTTGTGTTTCTAAACTTTTTATTTCTTGTTCTTTAAAAAATTTAAAGGCTGACTCTGCACCAAAACCATTAGTTAAATGACCTGTTTCTCTTCCGAAATCGTTCAAACTCATAGCCATAGTAGAACTTCTTTTATTTCTTAAATCTGATATTTGAGTTGCTAAACTTTTTGCTTCAGCAATTTTTTTTGCCAAATCTTCAACTTGAGCAGGTGTTGACAAAGTAGTCCCCGTTGGAGGTACGCTTGTTGTCCCTGTATCTGTTGTCCCTGTACCTGTTGTATCTGCACCTGAAGTTCCCGTTCCCGAAGTTCCCGTTCCTGTTGTTCCTGTTTTTTTAGGCTTAAAGTAAAAATATGCCCCAACTCCTAATACAAGTACGCTTCCGATTATTACTACTGTCTTGTTCATATTTTTATTTTTTAGTAATAAATTTATTATAATCATTCAATGATGTTTGAGTTACTTTCATAACCGCTTTTAATCTTGCTTCTGTTTTATCGCCAAAATCCTCATCATCTACTAATTGTTTTAATGCTCTTTGAAGAATTCCAACTTCAACCCCTTTAGACCCTTTTTTCAATACTTTATCATAATCTGCTTTTGCAGGTATGCTATCTCCAAAATTAGTTTTTTCTTCAGCAAGTTGTGGAGTTTTCTTAAAGAATAAATATATTCCTAAAGCAACTAAACCAACTGATACTATCAATACTTTTTGATTATTTTTCATAACTAATTTTTTAAACTGTTGGAACAAACGGTGGTGTTGCGTTTGGTGGAATGTTAGTAGGCGTTTCCATAGGTGGCTCTAAATGACTTCCTGCTTCTGCCTGTGCTACACTCTCACTCTTGAAATTGAATGTTACATTTCCGTTTTTAATTTTATTATACAGAAAATATCCACCCAATCCAAATAGTAATGCACCGACTATGTAATATGCTCTTGTCATTTTTTTTACTTATTAAAAATTATTTCAATGTTTGAAGTTCCTAAATCAGATTCCGTTATTTCGCCCTCTTCATAGGTTTTTCCAAAACGACTTAAAGCCCTATTTGATGCACTACCTGATAATTGCCAACCATTCCAAGTTTTAATAACTGCACCATTACCTTTCTCAAAATTAGCACTTTTATTACCTAACTTTAACGTACCACTTCCATCGGGATTTATCAATATAGTACCTTTAGGTCTTTTCATATATAAATATCCAAAAGTTGCTATTCCAACAACTGCTAATGACGTAATTACAACACTTTTTTTCATATTACAAATCTTTTAATGTTATTTGATTAACTCCTTTTGCTTTTAACAAACCTGCTAAAGTAAAAGAACCGAATATACCGTCAATACCGTCTTGATTATCTCCAAAAGTACCTAAATTTTGACCGTATTTTTCAATAAGAATTCTTTGCATTTCAGCAACTTCAGGATTTTCAGAACCTTGTTTTAAAACCAAATTCATATCTAATGTACTTGGTTCAGGCATAGTTTGGTCGGGTATTTGCATAACCTCAACGCCCAAAGGTTTATTTTTGAATACGAAGTAAATTAATACCCCTAATCCAAAAGCAATTCCACCAATAATTAATTGGGTTTTTCTGTCATTTACATTTATTTTCATATTATAAATCTTTTAATGATATTTCCATAACGTTTTTCGCTTTCTTTAAAGCAACTTCTGTCAGCAATCCAAAATCTCCATCAATACCGTCTTTATTTACTCCTGAATCTCCTAAAGAAGCATTGTAATCTTTTTTTAGAACTCTTTGTAATTCAGAAACTTCTGCCCCTTGAGAACCTTTTTTAAGAACTTTTTCCTCATCTAAAGTAGGAGTTTGTAAATCAGGGTTTTCTGCTTTTGGCATACTGTGAAGCCATTTACTTACCAAATAAACTCCTAATACAACCGCCCCTCCGATTATTAAATACTTTTTTTGTTTTGCATCTAATGTCATAATTTCTATATTTTATTTTTTACAAGTTCTATCTACCTTGTGGCGCATAACCTTATTTTTTCTTATTCATATTAACTACAACTACGTCTGACCTAACCCAACGTAAAGACGGGTCTTTAGGTTTCATCATATCCCAACTGAAATTCTTTTTAATTTCAAATATTTGGTTTGAGTTTTCTTCATTTACTGCAAACCATATTTTTTTATCATCCCCTAATTTAGCCGTAACTATTTTACCTATAAATGACTTTTTGTTAGGTATTGTACCTGCTATATTATTAATAATACCATTATTAACTCCCGCGCCCATTCTAACTTTTACATTATCTGCTAAAGTGTAAAATTTTTGACCTATGTACTTTTCGTATTTTTTATCATTTAAAGTTTGTTCTATACTTTTTTTATAGTCATTTACAGATAACGAAATACCCTCTTTTATTCTCTCACCTCTTGCACCATTTGCATTTTCAAAATCAAAATCAACCTCCTCGTCATCAATTATTCCAACAGGTCTTGGTTTTTGTTTATTTTTAGATAAAAAATAAGCGGTTACCAATCCTGCGACTACCAAACCACCTATTAATACTATTTTTTTTGTTCCTGCTTCCATTTTTATCCTTTTATAATTTCAATTTTTGGATTTCCGTCTTTATCTTTTACATCTCTACCCCATTTTCTTAACCAAACTTCTTTTCCAAAAACGTGTAATTCATATCCATTAAATGTTGTAATATCAATGCCTTTTTCAGTTGTAAATTCTTTTTTTGACCCACCTAAAGAAGCCGTTCCTGTTCCGTCCTCTCTAACCACAATTTTTGCCTTTGGCGGTATTAAAAATAATACTAATCCCGTTAAAGCAAAAATACCACCGATAATTAATACTTTTTTATTAGCCATAAGTCAAATAAATTAATCTTTGCTTAAAAGATACCCTAATATGAAAGCGCCTACAATCATTATTTTTAAGTTATCTCCGTTTTTTCGATTCATTTGCTCTTTTGATTCTGTAATTACAGGTTCAGCAGGTTTTGTTTTAGAAAGATTGTTTTGGTCTGCGTAAAAATTACCTGTGTCAGTTTTAATTACTTTAACAGTATTCATAGCCATATCTTTTGTAAAAGTAACAACAGTCACTAATTCGCCCTTTTTAAAATTTCTTAACACAGGCAAAGTAAATCCTATCGAGTCGTCCATAGGACGAGCATCTCCTTGAAATCTAACTAACTGCGAGTTAAAATCTGACGTTACATAATATTGTCCGTCAGGGAATGTTGAATTAACTAATCCCTTTCGATAATCCTCAAGACTTTTAGCTAAAAGATAACTTCTTTCTTGCTCTGCCAAAACCTCTTTTATTTTTTGTTGTTCTAAAAACGCTTTTTCTTGAGCCAAATCAACAGTTTGATTAAAATTTTGCTCATTAATTTTTACTCCTCCGAAACTTCCCATAATTATTCAGTTTTATTTTTTTTAAATATTGCGAAACCAACTAAAAGCGCAAGAACCCCAAACATACCATATTTTAAATAATCAGGCTTAACAACAGGCGGAGCAACATTTTCAGTAGTTACATTTGGTTGTCCCATTCCTTGACCTGAACTTCCGTTAGCATTTAATAAGTCATCTGTTTCATTAAAAGGCAAATTATTCAATTCACTATATAATTTTTTAGTTTCTTCAGCGGACATTGTATATCCCTTTCTGTAATGTTTCAAAACTCTTTTTAAAGTGCTTAAAGGATTTATAATTGTGTTGATAACTAATTTTCTATCTTGTAAGTGTTTAAGAGTATTATTACCATAATACAAATCATTACCATCAGTAGCCAACATAGAAATTGTAAAATCAAATCGAGCAATTGTTTCCATTGGATTTGCTCTAAATATTTTAATTAAATCGTAAGTATTGCCTTTATAGGTTACTTTCATTCCGTTAAGGCTTTCCCAAATTGTTTTTGCACCTTTAGAAAGTAAATATTTTTTTGCTTTATCAAATTCCGTAACATTTGGAAAGAAAATATCACAATCAGACTTTAACGGTTGTTCCGTGAAATAATCTCTTAAAACACCTCCTGCAATCCAACAGTTAATTCCGTTCTTTTTTAATTCATTAAGAATTAAATTGTTAAAGTAAACAAGGGTTAAAGTTTTATTTACATTTATAGGTTTATTTGCCATAATTTTAATTTATTAAGTGGTTGGTGTATCTTTTCCGAATAAAACGTAGCCTAATAAAAAAGCCCCTACAATCATCAACAGATTTTTGTTATTATCTTCTACGGGTAAAACTACACCGCTATTATTTTCAATAATTTTATACTCATTTATTGGTAAAAAAGCCTCTCCATCAATACTGTAAAAAGAGCCTCCTGAAATGTAACCTTTATAAGTTTGTCCCTTAACCGCAGAAACTCTACAAGGGTCATAATTTTCTTGTTGCATTTCCATTAATGATGGATTACATTTACCTCTTTTTTTATCTACCAAAGAAATTACAGTTACTATTGTATTATTATCTGTAATTAAATTGTTTGAAATTCCTAATCGTGTTAAATTTTCAATAGGTATTTCGATGAAACCATCAACGCCTATTCCTTTTACCTGAAGAAAATCATTATAGGGTGGAGGCGTAGTATAACCTGCCATTACTCTATACATATTATTATTAGGTTTTCTAATTAAATCTCCTGTTACTTTAGTTCCTGCTTTTAAATCGGCAAAAACAGGTATTGAAACACCTAATTTAATTCCCTCTTCTAATTTTTTATATTGTAAAACATAATTAAAATCTTTATTCAAAATATAACTTGCGTTTAATTCAAGGGTTGTCACTTGAGGGGTTGGTTTTGTATAATTATCAAAAGGTTGTGGCTTCATATTAGCCCCATATAAAATTCCTGTCGAAAGAGTTATCGCTAAATTATCATCTGCTTTTCTTAAATATTCTTTAGGGACTGTAAATTCTTTTTGGTTTTTTAAATCTAAACTACCAAAAAAACCTTTAGGCGCATCGGGAGTAGGTTCTAAAAAATTAGGATTTTGGATAATTGCATTATTTCCGTCAAAACGAAGCACGTTAACTATATTTCCTTTTGAAAAAGTACCTACTTGTGGCTCTGAATTTACTCTTACAGATTGCGGAAATAATGCTGACAAATTCAAATTTTTTAGTCCCCCTGTTCCATCGCCATCAAAATTATAAGTAAGTTCTCTTTTGATACCTATACTTTCCGATGGTCTTAAATAATTAATACTATCTAAAAAACTCCGTACTTTGTAATCATAAATAAATTCATACTTCCCGTATTTCTCAAGAATTCCAAGCGGGTTTTCGTTTATAATAGAAATACCCTCCTTAATAGGTTTTATTGGTAAGTTTATTATCTCTATTGGTAATAAAGGTTCGTTTTCCATAATCTTTTATTTTTTATCTAAATACTATATTATTTTTTTCAAAGTTGTCGATAAAGTTTTTAATCTTATCGTAACGTTTTTTGTTCTCTTGACTTGGGTAATGTTCAAAAACTTCTAAAAACGCTTCACACGCTTCAATTCTTGGATAACCAAGCCCTAAATAAATCAATAATCCATTTATGTCTGCCTCGCTTTCATCAGTCATATCTTCGTTAACGTAGAAGTGGCTAAATTCGTGGCAAAGAATAGCAAATCTCATAGGTATTGTGTATTCGTCAAACAGTTTCTTTGATACTTGAATACGACCTGTCATTCTTGATATTCTCGCAGGTGTTGTTTGTTCTTTTCCTTTTGAATCTACTATTGTAGGTAACAATTCAATCATAAAATTTCCATTATCTGACTGATATGATTTGTTTGCTTGTAAATAAGGCGCATTGAAACAAAATCTTTGCGCAAAATCAACAAAATATGCTATTGTTGGGTTGTGAATGTCAACCACATCAATTCTTTTTTGTAAAGGTGTTTTGTCAACCGAAACAACTTTTAAATTCTTTTCTTGCTCTTGAGGTGTATTCCCCTTTCTATCATCATAAACAGAAATTATAATACTTTTTGAAGTAATTGGCATACGAACATAAAAAGTATAGTCGGAGTTAACGGTCTTATATCTATTAGTAAAAACGATTTTTGGTTTTTGCTCGTCATAAATTTTTATTCTGACTTTTGTAGGCATTGTTACTGCTACTTTTACCACCAAGCACATTTCTTCGTATCGTGTATCTAACCTTAAATTCATACTACTTTCTTTTTTGGTAAATTTTATATCCTATTGCCCCAATTATAATCAAACCTGATAATAACAAAATCGTTTTGTTTAATCCTAAAAACGTATTGTCTTTTAGTTTGTCGTCTATTTTATCAATACCTAAATCAATTCTATTTTGCTTTTTGACTTGTTCAAGCCAAGTAGCATCGTCAATTTCCCCATCTACATTGGCAAAATTTTCAAACTTTTTATTAGTTAAAAATGCACCTTTGTCCTTTTCTCTTTGAATCCAATCGGCAAAACTTAAAGAAGTTCCACTTTCTCTCCAAAGTTTGTTTGGACTTTTGTGTTTTGTTTCCATAATTTATTTTGTTGTTGTTGTTGTTGTTGGTGTTGGTGGAAATTTACCGCTTTTTATATCTGCATCAACTTCCAATCTTGGTTTTAAGAAACCTTTATATAGATAAACTAATAGCCCTACTGAAGCCCCTAATATAACAATTCCTATAACTTTTTTAGTTTCCATAAGGTTTTTTATTTATGATTCAAAAATTTCCAATTCATAGGTATCTAATGGTCTAACACCGTTTAAATCAGTTTGGGATTTTGTTCCAATTAAAGGCTCAACAATTTGACTTATCTTGTCTTTAATAGTTTTTACAGGCTTAATACCCCCTGTATTATCTAAAGAATCAGCAATTTCTTTTGAAACAGGTACATCATCTACAAAAGTTCCCGATGTTGAAGAACTTAAATTGCTATTTTTAGTTTCAGACTTTTTTTTCCAAGCGTAATAAGCAAGTAATCCCCCTGCAATTAGCAATCCGTAAATCATTGTATTTTTACTCATAATTTATTTTTTAAAAGCAAGGCGGTTGAATACACCCTATATTACCCATTTTTCCTCCTGAAAACATCGGCGGAACTTCTTTAAATTTATCTTTATTCTTCTTAACGTAATTGTCGTGCATAATATAAGAAACGTAAATAATACCCGTAGATACTACCAATAATGCTCCTATCTTTATAACTTTTTGCATACGTTATAGTTTTTTGATACCATATACCCAAACAACCGCTAATATAATAATAGTTGGAATAATAAACATCATTTTTATTCTTTTTTCTTCCGCATCAATTATTGCCTGTTTTTTTGCTTTATTTACTTCAGGGTCGCCTTGTACAACATCTGTTATTGGAGTTGAATTATCAACTTTTTCTAAAACATTTAAAGGAACTATAAAAGGTGTCATTTTAGCCAACCCAACAACTTTAGTTGGGTCGCTATTAATTGTATTATTTACTGCTTCAAAAACATTACCCCTTTTAAACACTAAATCCTCGTAAGATTTACAAGGTGTTTTATTAGTGTAAGACTCCATATAGTTATTACATAACTTTGCTATAAAGTCTTCCTTAAATTTGTATTTAGGGTTTGCATTTGAAACCATTTTTAACTATGCAGTTTGGCTTTTTTTCCAAGCACGACCTACAAGATATACTAATCCAAATACAACTACTGCTGATACTCCGATATAAACCAAGTTACTTGTAACTGATGGCTTTTTATTTTCGTCATAAAACTCTCCCATTTTTTCTAATTTTTAATGTTAATAGTTTAATTATCTTTTATAATAAGCCTCTACTGAACTTCCACTAGCGTTGTAAAAATTGTTTTTATTTCTGTCAGACGTTTCCTGAAAGAAATTACTTAATCCTGAAGCGTTGTAAAAACCATCAGAATTTGTTCTCTTTTTAGGTTTTAAATACATAAATAATGCTATTGCTCCAACTACTGCTAAACCACCTACGATATACTTTTTTTCCATTTTATTTTTAATTTTAATTGTTAATTTATTTTTTTATTATTATCTATAATAAGAACCGCTCATTCCGTAAAAACCTTGAGAATTCTTTTTTGGTTTATTGTAATAAGCAATAATTGCTAATACCCCTACGATTGCTAAACCCCCTACGATATACTTTTTTTCCATTTTTTTTATATTTTAATATTTATAATTGATTTTAATTTTTAAACGTATCTAATTGGTTGTTCATTACTATATGTACAATCATTATATCCTGATGGTTGTAAATAATAACTACCATCTTTTCTTCTACATTGTAGTTGTTTTGCTTTACTTGAAGTTCCTTTTGTTCTTCCGTTTGCTCCAAAGAAGCCCTCTGAATTTCTACTAACCGTTTTTGGTTTTAAATAAGCAAATAATGCGATTGCACCTACTATTGCTAAACCTCCGATGATATACTTTTTTTCCATTTTTTTATTATTTAAAGATAGTTTGTTTTGGCGGAGTTACTCCACAAAAATTGTTTTTTGTAAATGCCGATACAAATTCTTGTTCTGTGATGCTAAATGCTTCACTAATAAGTTGGTTAGGGTTGTAAAGTTTTTTTAAATACATAAAACCCCCTTTAGGCGATTGCATTTTATCATACTGAACACAAACTTTACAAAATCTATCTTGCCTTGTAAAAGAATTAGGTATAAATGAATTTGTTTGGGTATTAAACCCACTCATATTAAAAAATCCCTCTGAATTTCTACTAACCGTTTTTGGTTTTAAATAAGCAAATAATGCGATTGCACCTACTATTGCCAAACCTCCGATGATATACTTCTTTTCCATTTTTTTTATTTATTAATTACAATTCTGACCGTTAAACCAAGCACTTCTATACATTTTATAAGATATGATTGTTGGTGGAGGAGTAGCAATTATATTTCCATTAGAATTATAAAAGTTACCATTTACAAAAGTAACAGTTGACATTGCTCCTGCGTTTGCAAAACCACTAACTAAATCGGGTTGTAATCTATAAATAAACCCCCTTTTCCCACTAATCATATCATATCTACCGCAATAGCTTTTCATTCCACCATTTGTAAATACTTTTCTTGTAAATGTTTCAGGTATATTATTTTGTCCTGTTGGAAGAGAAATTTCAGAAATAGGAGCAGTTTGTAAACTACGATTACCATCTGCACCGAAAAACCCATCTGAATTTCTTTTTGGCTTTCTAAAATAAGAAATAAGACCAATTACGCCTATTACTGCTAAAACTCCAACAATAAATTTTTTATCTTTTAAAATTTCCATTTTATTAATTTTTTAATTAATTATTTTTGACTTGCTTTCCAAGATTTTCCGATAATGTAAGTGTAGCCGTAAACAACTCCAAGAGAAACTACTAATCCTACTACTGCTAATATAATATTTGGTTTTTTCATTTTTTTTACTTTTTACTTATACATTGTAATTGGTTGTGCCATAGATTGTCCTAATATTCCCTCAAGATTTATAATATTTTTTGGTTTTTTAGAAGATAATAGTTGGTCTATACCAACATCCTTTAAATATAATTGCTCCTCTATTGTAAAAGGATTTTTTTCGTATTCAGTTTGAAAATATGTAAAGTCATCATTACCTATCATTAAATATTTAGGTAATAAAACAACTAATCTATTAACATCGGATTTTGGTATTTTAGTAAATTCCTCTTTTAAAACGTCATATACATTACTAAACTGTTGTGTTTTAACAAATTTAACATAGTCCCCTAATGTTTTAGGTTGATTAGCAAACATCATAGATTGAAATATTGCAGTTCTGCTATCTAAAATTACTTCACCTGATAGACTTCTAAACTTATATGAATTTACAAAATAATTATTTGGAGTAGTTTTTATATTTTCTTCAGTTGCCGTATAATAAGTTTCATCTGCAAAAGTAAATTTTGGAAGATTTTTTGATTTAGCTTCAGCTAAAGCCTTTTCATATCCAATTCTTGCTTCTTTTTCTCTTTCAACCGCAATCCTTTGATTTATTACATTTTTATTTTCCTCTGATAATGCTTCTTTAGGAATAGCATCTAAAAGACTTATCCATTTAGTTACAACTTCCAATGCTTTTTGAGTTGCTTGGGTAGAAGTATAAAACCCTGATAAATCATCAACAGGTTGAGCAAATATGACAGGAGATAAAGACATTTGTGCTTTTGTATTTGCTAAAGCTAACGCTTGAGCATCTGCCATTGCTTGAGCATTTTCTTTATCTTTTTTATTTTTGTCGTAAAGGTAAATTCCACCTAAAACTAAACCACCTGCTATTAATAATTTTGTTGAATCCATAATTATATTACTTTTTATTAACTATGATACTTGTCGCAACACCACCTATGATAGCACCTATAAGACCTGTAACATAAATATTTTTGTTTTTCCAATAACCTAACATTAAACCTAAAACAAGTCCTGTAATCGCACCATTTACTGACGCTTTTGTAGTTATCAAAAGAACTTCTCTTTTATCTTTACTTGCTATGTCTTTTGCTTGTGCTAAAAAATCTTGCATAATGATAATTTTTAAATTTAACTTTTTCTCGTAACCGCAAAAATTACGACTCCGAGTATGACGACACCCCCAACACCTAAACCGATGTAGAGTGGTAAATTGCTTTTTTCTTTTTCAGGAACTCCCTC
>Ga0181356_1001342_pt1 | contig 10750 bp, 8 predicted proteins | sample Fa13VDMM110SN_FD_130104 | JGI IMG/M metagenome (GOLD analysis project Ga0181356, IMG submission 130104) | Freshwater viral communities from Lake Michigan, USA - Fa13.VD.MM110.S.N | ecosystem: Environmental > Aquatic > Freshwater > Lake | place: USA: Michigan | collected 2013-09-24 | reverse complement strand
TCTACTAGTGCATCTTACGCTGGAACAGCAAGTGTTATACTTAATCCTTATCCTATTAATGTAACAGGTAGTACTTTGTATTCTGTAGATCCACAGGCATATTATCCTAACCCAATCCCATCTAATGCTGTTAACTCTATATTTTTTGGCGCTACTGCTGGCTATAATTCATCAGTCGGTAGTAAGCTTAATAATGTTATAGCTTTAGGACAAGGAGCTGGACAAAATAATAATTTTGGAGATAATAGTTACTCACATTTTATAGGAGCAAGTGCTGGAGATTCTAGTCCATTTGCTTCTCAATCTAATTTTATAGGTAGACAAGCCGGGTATTTTGCTTATTATGCTCATAACTCTAATTTTATTGGTGTAGGAGCAGGTCAATACCAAACAAATTTAGATGAATCTGATACCCTAGTACCAAATAGTGGCTCATATAGTAATTACATAGGGTATGGGGCTGGTATAGGATATTCAGACACATCAGTTAACCGAACCCGTAGCCCAGGCCGTAACAATACAATTATAGGTACTAGTATATCACTACCTAATGACACATCAAACTATGTTAACCTAGGTGGAGCATTTTTCATTTCAGGAACTTATTTTAATAATTCTCCTCTTACTCCATCTTTAGGTTATTCTAGTAATATCCTTACAAGTTCTATTAATACAGCTAAAGTAGGTATTAATCTATGGAATCCAAGTTATAGTTTACATGTATCTGGAACAGTAGCATTCCCTAATTTAACAAATGTATCACAAATTAATGCAGTTGTTATAGACACTGCTAGTGGACAATTATATTATTTACCTACAAGTTCATTTGGAGGTGGAAGTGGAACCCCTACACCACCAGCTACTCCTCTTAATTCTATTCAATTTAATAGTGCTAGTGTATTTGGAGGAAGTGCTGCTTTTACCTTTATTTCTGCTAGTTCAACAGCTACATTAACAGGTTCTTTAATAACATCAGGTTCTACTCAAACTATAGGAACTGCTAGTATTAATGGTATAGCCTTAATAGGTACTTCCTCAGCTTATGCTCAATACACTACAGCTAAAATTACAACTGTAAGTGGTATTAATACTATCTACTCTTTACAAACAGCATCATATGATGGAGCATTTTTTGATTATACTTTGGTATCAGGAACAAATGCTAGAGCAGGACAAATAATGTCTATATGGAGTGGCAGTGAAATAAGACACACAGAAACTACAACAACAGATATAGGATCAACCTCCGAATTTATATTTTCAGTAGCATTAACAGCAGGTTCTGCTTCATTACAAGTGACAGGATCTACAGGTGCGATAATAAAAACAATAATAAAAAGTATATAACAAAATGAGTATTTCAATAGGTGGAAAAATAGTAACAGATGGATTAGTAGTTCATTTAGATGCTTTAAATGGTAAATCATACCCTGGAAGTGGTACAAGTTGGATTGATTTAACTTCTTATAATAATACAGGAAGTTTAAATGATGGTAGTAATCCTGTAACTATAGCAAATGGTTATGCTTCATTTGTTTCTTCTAGTTACAGAATTATGCAAGTTAATGGTATATCTGAAGTAACCCAAAGTACAGCATATGTAACTGTAGATATGTGGGCTAAAATACCTTCTGTTCTTAATACAGGCACTGTATCTTTAGACCCATATATGTTTGGATTTCTTTCTTATGGGGTTTCTTTTAGAGTAAATGCTAGTGGGATTCCTACAGGTTTATTTGGTTTTACTACAAATAGTACTGATAAATATGGAATTAATGATTTATCTTTTATAAATTCTACTTTAATAAATAAATGGACTCACTATAGTTTTGTAATGTGTGAAGGTTCATTACTTGCTATACCTAACACAAACCAAAAAATATACATCAACTCATCTCCATTATCTATGACCCAATCCGGATTAGATGATTCTAATAATAGAAGATTTGCCGCTGCATCTAATACTCCTAGTAATTTATTTTTTGGAACAAGACCCACTTCAGCTACTGTGCGCCCTATGGATTATGAAGCAGCTTTAATAAAAGTCTACAATCGTGAACTTACTCAAGCAGAAGTAACTCAAAACTTTAACGCACATAAAGGAAGATTTAATATTTATTAATAACAAATCTTGGATAGGGAAAAGATTTAAATTATGGCAAATGAATTTGTAATAAAAAATGGATATTTCTCTCAAGGAAATTCCAATGTAACAGGATCGTTACAAGTAACCGGATCTGTAGGCGTTACTGGATCTGTATCAATAACACAAAATGTTACTGCTTCTAAAGCCTTATTCTCAAGCTCAAATGGAAACCAATTAACTGTAATAGGATCTGGTTCAACATTAGCTCAAGTATATGGTTCACAAGGTAATTTATTAACAGTGAATGATACTTTTTCTGGTTCTATATTCACTGTAACTGATGTATCTGGTTATCCAATCTTAGATATTACATCTGATTACTATACAAGTACTATTCAAATGATAGGAACTGCATCATTAACGGGTTCTTTATCAATAACTGAAAATCTTACTGTAGGACAAAATTTAACAGCATCCAAAGCTTTAATTTCTAGTTCAGGTAATGAACAATTAATGGTTATGGGATCTGGTTCTTCATCTTGGATAACAGGAATCTATGGTTCTCAAGGTAACTTATTAACAGTGACAGACACATTTTCTGGTTCCTTGTTTACAATATCAGATATCTCAGGTTACCCAATTTTAGATGTTATTTCTAATACATCCATTGGAGATTCTGTTCAAATTATAGGTACTTCATCATTAACAGGTTCTTTATTTGTTAATCAAAATGGAAATACTCCATTTCAAATAGATAATAATCTTATTAATTTTTATGTAACTGAAAGTAAATATTGGGAAGTAGCTGACCGAGCAACCAGTGATAGGTTATTTAGAATGCAATATCAAACAACCCCAACTGAAGGAGTATTAGTTCAAATTGGAGGTATTTCAGATTCTGATACTGTATTAACAGTAGATCAAACTGCCCAAACTATTAATATTAATGCTCTTACAGCTAGTATCCTACAATTAACTAATGTACCTCAAACTAATGTTGTGACAATTGATACAAATACTGGTCAATTATTCTATACAGCTTCTTCAGCAATTGGTGGTGGAGGAAGTGGAACACCTGGAGGCTTAAATAAACAAGTTCAATTTAATAGACTTGGAGGATTTAGTGGTTCATCAAACTTTACTTTTGATAGTGCTTCTAACACTGTAGAAATATCTGGTTCATTAACAGTATCAGGATCAGGAACTTTTACTAATATAGGCCCCGCTCAATTTACAGGATCTGTAGGAGTTAGTGGATCATTAACAATAACAGGTTCTTTAAATACAACCCAAGGAGGACTTACAGGTAGTTTATTTGGAACAGCATCATATGTTAGTGGATCTGTGTTTACAAGCGCTAACCCTGCTTTATCTGCTTCTTATGCTTTAACAGCATCACATGCTTTAAATGGAGGAGCTGGAGTCTCTAGCTTAACAGTAGGAACAGGTCTTTCAGGAAGCTCAACAACCGGAAATATAACTCTTAATCTTTCTGCTACTGCATATACAACATATGCTAATAACACAGCGGCTACAGCCACACCATCTCTTGTAACTTTTAAAGAAGTTGGAGAACAGGCTATGGTTGCTACTATAACCTGGAATGGTACACCTCCAGGTGGGACTACAAATTTAAGATATAGATGGTTTCAAATTGGTAACATGGTTCAATATTTCTTTTTCTTTAACTATGGAACAGCAGGATTAACTAATTCAACAATTACTTTTGACTTCCCATCAGATATGCCAACACCAACTCCTCCTACAGGAACTGGAACTGCTAGTACTTATATTTATAGGGGAAGTGGATTAGGCCAAACTTTACCAACAGCCCCATCAACTGCTGCCAATTCAAGTTTTTGGGGTGGTGGTATTAGAAGAGACTCCGGTAATACTAAATATGAGTTTTTCTTTTCAGTTGGTTCGGCTATCACAGCAAGAGCATTCTACCACTCAGGTTTTTACTTTGTATAAAATTAAAAATAAAACAAAATGATTATTTCTAATCTATCAAATCCCATACAATTTTTTAATATCCAGATAACAAAAATAGGCTGGATAATGTCTTATCCTGATAATACAGCGTACTATCAACTTTTAACAACAGATAATATAAAAGTACATGACGGGCATTATAAAGTTCCTGATAGTATAGTACAACAGTGGGGAGCTGATGATTCAATTATTACTAATCAAATAACTTCTGCTGAACCATGGAATATTACTCTTCCAACTCCTGATAATATTTAAATTACAAATAATTTTTAAATATTTATAATAAATTAAAAAATGGAAACAAAAGTTTTAACCCAAGACGAGATTACACAATTAAAAGCAGTTCAACAAGAAAGATATTCTATAGTTGACAAATTTGGTACTATTGAAATTCAATTTCAAGAATTAGAATCTACCAAACAAAAACTAAAACTTGATTACGAAAAACTAAAACAAAAAGAAGAAGTTTTAGGAAAGCAGTTACAAACAAAATATGGTGATGGAACCATTAATCTTGAAAAAGGAGAATTTATAAGCGCCTAATTTTTTTGAATCTTTTTAGAATATTTATCATCAAACCCCAATTAAAAACAATTTAATTAAACAATAACCCATGGCAGAAATTTTATTATCCCCCGGTGTTTTATCAAGAGAGATAGACACCACGTTTATAGCAGAACAACCACCACAAATTGGTGCTGCTATTATAGGTCCAACAGTTAAAGGTCCTGTTGGTATTCCTGTAACTGTTACTTCTTACACTGACTTTGCTAGTCGTTTTGGTGAAACTGAAGTAATACCTAACTCAGGTTCATTCTCATATTTTACTTCAATCGCAGCTTACAACTATTTTCAAAATGGTGGTGAAACATTATTAGTAACTCGTGTAGTATCAGGTACTTATGCTCCTGCTTCTGCTTCAGTTATTGGTAGTGGTAGTACTGGAACTGTATTTACTTTAGCTACAATTTCTGAAGGTGCTAATATGAATACTACAGGTACTGTAGATGCTAACGGAGCATTTGCAACTGCTTCAGTTCACAGTGTTCGTTTTCAAATTGTATCCCCAAACATATCTACTGGTACATTTAACTTGTATATTCGTAGAGGTGATGATGATAATAGAAACCCAGCTATCTTAGAAACATACACTGGATTATCATTAGATCCATTATCTGAAAACTATGTAGCTAGAAGAATTGGTGATTATTCATTTACTCAACAAACTTTAGATGGTGAAGCTAATTTGCAAATTACTGGTACTTATCCTAACAAATCAAGATATGTAAGAGTTGCTTCTGTAGTTAGACCAACCCCACAGTACTTAGTAGGTGGAGCACCTAACCCAGCTTATACTGCTTCTATTCCAGTTGTTTCTGGTTCTAACGTAACCGGTTCATTCACTGGTGGTGTAGGTTCTTTAGTAACAGGTGCTTTATTCTATGATAAAATCACACCTGACAATATTCAAGGTGTAAGCGCTAGTGCTTATACTAATGCAATTCAGTTACTAGCTAGTGCTAATGATTATCAATTTAATGTATTAACTACTCCTGGTTTAAATTATGCGAATCATTCAGCTACAATGAGTGCTGCTCTTACAAACACTGAAAATAGAGGTGATAGTGTATATATAATGGATTTAGGTGGTTATACATCTTCAGCTAGTCAAGTTATTGCGACTGCAAATACTATTGACTCATCTTATGGTGCTGCTTACTACCCATGGTTGCAGACTTTTGACCCAGTTACTGGTCAAGCCATTAACGTACCACCTTCTACAATGATCCCAGCAGTGTTTGCTTATAATGATAGTGTATCCTATCCTTGGTTTGCTCCCGCTGGTATTAACAGAGGTGGATTAAGCACTGTAATCAGAGCTGCTTCTAAATTATCTCAAGGAGTTCGTGATGATTTATATGTAGGTAAAGTTAATCCAATTGCTACATTCCCTGGTCAAGGTGTTGTAGTATATGGTCAGAAAACATTACAAACTCAAGCTTCTGCTCTTGATCGTATTAATGTTCGTCGTTTGATGATTGCTCTTAAGAGATATATTGGTCAAATTGCTAATGGATTGATTTTTGAACAGAACAATGCTTCTACAAGAAATTCATTCCTAGCTCAAGTAAACCCATACCTCGAGTCAGTTCAACAACAACAAGGTTTATACGCGTTTAAAGTTGTAATGGATGATTCTATTAATAATGCTGCTGTAATTGACAGAAATGAATTAGTAGGTCAGATTTACTTACAACCAACTAAAACAGCTGAATTCATTTACTTGAACTTTACACTTACTCCAACAGGTGCTACTTTTGCATAAGGTTTAAACTGTAACATATTTATTAACAAATAAAAAACTGAAATACAATGGCAATTATAAGCTCAAATGAATTATTTTTTACAGCGTTTGAACCAAAACAGGCTAACCGATTTATCCTGTACACTGATGGAATACCAACCTGGATGATCAAAGGAGTAAGTGCAATCAACTTAACTCAAGGTGAAGTAGTATTAAACCACATTAACGTTTTACGTAAAGTAAAAGGTAAAACAGTTTGGGGTGATGTAACTATGACACTTCACGATCCAATTTCTCCATCAGGTGCTCAAACAATTATGGAATGGGTTCGCTTATCACACGAATCAGTAACAGGTAGAGATGGTTACTCTGACTTTTATAAGAAGGATTTAACTATTAACGCTCTAGGCCCTGTAGGTGACGTGGTAGCAGAATGGGTACTTAAAGGCGCGTTCGTTAAAGATGCTAACTTCGGTGAATATAACTGGGATACTGAAAATACCGCTATAAACATCACAATGACATTAGCAATTGATTACGCAGTATTGAATTATTAAAATTCAACCCTAATATTTATAAAAAGAGCTCGCAGAAATGCGAGCTTCTTTTTTTCTTATATATTTATAGATAACAAATAAATGTTATAACAAAATTATTTATGGAAAACAAGTTAAGTATCCCAACAGAAGTTATTGACTTACCCTCTAAAGGTTTAGTCTACCCAGAAACAAATCCTCTTTCAAGCGGTAAAGTAGAAATGAAATATATGACCGCTAAAGAAGAAGATATTCTTACTAATCAATCTTATATTCAAAAAGGTACAGTATTAGATGAATTAATTAAGTCTCTTATTATGACACCTAATGTAAAATATGAAGATATGGTTGTAGGTGATAAAAATGCTTTATTAGTAGCTGCTCGTGTTTTAGGCTATGGTAAAGACTATACCTTTACTTATGGCGGTGAAGAACAAACAGTTGACTTAACTACTGTTGAAAATAAACCTATTGATGAATCTTTATTCACCCCAGGCAAAAATGAATTTGAATATACTCTTCCTTCAACAGGTACTAAGATTACTTTTAAACTACTAACCAGCAATGATGAGAAAAAAATTAATGCTGAATTAGAAGGTTTTAAAAAGATAAATAAAAACAATGTACCTGAATTATCAACTCGTTTAAAATATATGATTACCTCAGTTGAAGGTGATAATGAATCTAAAGCAATTAGAGAATTTGTTGATAATCATTTTTTAGCTCGTGACTCCAGAGCATTTAGGGAGTATGTAAAGGAGGTACAGCCAGATGTTGATCTGACCTTTTTTCCCGACGGAAGCAACTCAAAAGCAGACCTTCCAATTGGACTTAACTTTTTTTGGCCTGACCTCTAAGATAGCCAAACAATTCCGAGTTAATCTTTTTACACAAATTCACGAAATAGTTTTTTATGGCCAGGGCGGTTATGACTGGGAAACAGTCTATAACATGCCTATTTGGCTTCGTAAGTTTACTTTTCATAAAATGAAAAAACATTACGATGAAAAGAATGAAAATGAAAACGGTGATTTAGATGCTCAAACCCAAGCTATCAAATCTGGGAAAATTCAACTACCAGACCATTTTAAAGGCAAGTTACCCAACAAAGCTCCTAGATATTAATATTTATAATATATACTTTTAACACATGGCGGTGACTCCTAATAATAATCCTGGTTCTAATCCTAATCAGTTAAATGAAAAGCAATTAAAAAGGTTAATTGAACTTTTACAAAAAATTGATAAATTAACTGAATCCGCGGCTGTTAATCAAGCTAATCAGTATCAACAAGCTGGTAATGCTTATAATCAGTTAGAAAGATTAGAAGACACATGGGATGATATCACTAGTAGTTTTGATTATGGTGTTGTAGGGTTTAGGAAAATGCTTGAAGAGATAAAAAACTCTAATGAGGGTTTAGCTTTATCTCTAAAAACTTATAGAGGTTTAGGATCTTTAGCTGACAAAATCCAAAAAGCTCAAAGAGATATAAGTGAAACATCAGAAAAAGAATTAATTAAACTACAAGAACAATATAAATCACGTAAACAAGATTTAGTAACTTCTAATGAATTACTTGAAGGTAAACAAAAAGAATTAGAATCTAGTAAAAATTTAAACAAAGAAGAACAACAACGTACTACCTTAGAAATTCAGCGTCTTGAAAAGTTACAAACTTCTAGTTATACTAAAGAAAGAGAAAACACTATTAAATCTGAACGTGAGAAACTAATTCAATTAGAAAATACATACAGTTCAATAGAGACACAAGTTGGTAAAAATAATGATGCTTTAAAACAAAATAAAGCTATTATAGACGATATTGATGCTAATGCTGAAGGGGTAAAATTTATATTTGAAGATCTTAGTAAAAAAATTCAATTCCGAAATATTGAAAATCTAGATAAAAAATTTGTAGATATATCAGAAGAAGCTCAAAGTACAAAGGAAAGTATTAAAACATTATCTAAAGGTTTTGATACAATGGCTAGTATAATGCAGAAAGTGCAAGATCATCAAAATGGTATTAGCCGATTAAGTGAAAAAGATGCTACAAAGCAATTAGAAAAATTAGAATCAACAAGAAAAGAATTTGAAGTCACTAATAAACGTTTAAAAAAAGAACAAGAAATTCTTAAAATTAGACAACAAGGTATATCACAAAGTATAGCTCAAAAAGAAGTTGAACTTGAGTCACTTAAAGCTAGTGGTGCTAGAACAGAAGAAATTGAAAAATCTGAAGAAGCACTTAGAGACTTAAGAACAGAGCAAACTGAGGTTAATATTGGAATAGAAGCTAATGAAAAGTCTCAAGTAAAAATTTCTGATTATATAAGTAAGCAAAATAAAGCTTATAATAAATTAGTTGATAACCTTAAATCTGCTAAAAAAGAAGCAGAAAACATGAGGAAAGCCCTCGGTTTAAGTGGAGCAGCTGTTGATGGTATAGGAAAAGCATTTAATAAATTAGGATTAGGTGGGTTAACCACAGCTATGGGGTTAGATGATGCTAAGGATAAAATGAAAGAAGTAGCTGATAGAATTACCGATGGTGGTAAAAAAGCAGCTGGTCTTGGAGGTCAATTTAGAATATTAGGAGCAGGTTTAAAAGAAATAGGTAAAAATTTACTTAAAAATTTAACAGACCCAGTAACTATAGTTACAGGTTTAGTAGCTGGGATCACAGCTGGTATTAAAGGTTTAATATCACTATTTGAAGAAAGCGCTAAATATACTGGTGATATAGCCAAAACATTTGGAATATCAGCTAATGAAGCATCTAAAATAGGAGACAATTTAAGGTCAGCGGCTGGTAGTGATTTCTTCATGAATAATGAACAAGCTAGAGCAGCATTTGATGCTATGGCTAATGCTACTGGAGTCATAAATTCTAACTTCTCAGACCAAAAAGCTGTTTCAGCGATGAACGACATGGTGACATACGCTGGTCGTTCTGTTGAAGCATATGGAGGCCTACTCCGTATGGGAAAACTTAATAATATGGAAGCAGATGACATGGAGAAAAGTCTTCGAGGTCAGCTTACATTATTACAAAAGAATAATAAACTTAGAATAAACGAAAGTCAAGCCGTTGAAATGGTGGCTAAAGCCAGTGCAACAGTTAGAATGAATTTAGGTGCTAATCCTAAAAAATTAGCAGACGCAGCGTTTTATGCTACTAAATTAGGTATGACTTTAGATGAAATTTCATCTGCTGCCGAACAAACATTAAATTTTGAATCAGCTATTCAAAATCAATTAGAATACCAGTTACTATCAGGTAAAGAAATAAACATTGATGCTTACCAACAAGCTGCTTTAAGTGGAGATGCGGCCACTGCTTCTAAAGAATTAAATAAATTAATAGAAGAACAAGGTCCTGCTATTCAAGGTAATGTTCTTGCTCAAGAATCATTAGCTAAAACTTTAGGTATTTCAAGAGAACAATTAATGAAATCTCTTGAATTACAAAAAGTTCAAAAGAAAATAGGTGGTGATGTAGCACAAATTGAAAAAGCTATTAATGCAGAAATGGCTAAAGGTCTTACTTTAGAAGAAGCATCCGCTAAAGTAGGTGAAAAAAACTATGAATCTATAGTTAAACAAAATAAAAATGCAGCGGCATTTTCTAATACTGTATCCCAGATAAAAGAAGCATTTATGAATGCTTTATCTGGTAGTGAAGGATTTAAAACCTTATTTAGTGAAGATAACATTAAACATTATGTTGATGTTATCCAACAAGATATAATACCAGCTGTAGTTAAATTAGCTCAATTAGCAGGTAAATTTATTGGATTTTTATCAAAAAAAGAAACCATTGA
>Ga0181356_1001340_pt1 | contig 10760 bp, 24 predicted proteins | sample Fa13VDMM110SN_FD_130104 | JGI IMG/M metagenome (GOLD analysis project Ga0181356, IMG submission 130104) | Freshwater viral communities from Lake Michigan, USA - Fa13.VD.MM110.S.N | ecosystem: Environmental > Aquatic > Freshwater > Lake | place: USA: Michigan | collected 2013-09-24 | reverse complement strand
GAAGGCAAAGAAGTAATAACAGTTTTCGGGGAAATAGCAGAAGAAGATAGAATATCTACTAAAACTTTTATTGGATTATATGTGGAAAAGAAAAACGAAAATACTGTTAGTGTTGATATAACCGATGAAAAAATAGGAGCATGTGAAGTTTTAGAAAATAATATTGTAATATCTTGCACAAGTAATAATACAGCATCACAATGTGAATTAAGATCAACCACATCTCTTACTGCTAGATTCACAGAATCCAAAGCATGTACTACTGCAATAGAGGAAGAACAAACATCAACTGATTTGTTATCAACTATTATAGATCAACAAAATACATTAATATCTAAAATAGATAGCAGAGTTCAAACCATATCTACTGCAAATTTCCAAAACATGCCGTTTAGATAATCTATTTTAATTTTTTGGTTTTCTTAGGATTCAATTTATATTTTGATTTTAATAAATCTTTTAATTCATTAAGAGTCTCAATACAATCTACTAAAATACAAAGAGTTACGGAGTCTTTGACAACTCCGTAACTCTTTATTATACAGCCGTTAAGTTTTTCTAAATCTCTTTTAGGCTTACCTTTGTAAAGATCAAAACTATAAGCAAATGTTACTTCATACATTTGCCTATATTTAGTTGTTTATCGCTTTACAGTGACCTTCTGCTCGGCGGCAGAGATACGCTCATGGAGCTTATCAAGTTCACGCCAAAGTGCTTCGGTGTCACGCTCATCGTTTACTTCAGCAAGACGCTTCTCTGCACAAGACTTGGTTGCACATGCAAACTCCCAACAAACAACGGAAGTAATGACTGCACAAGCAGCGAGAAGAGCAATGGCAATATTTGTGTTACCATTATAAATTGCTGAAGTAGCAAGAATTGAAGAAATGACTGATGCTGTAGAAACGGTAACAAACGCATTCTTATTAAACATAAAATCTCCTAAAGCGTTCCCGAGTGGACTCGAACCACTGACCATTCGCTTAGAAGGCGAATGCTCTATCCAACTGAGCTACGGGAACTCAACTCAGTTATTATAACAGATAAACGCTATCTGTCAAGTCTTAAACTGTAAGTTTCAGGTTTGAACCACTGATCGGTTCAACGACCTTCTTACCCGGAACAACTAGGCCATTCACTACTACTGTGGTGAAATGATCTTCTAGTTCCTTTTGGGCATTGAGGATAAACATAACATTCTTTGTTTCCAACAGAACGCCCTTGCTTGTGTCTGCGTATGGCATCCACTTAGCAAACATCAACTTGCCTTCTGGCGTTGGAATCAAAATGGTTGGATCCTTGATTTGATATCCACCATCAACTTCGGTAATGTTTCCAATAATCTCTTCACCACTCAACAGACGCACGATTTTTACATTGCTCATAATTTATTTTCCTTTATACCAAATGTGGCATTCTTCCACATTCTTAACTGATCAACCCTAAAATGCATAATTCTACTGTCCGACAAAACAACACACCAAATGTCATTCTCAAACGTGCCACCATCTCTCACATAAATGGCATATCCATCTCCCATCGGTGTTATAACTGGAACTGGATTTTTAAATTCATAAATCAAAACATCACCAAAAAGTTAATTGTTACTTACAATCACATTTTCCGATAAATCTGTCCCACAAAGAACACTTGGGTGGTTTTGCAATTGGCCAACAAATACCAATCAGATTATCTGCCAAGAAAGCAGCATTCTTTTCTTCTAATGCTCTTTGTCCTGCCTTTAACACTTCTTTTTCTGTTAAGAGCATAGGCACACATCTACCATCAATTTCTATCTTTGTAAAATATAATTTCTTTTCTGCAGCCATTATAGTTTCCTTTTATTTTAGTGTCAATAGGTATTTTGTCCTATTTAACGACGAAAGCATTTCATCTCTTATATTTAGAAGGTCGGTGTCTTGGGTCTGAAGTGTTATAGGTACTTCATTCATTAAGAAACCTATTGCTTCATCAATGACACGAACAGGCATACCTTCTTCGTAATTCTCTAAACTAAAATCAAACGGCTCATTTCTTCTACCATATTTTCCAAAATAAACTTCAACAAATTGATCTATGAGATCACTTAAAGAATCATAGAGTTTACCTAAAGCCTTATGCTCGGCAAAACTTTTAGTCTGCCAGTGAAAGATTCTTATTTGTTCTTGATAATTTATTAATTGTGCTAACATAGTGTTTTGAATGGAGGCGGGGGGATTCGAACCCCCGTCTGATCATATTTATTTATACGAACGCTACACGGTTAGTCTTTGTTTGTGCAAGTAGGGGAATCAAAGACACTTCCTTACTACAGGTCGAGTTCAGTATGGGTTTCGGATTGTTTACTAACTCTTTCACAATCCTATCCGAATTGAGTCATGGAAAGTTATCGGAATACCTTTCCTATGCTTTCTGACGGTCCTAGCCCGCATTAATAGCGTAATCGCTAGTACACTGTGCGCTGTTACTCAAGCAGCAATTGCCATATAGTTATTATTATTGGCAGTCGTGAGTTTGATTGCTTTTTACGAAGCCTGCAATCTTCTTCGCCGTGCTTTCTTATACTTAATTATGTCATCGATACCATTTCGCCCCCTTTAAATTTCTACTCTCATGGTATATTTTTTACCATTACGAGATGCTTTTGTGAGATGTTTGCTCTTTGGCAAAACCATTCCCATGTTTTCTTGGTGACCCATTGTGGCGCGAATATGACCAACTGGTTTTCTTATCCCGCGACCACTATGTCCATGTGCCCATACTGTTATGAATCCGCTCGGACTTGGATCTAGTCTTTCAACATGATGTGTCTTCCCGGATGGAGTCACATACATCATAGAAGGTTCCATGTCGCCACCCCAATGGTGCTTCATCAAATATGCATCCGAAACAGAACCCTCTAAATCAGGAGAATCGGCATGAGACACAACAGCAATACTATCATCATTTTTTATGGAATCCATAATCGACTGATGGGTTTTACTTGCAATCTTCATTCTATTTTCCCTAGCAATTTCTCCGGCAGCTTGCTTCTGTGGATCTGCCTTTGGTCTTTGGTACTCATAGTTCCAATATTCGTTTAGTACTAGGTGTGTTAAAATATCTCTAAGAGTCTTCATGGTGTCTCCTAGAGATATTTATATTAACTCATCGCTTTGAATTTGACACAGAAGAATCCTTCTGTCTGAAGTGGCACAACTGCCAAATCGGTGATCTTTGGGAAAGATCTTTTTTCCCCCAAAAACACATCATTATTCATTACAAATGGGCCACCCTCAAAATCGATATATTCGACATCGGTTTCGTCACCTCCTACACGATAATAATTACTCTTACCGAGCAGATAAAATGTGCCTTTTTCGACATTACATTCATAAACATCACGCTTGTCGCCGTAACGACTGCGGAAAGAATCAACGAGTGTGGTATTTTCTAGAATTTGTTCTAAGTTTTGCATGGTGAATACACCCACGGGGACTCGAACCCCGACTCACCGCCTTGAAAGGGCGGGGATTTGGCCAGTTAATCTATGGGTGCAGTTGTTTATTTACTTGATCTTCTTACCAACGGCCTTACGCATCTTCTTCTTCTTTGAAGGTGCAGGACGGGCATTTCCGCCGACTACCTGATATGAAGTTTCCTTTGCAAAGAGTTTGGAAACATCAATCTTTGTCGGAATCGAAACTACCTTGGCCTTCACCTTCTTTGCAAAATGACGATCCACGCGGTTAATTACGCCTGGGATACCATAAAATACAATAGCAGTGACCAAGTAATTAGTTCCATGTGCAAGGGTGAGAGAAGGCATAAATCCTGCATTGCAAACCAGGCCAACAGTTGCGTAAATTCCCGCCATTCCGAAACAACAACCCTTAATAACGCCATCAAAAATTTCCTTTGAGTCCATTTTTCTTTCCTTGTAATTATCGTGCGCGGGCATTCATACGCTGAGCCCTACGCAGATTCTCTTTGTCGCCTGAAGAAATCATCACAAGTTCTGGCGCAGTCTTGTGATACCAATCCATGAAACCGACCATCGGCTTCACATCCGAACACTTTACACAAGTGTTTGCATTTGGAAGTGCCTCAAGACGAGCCTGAGGAATTTGCTTTTTGCAATTGTCGCAGTAACAGATCATCGTTGCCATGTTAGTTTGCCCTTTCAAATCGAAACTTGATTGTCTTACATTCAACACGCTTTTCGCCGTCTATGTGCATCTTGCGTTGCTTGAGAATTCCCTTGTTCCAACCGAACGGCTTACAAACCGTTGCATTGTGCTTGCGAACAAAGAAACCCTCACGCTCTGCTTCCAAATCAATGCTGTCAATGATACGCTTTGCCATGAATACGCGATTCAGGAATCGAACCTGATTGAACCGATTATAAGTCGGCCTGCGAAAACCGTCCGCCCATCGCGCAAGTTGTCTCATAAGTATACTACTAATGAGACTCAGTGTCAAGTAAATTTTTCAAGTTAATTCTGCTCTTCTTGGTTGCGGCATGACCTGCGGCGTCCAAAATGAGGTAATTTCTTGGCTGCCGATCTTCATCGTGGCCAAGCCGATAATTAACTTGTTCGACTGAAAGTCCGATAAGTTTACTCTTATTGGACTCAATACATGCCTGAACAATCTTGTTGGCAATTTCTGCCGCTTGCTCAGTAGTCATCGTTTCAATCGGTACATCAATGAAAAGTCTATACATTAGTCCTCCAGTTTAACAATTCCATCGTCCGTTGTATAGTAAATTCTGTCGAAAACTTCTCTGCACCAAGGCATACAAAGTTCACATGGGCGAGACATTCGAATGTGCCCAAATTTATTATAACGAACATTAATCAAATCCAACTTGCATCCACGAAATTGCCTTGGAACTTTCCTGAACGCATCAAGTTCGGAATGCATTTCTTCAAATGGATATCCGATCTCTTTGGCGCGTGGATGAGTCTTGAACATATTTCTGCCAACAGAAATTACTCTGTTGCGTTGCACAACAAGGCTAACATGCTTTTTCTGCCTTGGTATTTCAAGACAAAGTGGGTATGCGTATGCTAGAAAGTTTTTCATAAAAAACAGGGAAGATTCCTTTCGGAATACTTCCCTGCGAAGTAGATTAGCAAATTGTTCAGGCGTTCATCAGGAAACGCGAACCGTCCTTGCGGAACTTGTAGGCGCGATCACCGGGGTGGGTGTCTGCCATGAAGTAACGACCGCTCGAATCAGTCACGATCTCCCAGTTTCCAAACTTCTCAACGAGTTCACGAATGGAAGACATGGTGGCGCGAAGATTCTTCACACCGTACTTCAGACGCGCTTCACGGGCATCGATGCCCCAACCGCGATAGAGATGATTGATGACCTGACGCTGCTTGCTAAGATTGCTATTGCTCATACTAACTATTTCCTCAAACTTGTTTGCACTCCTTTTGTTACCATCGGAAACTGCGAGTTGCGTTTCAGTCCCGATCACTATGTCCCTATTCTAACAAAGTCTTGATCGTTTGTCAATACCCTTTGTTCGATTTTTCCCAAGCCGCCTACTGGATTTGAACCAGCAACCTATGCTTTACAAAAGCATTGCTCTACCGTTGAGCTAAGGCGGCAAACCAAATTTTCAAATGCCTCCAACAGGGATCGAACCTGTGACCTATCGGTTAAAAGCCGAATGCTCTACCAGCTGAGCTATAGAGGCAAAATTGCGAGTGGACGGGTTCGCATTACGCCTGGATTTTACTCTCGGTTTTCGGATAATCCAAAATTCCTAAACCTACCCAGTTTTGTCTGTTGGGGCAGTTTTGTTAATAAAATATATCCTGTGCTTATAAAAATCATTGTTAACTAATCATGGTGTTCTCCGTCAGGTGCGTCCGATAATTATACCACAACTTCATTCTTTGTCAACCACCAATTTGGAATATTTCCTGTACGCCACTTAGCAAATCTTGCCTTTTCGCCTAGGTAATAGGCACGATATGCAGCAACTACATCTTCGTGCTTATAGGCATCAGGCATTGCTTGTGCAAAGTCAGTTAATCCGCCTTTATCGATATTTTTTGGTATATCGTTTAGTGGACCTTGTAACATTTGTTCCATAGAATGTTGTCTGACGTATCTATTGGTATATTCTTTGCATAGACTGTTGGCGTGTTGCCATAACCAAGCATAATTTGCTCTTGATCTTCTCGTCCATATTGTGCATGGATGATTAATCATGGTTGCTTTGCAAATATTAGTTTGCGAACAAATATATGTCTTGTACTTTCGCTTACCGGAATCAATAGTTACTTCCTGCCCATCCAACACATGATGGGCAGTTGACAACAATTGACACGATTCAACAATCATCTTGACAACATGCTTATCGCACATCATCTCGGCTGCGTTTGTTGGGTTTCTATCCAAGACAAAAATATTCATGACCGTAACTTTTGTTTCTTGATAATTAGTGGCAACTTGCCATCACGATCCAATAGTTCAAGTGTCTTCTTCTTCGCATTCAATAATTGTAGTTGCATTTTTGTCTTCTTCAACTTCATTCTATGCGACTTCTTCAACTTCATTTTTCTTCCATTGCTATTCATATTAACCTCCAAAAATTGTATTTAACTGACGATTCACTCTCACAAAAGTAGTACACTTTGGCAAGTCCTTGATACTCTTTGCACCTACATATGTGCAGGCAGATCGTATCCCGCCCAAAATTTCATCTACAACACCATGAACTGGACCAGAATACTCAATTTCTACAGACTTACCCTCTGCCGCTCTATAATTTGCTACGCCACCCGAATACCGATTCATCGCTTCTTTTGATGACATTCCGTAGAATCTCTTTTTAACTACGCCAGATGAATCTGTAACCTTCTCTGCTCCAGATTCGTCTGTACCTGCTAGCATTCCACCAAGCATTACAAAATCCGCCCCCGCCGCGAACGCTTTTGCTACATCTCCGGGACAAGTGCAGCCACCGTCTGCTACGATATGCCCGCCAAGACCGTGGGCCGCGTCTGAGCACTCTATGACTGCGGATAGTTGTGGATATCCAACTCCTGTTATCTTCCTTGTTGTGCAAACGCTGCCAGGGCCAATACCAACCTTCACTATATCCGCCCCAGCCAAAATCAAGGCCTCCGTCATTTCGGCAGTCACTACATTTCCTGCTATTATAATTGCATTGTTCCATATTTTTCTCATGTCCTTTACTAGATCGATAAATCTTTCAGAATATCCATTTGCAACATCCAAACAAATAAACTTAAATCCCTTGTCAAAATTTCCATGAAGGTAATTTATGCTCGGATTATCCAACCCACAACTAAGAGCAACAAAATTCTTATCGTTTAGTAGTGGTACTTCGTCCTTAGTCACATATTTATGAAGACATGTGATTGCCTGCATTTGTGATAATGCATTTGCCATCTCTATTGTACCTGTGGTATCCATATTTGCCGCCATGAGAGGAACACCTGTCCATGTTTGCGACGAATGTGGAAATTTAAATTCACGAGTGATTTTAACTTCAGCTCGTGAATTTAGTCTTGAACGCTTTGGGCGAATTAAAACATCACTGTAATCAAGTTTGATTTCATTATCAATATGCATAATATAAAAAATTATTTGAAAAAATTCTGTTTTGTTTTTTCTATATGTTCGCGCAAAGTTTTCATTGTCTTTGCAAGTTGTTTGTGATCAATTTTGTCCAAAAGATATTTCTCATAGGAAAGCACAGCGTCGGCCGATAGTTCTATGAGTTTTGGGCAAAATTCATCCTCTTTGGGTTTCTCCGCCTGTTGATTGGTTCGACTGAACATTTGCTATCTCCTGTGGTTGATTATATAAAGCGGTAAACAGATCTTCTTGTTCATGCACATAATGACGAGCAAAATTAATTGCTTCGACCAAGGTATTCACCATTTCTTCTGCCTGATCAGCAGTCACAGAATCAATTGCTTCTAATGTGTCCCAATTTTTGAAATTAAGATTTGTATTTCCTTCAGAGTCTCTGAAAAACGAAATCTTAGGATTAATTCCACTATGGAACAATTCTGCCTCAAAAACCATAGAACCATTTAAAATGTTTTCTGTATCGGCGCCTGTGTTATTCACGATCTTCATCTTCAATTTCCTTTCTTTGGATTAATTCTTTAGTGTCGTAAAAATATTCAACATTCTGTAAACGGAAACTTCTCCAGTCTCTCTTGATTATATCATAAACGGGAACCAAATCAAGATCTTCTTCTGAAGAAGGCATCATGATATTCTTGATATACCTTCCGGTATTGTTTGGTAAAGATTTTCGATCTAGTGTGCAATACATTGCCCTAAATCTACCATCTGTTACTTTTCGGAAAACCACCTTACATGTTCCCTTTAAAAGTGATTTTACTACTACTTCTCTATTAATTCTCTTGATTGGGGGCATTTGTTTCTCCGGGAAGAGTTGAAGGTTGACCGAATCTTTTACGATTCTTTTTATTTATTCGTTTACCTTCTGCTTTATCTTCACCAAAATTGAAGTTGTATTCTACCCACTTCTCTTCTAGATTACTAGTCATTTCTTTTAATTTTACTCGTAGATCTTTGAAATTCATAAATACTCCATAGATATTTATAAATAGATAAAGGAAGAGGAACCAATATGCCATTTAGAAACCCAGTAGCAATTAGAACAGTAGGAATAACCGGAGGCAATACAGTCTCGGGATGGAAGTATTTAATAAATCCAAGTTCTGGCGCAACCACCGCAGGAAGGTCAGTCAGTCTAAAAGAAGGTGTTCAAATATACAATAGCGGTGGTGCTTCTCCACTTCCTGTTATTTCCATTTTTGGTTTAACCGGGGGAACAGCAAACACAGCAAATACTGACGGATTTGTTCTTCCATCAGGGCAAGATGTATTCTTTAAAACAAATGATTTAAATGTAATCATGGTTAAAACAACAAGTGGAACCGTAACAGAAGGCGTAACATTATCTTACATTGCATACTAAGCAATAGTTTATAGTTGATAAACAAAACCCCCCTTTCGGGGGGTTTTTTATATTCTTAGATGATTACTTTTGTTTTTTAACAGGTACACAATTAGGAACTCTACGTCCTTTTTTATTTTTAGTACCCTTTGCTACATATCCATCCCAGCAAGCCTCTTTAAGAAATTTTTTAAATGTTTTCATGGTAATATTTATAAATTAAAAACCCCCCAGTTACGGGGGGATGACTTTTCAGTTTTCCTTTAAATTTTTTTTACTTTACGATTTCCGCCGGAACGGTGGGTGCGTGTTGTGAAACGGCAATCAATACAATCCCCGCCAAGACGCCTACTGCAATCACAATCCATGTGGTGGGTGAAATATCCTTGACGATGTTTTTAATATTATCTAACATAGTGTCTCCTTGTATAAAGTATGTATAATTAAACCACGCCCCCCGGAGGTGGAGGTGGTGGTTCATCACCTCCAAATTGTTTATACCAACCGGGCCCATTCCACTTTGGGTCGGGCTTCTCGGGTCGGCCAAATGGTAAACCGTCGCCCCCCGGACCGTGTTTTGGTGTTTTCCAACCTTTCATTGGATTGTCGAAATCGCGCCAGGGCTGCCGCCCTCTGACGATTGGAATTTGTGGAGGGGTCTTTGTAGGGGTCTTTGGAGGGGTCTTTGGAGGAGGTCCTGGTGCCTTTCCTACGCCTTCCCATACCCATTTACCCGTTTTCCATACCCATCCTATTGCTTTTCCTGCCAAATCTATAGCTCTACCGGCGTTTTTTGCTACACCTCTTAGTACATCAATGAAAATATTTTCCATTAAATCTTTGAAAATTAAAGATTGTTCCTCAGTAGAAATATTTTCTTTTACAAGTATATGATAATTTCTTTTTACAAAATTTTCATCCATCATTGCCTGTTCAAATATTAATGGTAATATATGTTCATCAGTAGGTCTTGTTTTTGTTTTTGATTCTATTAGGATTTTATACATTTCAGGGGAATGATAAAATTCACTTAATAGTTTATCGGAATTAAGAAGAATGATCTTTTGTAGATTACGATTTATGTTTGCATGTTCCATGAAAATATATATAAAAGCAAGGAAAGCATACAAATGAAAAGATTTAAGCAATTTTTAAAAGAAAACTATTCTTCGGGAAATTCACCTCCACCGGAAGATACTTTAGCTGGTATTCCATATCAACAAGAGAGAGATAATGATTCAAATTATGCGTATCCAATCCCCACAAGTTATTCTCCTGCCAATAATACTGTTCGAGAATTTGACAAATATAGAGAGTATAACGTAGACCAAAACTCTGAAATGCCAAGACCAGAGCCACCTTTTGTCGAAGAAGATATGCCATGGGACATGAGGGATCCATTGTGGAGTAATCCAGAATTTTTAGAGTTTATACGCCAACTCTATGATCTTCGACAAAATAGAGGAAATGAAGAATGGTTCAGGGCTAAGTATGGGGAAATTACTCCAGAAAATAATTTTATGATTCAAATGATGAATTTAATCTCTATTCTTCGTTGGAGTGCTTGGCCGAGAACTGATCCAGTAAGTGGAAGACTAATCAGATTAAGAATTCCAGAATTGAATGATCCCCGATGGGACCAACTTTTTAAATAAGAAATACTTAACGCTAGCGAGACTTTTTGGGAACATCATTTCTGTATTCAATTTGTTCTTCAGGAACAACTTTAGCCGTAATGTGTGTGGAATTTGCCAATCTGTGGGCGTGGTATCTATGATGTCCGTCTAAAATT
>Ga0181356_1001339_pt1 | contig 10764 bp, 4 predicted proteins | sample Fa13VDMM110SN_FD_130104 | JGI IMG/M metagenome (GOLD analysis project Ga0181356, IMG submission 130104) | Freshwater viral communities from Lake Michigan, USA - Fa13.VD.MM110.S.N | ecosystem: Environmental > Aquatic > Freshwater > Lake | place: USA: Michigan | collected 2013-09-24 | reverse complement strand
TATTAGTCTCAGAAGGTTTAGTTACTTTTTTTTCTGGTGTTTCTTCTTTTTCAACTGGGGTTTCTTCTCGGACGGCTTTAGCTGCTCTTTGTATTTTTCTAGCAGCTTTTTTAAGAGCATCTGTAGAATTTCCTCCTTTTCTAGATGGATTTTTATCCATTATTATAAATTGAGCATCTATTGTTGTAGTCCAATCTTGACTATCAGTAATAGAATGACTTAATCCAGTAATTAGGTATCCTATTTTTGTTCCTACTCCATCTCCCCTATATCCCCTAGGTAACATTTCTGGTGGGATGGTGAATAGATTTCCTATTATTAACCCTCCAATTCCATCTAATGTTATAGATAATTTAGTAGGAATAATAGCTCTATTATTATTATTATCATCTGTTAAATTTGTTTGATATGTTTTTATCATATCTTTTAAAGCATTAGCATATGTAGACGCTTTTGAAGCATCAAAAGTAGCATTACCACCAAATCCTAATGAAAAGAATTGTAGTGTTTCACTTTCTTCTAAAGCTGAGGAATATTCTAATATGGCTTCTAGACTAGCCTTATTATTGTCTGTTTTTGTACCAGAATCATCTGTTTTACCAGTAATAAGATCGGATACATCTTTTTGGGGTACAATTCTGTCTGTTAGATTTTGATTAAAATCAATTAACGTATTATCACCAGAACCTAATGCTCCTCCTGTAGTTTGAGCTCCAATAGCAACAACAGCTGATTGTTCTGGGAATATTTGAGATTCTAATTTATATGAGCGAGCAGTAGATTTGAGTCCTTGAACTTGTATTGGATTTTTTTCTATTTCAGCCCAAGCTGTTGCTCTTGAAGTAGTATCTACATAATTTACATCTATTATTCTAGTTATAGAATCTGTAGGGTCAACATGGATATCAAAATTAGCTACATTTCCGATTGCTTGATTAATATCTGCCATTAAGTTTTTAAAAAAATCAAATAACGAAATATCTTTTTTTTCTTTTTTATCTTGAGAAGCTAAAGCATCATCTGTAAGTAAAGTGTATATGTGTTTTACATTAACGTATATATTTCCTATAATTCCATATTGTAAATTTTTATAATCATTAGCATAAAAATAATTTTTACTCAAAGCAGTTGCTATTGTTGTTATTGCTTTTAATTTACCTGCTTCATCAGCAAGACCAATAGTGGCTAGGTCACTATAAGCTGTATTTTTTATTAAACATACCATAGGGTTTATGGAGGTTTGATATACATTTCCTAAACATAATAAATCTTTAGAGCCATCAGCATTAGCAGCATGGTGATCTCCTCCTTTTAGAGATAATTCTGCAAGTGGTTTTTTAGCTTTTTTGTCTTGTATAGTAATATGAGAATTAAATAAATCTACAAAATCAAATAAAGTTATATATATATTTTCAATATCATTAACAAAACTATCATCATCAGCAGCGGCTTCTTCTCCTTCTTTTTTAACATCAAATCTAAAAAGAGAATAAGATTTAGTTCCTAAGGTTACATTTCCGGATATTTTATCTGTTAAGCTTTGCTTTCCTAATAGAAAAGTTTCATGCATCATTCCTGCTAGAAGACCTTTTTGATAAGATTTATTAACAGCTCCATCCTTATTAAAATCTTCTGGGGATTGGGCGTACCACCCTAGTTGTCCTTTATCTGCTACCTGTGTATCTGTTGCTACATAATTTATTTTTAAAGATTCTATAAGTTCACCCATTGTGATTAATGTAGTGGAACAATCATATCCTCCATCAGGACGAGCAGACCAGCTGTAGTTTTTTACAAAGCCATATATAGCTCCATAGTTTCCATCTTTAGAAGCTTTATCTTGAATAGTTTTCCATATTTGTTCTTTAGTTGCTGTATCATTTTCTACTTCTTTTGTAAAACTTATAGTAGTATCTACCTTCCCATTATTATTTAAATAAGGAGACCATCCCCATTCTAATAAAACACTATAGTTAGGACGCATATATAGTACTTCTAAATCTTCTAATTGTTCTATATCCCAACATTTAAAGCTTATAGTTGCCTCCATTAGAGAACCGTAAGCCGATTTTGTTTTTATATCTACTCCAGTTATACCAGGCATAGGACGATATCCATTTCTGGATGTTTTTGCGTATGCTGTGTCCATAGCATTTCCTACCCCTGCTCTTAAATTATTGTTATATAAAATTCCTCCTAATAAAATATTATTTTTTGCTAATTCTGGTGAACCATCTACATCAACGGCAGATGTCATTTTAACCCATGCTGCTCTTGTATTAAGATATTTTATTGCTTCTGGTGTTTTTTTTAATAGAGCCTCTTGGCGATATTTTAGTTGGGTAGAAATATTATCCGGGATGGGGGATCTGAATATTGACATAGACTATTATCTTGATTTATTAAATGTTTCTACTTGGTTTAATATATTGCTAACATTAGCTGGTATTCTTAATTGAAGACCGGGTGAGGGGAATAAGGATCCTTTAGTAATATTATTATTAGCAAATGATATTATCCACCATAATTCTGAGTTACGGTAATAGGTATAAGCTAAAGAATCCAATCTATCTCCTATTGTTGTAACAATATATATATCATCCTCTGATAAAGGGATATTTGGATAAAATTTTAATTTATAGTATGGCGCACCACTTGATGTTTTTAATATATCGTTATTATTATATCTTAGACTCATACTATGCGTTTATAAAATTATAATCATATTGTTGAACGCCATCATGAATTAATGTAAAGCTAAGACTTACTTTAATATAAAAAGCTAATTTTTTATCTAAATCCCAGGAGGCGTCAGTTATAGGGTTAAAACTTAAATTACTTATTATACCAGGTTGATTGGCTATATAATTTCCTACTGTTAGATTAGTTATAATACCTCCTAATAACCCATCACTACTGTATTCTCCAGCTAATATTGAAGCTAATCTATTAAGATCTTTATGTTTAGCTATTAATTCACTTTCTTTAAAGCAAGGAATATTAAATCCTAAACTTATACTACGTTTGAATTCATTGAATATATAAAATTTTTCTGCCCTACCCACATATTTTATATCACTCCATCCACTATCAAATGTATCAGAATAATCTGTAAGATATGCTAGGAATTTAATTGGAGTTGTTTTTGAATGGGCAGCAATAGGATCAAATATAAGTGCTAATGTATCTTGATCTACATTTGTATCATTAGCTCTATTGAATACTACTTCAGCTCCAGCATTGTATTTGTATGTAGAACTACCTCTATCTATTACTACAGGTTGTGTAGTAAATTTTCCCCCTGGAGTGTTTTGAGATATGGCTCTTGATTTAATATTTTCTAATGCTATATCATTATATTTTTTTAGATTAGGATTAGCAAAAGTATAAGCAGTTTGTTCTAAATCTAATCGATCTAAACCACTATTACTAAGTAATGGATAACTAGAAGGACCATCTTTAACTAAATCATTCTCATTTCTTATTGACGGTAAATCTGGGTCCCTATCATGAGATCCGGTATCCGCATTTGAAGCTATGAAAAAAGGGATTGGACTTTCAGGAAGTATTTGGGTTGGTAATTCAGGAAATTTTTTATCTGAGAATATAGAATTTGTTTTATTAGATAATCCATAATCAACAGTACTAGTTGTTTTTAGTTCATCTATTGTTTCTCTTGATAATCCACCCTTTAGGTTTGGTTTATCATCCTTTTTAGCATCAAATTTTAAAAATGGAGTATTATCATTAATAGTAGTAGTATTACCACCTTCACCTCCAAAATTAATCAGATTAAATGTTTTACCTCCATTATAAGCAGAACCTGTCAGATTTGATATTCCAAAGTCGGATGTTTTTGTTATTTTTACAGTATCCTTAGTTGCTCTAGAATTTTTAGTATAGTCGCTACTATTCTGTAATGATTGAGATGTAGGGTTATTAGTAGTGCTGTATACTGATTGGTCAACTGCTTTTGCTAATTCATTCGGATCAGTAACCGTATCATAAAATATATCTGTTAACCCTCTATTACTATATTCAACTCCTCCTATATGTTGAGTTTTATTCCGTTGACTCCTTCTATTTCTTTGTCCTAAACCACTAGATACAGCACCATTATATGTATCTGGGTTTATGTATGAGAATGGTTGTCTTTGTCCATCAACTAAAGGTAAACCAGCACTATTATTTGTTATTATTAATGAAGTACCATTATCTGTTGGGGTTTCAGCTCTAAGAAGTAATGTATTACCTATTCCATAAGTAGATCCAGGACCACCTACATATTTATTTATTACTGTTTGGGATGGTTCATCTATAATTCTATTTAATAACTTTAATAATCTATTATTTTTACTATCATTTTGAAAGTTATTAGCTGTAACTACAGATTCATAATAAGTGTCAGGATCATTGGTAGGTAATATTCCATGCCTTACTATATGCTCTCCAAACGCTGTTAACGGTACTTGAGCTAATGTATTAATACCTAAATTATATATACGAGATGGACCTACATATCTTTCAGTAGTATCACCTTTTCTTTCTAATTGGGGATTAGACAACTGAAGGCCCACTTGTTTAATCAAAAACAAGGGACCTTTAGGAGGGTCAGTGAAAAATTTAGCAATGCGAAGAGTATCCGTAGCAGCCGCATTTTGTGCTGCTACCATTCCTCCACGAACAAGACCATCATCATATAAGGTTAAATTAGCACCACTAAAAGTGGCATCAACTGTTCTTATATCAGTTTGAATGTAGGGCTGACCGCTACTCCCACCGTTAGGACGGTCCTGTCCGTACTTAAGAGACTTAAGATCGGTTTGTAGGTCTAATAATCCCATTTTATTGTTTAGATATTAATATCTTCCTGGTTGAGGACCTAAATCACTATATCTTCTTCCAGATACTGATTTGAAAATTTGAGAAACAACACCCCCCAATCCAGCTTGGAAATTATTTGGGGCGATTGGATCCATTTCATCTAATGTTGATGGACTTTGAACAGCTGTTACACCACCAAGTGCTAAGCGGTTAAAATCCTGAACACGTAAATTAGGATCACCATCCACTGAGTACATGTTATGTAATCTGCTTAGGTCAGGTGCTAATTCTCCTGTATAATCAGGAAATCCCCAACCTTGTTGGCCTGGGTTTGTGTCAAATCCATTACCTACTAGACTTAATACGCTTTGTCCGTCTTGGAACATGTCAAGTAATGCCATGTGTTTAAAATTTAATTTTTAATAAAATATTTTATTGCGATGATAAATATATGTTTAAGCTACTCTATATGATCCTTGTGTTAAAGTTGTACCTACTTTTGTACCATCCATATTAATTGTTGAATTTTTACCATATAATTTATCAATAGATGCTTTAACTTCATTGATAGCAGCAATCATTGGTGTTAAATCAATACCTGGTTGGATATTTGTTGATGTGGTATTGGATGATATTGAAGATGTATTAGTATTTGTTGTACTAGATGGTGTTGATATTGGGTTAGTTGTTACTGATGGTGAGCCTATAGGTGAGCCTGCAGTAGGTGATGTTGATTCGTTTCCTCCTACAACACTTGTTATTTTATCAAATACGTTATTAAGAAAACCAGTAATACCGCCACCGCTACTCATTTCTGCTATTTTTTCTAACTTAGAAATATCTAAAGCATTTAATGCTGTTGATACTTGTGCTAAAGCACCAGCTACACCTTGAAGTGCAGTTGATGTTTTCATTAATCCATCACCTGCTTTTGCTAAACGTTCTATTTTCTCAATTGGATCACCACCTAAGAATGAACCAATAGCCTCTATTACTTCACCTGCACCTAATGCTGCTAGCCCCATTCCTACACTAGCTAATGCTGGGCCTATGGCAAATAATTTGCCTACGTCTACTTTATTTAAAGTATCAAATGTTTTATTTATAGAATCTGTTATTAAGCCAAGAGCTGATAATTTTTCTACACTTACTATGCTTAGTACAGCAAATAATGAAGTAATAGCTGATGCTACGAAACCAAGTATTAATAACTTCTTTATATCCATTTTTTCTAAACTTGTAAAAAGGGATTGAATAGAGGACATTATAGAACCAAATATAGTTAATTTTTCTACATCCATTTTTTCTATTTGAATAAAAATAGAAGCGAATGAATTAGTAATAGTACTAAGTATGTCAAGTTTTTTTATATCTATTTCTTCTAGTTTTACAAAAACTACAGCAATTGAATTTGTTATAGCTTCAAATATAGCTAGTTTTTCTATATCTATTTTATCTAATAAAGTAAACATAGATACAATAGAATTAGCTATATTACTAAGTGCAGTTAATTTTTTCTCATCTATTTTTTCTATTAATGAAAATAAAGGAGTAATAGAATCAATAATACTCTTAAATATTTTTAATTTATCTTTACCTACTTCATCTAAAGCAATTAATCCTTCTTTTATTTTATCAAATAAGAGAATAACTGGTTCTATTTTAGAGGCATCTATTGATGAAAGTTCTTTAAAAGAATTTGATAATATCTGGAAGCTGGAAGATACTTGTGCAATATCTTTTGATGATGCTGCTATATCTTGTATCATTTTAGATGGACTATCCCCTCCTAATAATTTTCCTATAGCACCCAGTACTGCTCCTGCTCCTAAAAATAATACAGCTTCGCCTATTGTTTTTAAGGCAGGGGCTACAGCATCTAATTTAGTAGCATCTAATTCACTTAATTGTTGAAATAATGTTGCTATACCTGCTCCTCCTTCTGATACTACTTTTAATCCTGCTCCTAATACCATCATAGCTCCACCTAAAGCTATCATAGCTAATATACCAGCCCCAAATATAAATGCACCTACTCCCGATGTCATTAAAAGTCCTAAACCAAGTACTGCTGCTCCAAATATTAATAATCCGGCACCTGCTGCTAATACATTTTCCATTTTTACTTCTGCTAGTAAACTTAAAGCATAGGCAAATGGAATTAAAGCAGCACCTAATATAGCAATTGCTATTGATCCTACTATCATATCTTTAGAAGCTTTACTTACTAAGTAAGCAATTCCAGCTAATGCTCCTAATGCTCCTACCCCTATTAATATAGTAGCAGGATCTATATCTCCCATTAAACCAACAGCATATGTAAATGGTATTAAAGAAGCGCCAAGTAAAGCGATTGCTACTGCTCCCTTTATTAAATCACCATACGACACGTTTTCCGAAAATCCTTTTATACCTTTACCTACTCCTGTTAATGCTTTTTCTATTGATGACCCATTAACAAATTGTAATAGTAGTAAAGCAGGAACAGCAACAGTAAATGCTGCTAAAGCAATTCCTCCAAATAATAACTTAACTAAAGCTCCTGCTGATACCTTTTCACTAAAACTAGCTATTCCTAATCCAATACCTTCCATTGATGATTGGAACTTTTCTCCTTTAACTAATTGTATAAATAATATCCCTGGTACACCTAGTGCAAATGCTGTTAATGCAATTCCTCCTAGTGCTAATTTAGCTAAAGCTCCAAAAGTTACATTTTTACCAAAATCAGCAATTCCATAGGCAATACCATACATTGCTTCTTGAAACTTTTCTCCCTTAACTTGTTCAATAGCTTTAATACCTAAAACACCAGGTGCAAAAAGTAATAATCCTATAGAGGCAGGGATTAAATAGATTGCTCCTTTTAACACATCTTTATCAGCAAATGCTTTAATACCATCTGCGATATTCTGCATTTTAGTTTTAAACTTAGATCCATCACCGCCCGCTTCTGACTTACCTGCTGTTGATGATGTTGTTTCAGCTCCTTTAGTTCCTGTTTCAGCTACTTCTGCTGTTTTATCGCCTCCAGTTAATCCTCCTTTAAATGATTTTTTTATTCTACTTAAAAATCCACCACCTCCTTCGCTTCCTCCTTTGAAAGAAGACATAATTCCTTTACCAAAGTCCATAATTCCCTTCCCCATGCTTCCTAATCCTGATGCTATTTTACCTGATAGCAAATATATACCTGTAAGGCCAGCTATTATTCCTCCAAAAGGGGTTGAGACAAAATCTGATATACCTTCAGTTATACGGGCTATGATATTAAATACAAAACTAAGGGGGCTTAAAATTTTCATTGCTACTCCAACCATGTTAGATAAAGCATCTAATAATTGCCCTACAGGACCCGCTACAAGATTACCAATAATGTCTTGCAATTTTGTCATTGCATCATTAAATTTATCTTGAGCTTTACGTTGTTGTTCTTGTTGTTGGATATACTCTGAGGCAGATAAGCCTTTTCTTTTCATTTCCTCTAGTTGCTCCTTATTAAGTTGTCCTGCTTCTTCACCATATTGATTTATGGCTTCTTGCTTCATTAACATTTCCGACATTTCATCTCTACTCATACCAAAAGCTTCTGCTAATGATTGTTGAGCAAGAACGTTCATGTTCTGGTAGTCATTTAATGTGCCTACTTGATCCCCTATTTCTTTTGTTAATGCTGCTTGATCATTTGATAACGCGGCTGCTCTAGCTCTTTCTAAATTTAACTGCTTACCAGTCATTAACTCCGCTTTTAATTCACTTTCTATAGATGATTCAAAGTTAAGTAAGGATTCTCCTGTTTTATTTACTTGTTCTAAAGTAAGACCTAATTTTTTAGCTTCAACAACAGTAGCAGCTAATGCTTTAGGATTACCTTGGAATTTAATTAAAGTACCAGCACTTAATTTAGAAATATCCTGCATTACTTCCTTCATCTCAAAGTGAGTGTTGGTAGCTTGCATAGCGCTAAATGCTCCTTCTCTTATACCGTCTGTGTATGCTTCTGTTGAAACTCCAGCGGCTGCAGCAGCACCCGCTAATTTACCTGCTTCTTGCGCTGATAATCCAGTTAGTTCTGTTAACTTAGCGAAGGTAGCTAATTCTTCATTGCTAAATTTAACAGCAATGCCCATTTCTTTAGATAATTCAGATTGGGCTTTTAATAATCTATCTGTATTGATGAATGTATCTCCTGTTGAGCGAGAGAAAGCAGCAACATCTTGTCTTATATTTTCAGCTGCTTTAGCACTTATTCCAAATGATTTTCCTAGTTCAACTACTTGTCCATTTGCTTTGAATCCTAATCCTACAAGAGTAGTCATTAAAGTAATAGGATCAGTAAATAATTTTTTAACTCCTCCTGCTGCATTACTAATGAATACTCCTAGGGATTGAAATTTATTTCCTAAAGTATTAACAGAAGCGATGGCTGCTGTTTTAACTGCTGCCTCTTTTTTATCTAATTCTATTAGGTCTTGCTCAGTTTTCTTTTCATTATCTAAAAGATCTTGTTTTTTCTGTTGTTTTTTTAATTCAAGATCAGAAAGTTTACCTGCTTCTCTAGCTTGATCTAAAATCTCTTGATCTATTTGACTTTCTCGTGCCCTATATGATGTACTTTGAGATTGAAGTTGCCCTATCTCTCGAGAATTTCTAATAAGATCTTCATCTATATCAGCAATTTGTTGTTGTAATGATAATCTATTCATTACATCATCTGTTGCTAGGTTATTTAAAGCATTAAGAAGAGTTTGTTTTTGTTCTTCTTTTGCTGTGTATTGGGCAGTTAATTCTCTACCTTTAGCAATATTATTTTGAAGACCTTCTTGAATTCTTAATTTTTCATTTTCAAGTTCTATTTTTTTAGATCCAGCTTCAATAGCAGCATTAATTTGATTTTGTATATCTGCTAATTCTCTTTGTATATTTACAGAACTATCTAATATAGCAATTCTATCTTTATCTATTTGCCGCATTTGTTCAAGAACAGCACTGCTTTTTAAAGCATCATCTACTAATTTCTTATTAAATTTTTCAACTTCTTCTTTTGCTTCACTTATATCTAAAAAACTAGCTAAATTTCCACCAAATTTTTCAAGTATAGAGGCCGCCGCTCCTGCTACACCATTTAATTCTGTTCTTGTTTTATATATTTGTTTTGAAATTTTTAATTCTTCATTTAAAAGAGGTATACCTTCTTCTAAAGCATTATTAGCAGCATCTAATAACTCTTTTTCTTTTGTTAATTGACCTAAAAGAGCTTCTTGGTTTTTAGTTAATTTAACTCCTTCTGTATTTTGTAAAGCTACTAAATCATTTAATTGAGCTTGTCTATTATAAGTAATACCATCAAGCGATAATTTATTTTTAACATTTACTAATTCTGCTTCACTTTGTGCTATTTTTTGTGCACTTCTTTTAAGATCTCTTTCACTTAAATCAGATATTCCTCTTTGCTGGTAATTGAAATCTTCAGCAATACTAGTTAATGATTTAAAAGTAGATTTACCAGCATCTAATATTAGATTTTGATTTTTTAGTTCGGCTGTAGTTTCTCTGAAAGCATCAAATAAATAAGAAGCTTTATTTACTAGTTCTGTTTCAATTTCTTCAAGTCTTTTTACTTCTTTAACTAAGTCACCAGCATCTCTAGCAGCATCTGCCTTAATTCTAGCACTTTGAGCAGATATACTGTTTATTTTTGTCAGTAATTCGATGTATCGCTCATACTGTTTATTTAGTTCCGCTTGTTGTTCTGGTGTTTGGTTTTGCTGCATGTTAATAACATAATATTATGCATATAAATATAAAAAGCGCCTATTTTTTAGGCGCCTTTGATGTATAATTGGGTGTTTTCGGTGATATGTTAGGGCGAGATACTTCGCCTTTATTACCATTTTTTAATGTTTTTTGTTGTTTTTCTGCTTCTTCTGCCTCTTTATC
>Ga0181356_1001338_pt1 | contig 10765 bp, 8 predicted proteins | sample Fa13VDMM110SN_FD_130104 | JGI IMG/M metagenome (GOLD analysis project Ga0181356, IMG submission 130104) | Freshwater viral communities from Lake Michigan, USA - Fa13.VD.MM110.S.N | ecosystem: Environmental > Aquatic > Freshwater > Lake | place: USA: Michigan | collected 2013-09-24 | reverse complement strand
CTGTACATCCCGTCCAAGGACGCAGGAGAGTTCACCACGATCAACGGCAAGCCCGTGCAGCCCATTCAGTTTGACGGCATCGGGGAAGCCCGTGAGTTCATTGACCGTTTCAAGGATGTTTCCAACTACGACATCTACGGAAACACCAACTTTGTGTACCAGTACCTTTACAAGGAGTTTCCCAATGAAGTCGATTACGACTTCAGCAGCCTCCGCATAGCCAACTTGGACATTGAGACATCGTGTGACGGCGGTTTTCCCACGCCATCTGCTCCCACGGAGCGGGTCATTGCAATCACGATCTCAATGGGCGACAAGACCTATGTGCTAGGCTTGGGAGACTTTCATATTGACGGCGAGGGAGTTTCCTGCATTCCTTATGATGACGAGCAAGAACTGCTTGCAGGGTTCATTGAACTGTGGAGGTTCCTTGATCCCGACATCGTGACGGGGTGGAACATCCGCTTCTTTGATATTCCGTACCTTGTGGCGCGGATGAACTACCTTGAAGAAGGATGGGGGAACTCCCTCTCGCCGTGGGGCAAACTCCGCGAGACTGTGGTGAATCGCATGGGACGCGACCAGACCGCGTATGTGATCAGCGGTGTTGCCACGCTTGACTACTTTGAACTGTATCAGACTTTCACCTATGTGAAGCAGGAGTCCTACTCCCTGAACCATATTTCCAAGGTGGAGTTGGGCGAAGAGAAACTGTCGTATGCGGAATACGAAACCATTCAGGAGTTCTACACACAGAACTTTCAGAAGTTCATGGAGTATAACTTCCAAGATGTGCGGCTTGTTGATCGCCTTGAATCCAAACTAAAACTCATGGAACTGGCGGTGGCGTTGGCGTATTCGGCGCGGGTGAACTTTGAGGATGTGTTCTCGCAAGTCCGCACATGGGATGCCATCATCCATCACCACCTGATGAGCAAGGGAATGGTGATCCCGCAGAAGACCGAGCAGAAGAAGGATGATCAGTACGCGGGTGCGTATGTGATGAATCCCATCGTGGGCAAGCACGATTGGGTGGTGAGTTTTGACCTGAACTCCCTATATCCCCACCTCATCATGCAGTACAACATCTCTCCCGAGACAAAGCACCCGAATCCCGTGTGGCGGCGCGGAGCCATTTCTCCCGAGTCCATGTTGGCACGGAATCGCGGGGAGGCGGTAAAGGATTTCATTGACCCTGCGGAATATCTGAACTCTGCGAAGGCGGACGGCGTGAGCGTGGCGGCGAATGGCGTTGCGTTTGTGCGCGACCGCCAAGGCTTCCTGCCTGAACTCATGGAGAAGATGTACGCAGAACGCAAGCACTACAAGAGCCTGATGATTGCTGCACAGAAGCGGTTGGTGGACTTGGACAAGAATGCTCCCGCCGAAGAGCGGCGCAAGATTGAGTACGAGATTTCCAAGTATCACAACTTTCAGTTGGTGCGGAAAATTCAGTTGAACTCTGCATACGGCGCAATCGGCAACCAGTACTTCAGATTCTTTGATGTGGCACTTGCGGAAGCCATCACGCTTTCAGGGCAGTTGAATATTCAATGGATCGGTGATGCACTGAACCGATTCCTGAATCGCATCCTGAAGACGGAAGGCGAGGAGTATGTGATCTACATGGACACCGACTCCGTATACTTGAGACTTGGCAAGGTGGTGGATTCGTCCTTCAAGGGCGAACGCGACACGCAACGGGTGGTGGACTTCCTGAACGGATTCTGTGAGCGCGTGGTGCAGCCACAGATTGAACGGGAGTTCGCCACCCTTGCGGATTCCATGAATGCCTACACCAACAAGATGGTGATGGGACGCGAAGTCATTGCAGAGGCGGGCGTGTGGACTGCGAAGAAGCGGTATATGCTGTCGGTGTGGGACTCTGAAGGTGTTCGCTACAAGACTCCGAAGTTCAAGATCATGGGCATTGAGACTGCGCGTTCGTCCACTCCTGCGTATGTTCGCAAGGCACTGAAGACTGCCATTGAGATGGTGCTGATGCAGGACGAAGCCACTCTTCAGGAGTTTGTCCGCAAGACCGAACGGGAGTTCAAGTCTCTGCCCGTGGAAGAAGTGGCTTCTCCCCGTGGCGTGAACGGCATGGAGGAGTACTCCAACCCGCTCACCATCTACAAGAAGGGTACGCCCATCGCGGTGAAGGCGGCTCTGCTGCACAACCATCTTGTCAAAAAGATGGGCTTGAGCAAGAAGTACCGCACCATCGGTGAGGGGGAGAAGATGAAGTTCATCTATCTGAAGACTCCCAATCCCATCCACGAAGGCGTGATTGGTTTCCCCGTCACCATGCCGAAGGAGTTTGATCTTCAGAAATACATTGACTACGACACTCAATTCAAAAAGACTTTCCTTGAGCCTCTACGCGCCATCACCGATGCGATGGGGTGGAGTCCCGAGGAAAGAAATAGTCTTGAGTCTCTGTTTGCGTGACCGCTTCCATACATACAGTATCTAACCCCTAACAAAAGGATTCGTAATGGCTACAAAGATCGTGAAGGTTCAGACTGGCGAAGAACTCATTGCTATGGTCACTGAAAATTTTGAGGGCGACAAGGTTGTATCGTATACCCTCAAGAATCCGTGCATGGTTGTTCCCATGCCCACGAAGGGCGGCGGTGCAAATATTGCTGTCGTGCCGTGGATGGCATCGGTCAAGGACACCAAGGTCACTGTGCCTGCGTCCTATGTGATGTTTACCGCCGAGCCTGCGACCGATCTTGCAAACGAGTTCAACGGCGCGTTCAACGGGCTTGTGGTTCCCACCGCCAATGCTCCCCACGCAGTACTCAAACTCACCACCTGATGAGTACCCTAAATCTTGAATACTTGAAAGGTCTTCTCTCGCAGAGAAAAGACCTGCTGCGGCGTGAAACTCAGCAGATGATCGTTGACAAACTTACGCCGTTGGATACAATACGGGCTAACGAGTCCGAGATGATGCTCATTGACGCACAGATGAAAGAATTGGAGAAAGCATGAAACTAAAGGACATTCTGAAGGCAGCAGGAAACAAGTACGCCACCGTAGCCTCTGACGGCTTGGAGGGCAGCGATGTAAAGGGATTCATCTCCACGGGATCGTATGCGTTCAACGCGCTGTTGAGCGGTTCCATCCACGGAGGAATGCCTGACAACAAGATCATTGCCCTTGCGGGTGAGCAAGCCACAGGCAAGACCTACTTTGCCCTGAATGTGGTGCGCGAGTTCCTGAACTCCGACCCCAACGCAATGGTCATGTACTTTGATACCGAGCAAGCCATCACCACGGATCTGCTGAAGTCCCGTGGGATTGACACTGACCGCGTGGCTGTGCTGCCTGTGGCTACCATTGAGGAGTTCCGCCACCAGTGTGTGCTGTCGGTGGACAAGTACCTTGAAGCAGACAAGGACTCTCGCCCCCGCATGATGATCGTGCTTGACTCGCTTGGAATGTTGTCCACCGAGAAGGAGATGAACGACACCGCAGAGGGCAAGACTACCCGCGACATGACTCGCGCACAGGTGGCAAAGGCAGCGTTCCGCGTCCTGACCATCAAGTTGGGTCATGCACGGATTCCCCTGCTGATGACGAACCACACCTACGATGTGGTGGGCGCGTATGTTCCCATGAAGGAGATGGGCGGCGGCAGCGGTCTGAAGTATGCTGCGTCCACCATCATCTACCTGTCCAAGAAGAAGGACAAGGTGGACAACGAGGTGGTGGGCAACATCATCCACTGCAAGGCACACAAGAGCCGCCTGACCAAGCAGGACAAGATGGTGGATGTGCAGTTGAATTTTGAGACAGGACTAAACAAGTATTACGGACTCCTTGACATTGCGCTGAAGCACGGTATCTTCAACAAGGTGTCCACGAAGATTCAGTTGCCCAACGGCAAGACTGCGTTTGAATCGCAGATCAACAAGAACCCCGAGAAGTACTACACCGATGACATCCTGCGGGCTATTGACCTTGCTGCGAAGAAGGAGTTCTGCTACGGTTCGGATGAATCGCAGCAGGCAATGGACAAACTTGCTGAACTGGATGAGGAGACGGAACTCACTTGAGCCAAACTGAAAAAACGATCCTGTCGGGACTGCTGAACGATCCCGAGTTCTGCAAGAAGACCATTCCGTTCTTGCAGGAGGAGTATTTTCTTGAACGCGTGGATCGGGCAGTGTTCCGTTCCATCAAGGATTTCGTGAATCAGTACAAGGGCATTCCCACAAAGGATGCCCTGCTTATTGCACTTGAAGACAACAAGGGATTGACGGAGGACGAGTTCTCCAAGTGCAAGAGCCTTGTGGGAGACATGGGGAAGTCCGCCAAGCAGGACACGCAGTGGTTGAGCGACACCACCGAGAAGTTCTGCAAGGACAAAGCCATCTATAATGCCATTCTTGAATCCATTCAGATCATAGACGGCAAGGACAAGGCGCGGACTCCCCATGCTCTCCCCGAGATTCTTTCAAAGGCTCTCGCGGTTTCGTTTGACACGAATGTGGGACACGATTTCCTTGAGGACTACGAGTCTCGCCATGAGTTCTACCACAGGGTTGAGCGGAAGGTTCCGTTTGACTTGGAGATGTTCAATGCCATCACCAAGGGCGGCATCTCTCCGAAGACCCTGAACATCATCATGGCGGGAACAGGCGTGGGCAAATCGCTGTTCATGTGCCATCATGCGGCTGCGTGTCTCATGCAGAACCGAAATGTGCTGTACATCACGCTTGAAATGGCTGAAGAGCGCATCGCGGAACGCATTGACGCAAACATCATGGACATTACGATGGATGAACTTCAGGACTTGCCGCTTGAGATGTACGAGAAGCGGCTGAAGGGTGCGACTCGCGGCGTGAGCGGTAAACTCATCGTGAAGGAATACCCCACCTCCTTTGCAAATGTAAACCACTTCCGCATCCTGTTGGACGAGTTGCGCCTGAAGAAGCAGTTTGTTCCTGACATCATTTTCGTGGACTACATCAACATCTGCTCGTCTGCGCGATTCAAGCACGGCAACAACATCAACTCGTATGGCTATATCAAGGCTATTGCGGAGGAGTTGCGTGGTCTGGCGATGGAGCGAGATGTTCCCATCGTGAGTGCCACACAGGTGAACCGCGCAGGGTTCTCGTCCACGGATGTTGACCTGACGGACACTTCAGAATCATTCGGCTTGCCCCATACTGCTGACCTGATGATTGCCCTGATCACCACCGATGAGTTGGAGAAGGCAGGACAGATCATGGTGAAGCAGTTGAAGAACCGCTACAACGGCAAGGCTGCAAACAAGAAGTTCATCGTGGGCTTGAACTACGCCAAGATGAAGTTCTACGATATTGACAGCAGCGTTTCTGAAGACCTGATGGATGCAAACATCCAAAAGGGCGAAGGAGATGGATACGGATCAGGATACGGTGCCAAGGACTTCACGGCGAAGTTCGGCAAGAAGCGCGACACTAGCGATTGGAACATCTAATGAAAACAGCAATCATTACTGGCGTAAACGGACAGGACGGATCTTACCTTGCGGATCTCTTGATCTCAAAGGGGTATTTTGTTGTAGGACTCAAGCGGCGCACCTCGCTCATCAATACTGAACGAGTTGACCACATCTACACCAACGAAGTGTCCAACTCACAGTTCAAGATGTGCTACTACGATCTCACAGACGGTGGCGCGTTCACCAACCTGCTTATGAAGTACAAGGTGGACGAAGTGTACAACCTAGCCGCGCAGTCCCATGTTGCGGTTTCGTTTGATGTTCCCGAGTACACCAATGACGGTATTGCAGGAGGAACGCTGAAGATGCTTGAAGCCATTCGGTCGGTGTCTCCGCAGACCCGCTTCTATCAGGCTTCGTCTTCTGAAATGTACGGCGACTCCACGGATTACGGAACCACGGGCTACACGGAAACCAGTCGCATGATGCCAGTTTCTCCGTATGCGGTAGCCAAACTTCACGCGCACCACATGACCCGCGTGTACCGCCAAGCCTACGGACTCCACGCAAGTTCAGGCATTCTGTTCAACCACGAAAGCCCACGGCGTGGCGAGACATTCGTGACCCGCAAGATCACCATTGCAGCGGCTCGTATTGCACAGGGCAAGCAGAAGAAACTGCTGCTTGGCAATATTGACGCAAAGCGCGATTGGGGTTTTGCAGGAGACTATGTGGATGCCATGTGGCGTATGCTGCAACAGCCGAAGGGTGATGATTATGTGGTGGCTACGAACCGCACCTATTCCGTGCGTGAATTTTTGGAAGTAGTATTCCAATACTCAGGGCTTGGTGACTACCGCCGATATGTTGAAATTGATCCGCGTCTGTTCCGACCGAATGAAGTTCCGTATCTGCTTGGCAATCCTGAAAAAGCCAAGAAGGTGTTGCAATGGGAGCCACGGCATGATATGATCGCCCTTGCACAGATGATGTACGATTCCGACCACAAGCGAGAGCAATCCAAGCCGTAATGTCCACTTATATTGACAAGAAATACATCAACATGGTGTCGCCTCAACTTGAACGCTTCAAGTGGAAGACACAAGCACTTGCAAACTGCCGTTGTCCCCTCTGCGGAGACTCACAGCGGAACAAGAGCAAGGCGCGTGGTTTCTTCTTCCCCAAGAAGAACGATTATTTCTACAAGTGCCACAACTGCGGGATAGGGCATTCTGTATACCGATTTTTGGAAACCGTGGCTCCTGCTCTGGCACAGGAATACGCGCTTGAGCGGTGGCGAAACGGGGAGAACGGCAAGAGCAACTATGTGAAACCCGTGGAGGCTGCTGTAGCCCTTCCACAGGCACAGATGCGGCTTCCTGCGGTGTCCACGCTTTCCGAAACGCATCCTGCGCGGCAATATTTGGAAACCCGCAAGGTTCCCCACCTTGATCGGTTCTATTTTTCAAAAGGATTCGGAGATTGGGTGCGCTCCATTGACTCTACATACACTACCGTTCCGAATGACGAGCGTATCGTCATCCCTTTCGTGAACAAAGCAGGGGAACTCCTCGCGGCGCAAGGACGCTGCTTGAGCGGTTCCAAAAATTCAATCCGATACATTACCGTGAAGTTCACCAAGGACGGACGAGCGGTCTACGGCGAAGATCGGTTGGATTATTCAAAGAAGGTGTACGCCGTTGAAGGTCCGATTGACTCTGTATTTCTCCGTAACTCTATTGCTCTTGCTGGCAGCGAACTCGCTCACGCCACAAAACTGTTTCGTGATTGTGTTGTTGTTTACGACAACGAACCACGCAATCCCGAGATTGTACGCAAGGTGGAAGACGCGATTCGCAGCGGATACACCGTCTGCGTGTGGAACAGCAGCATCGGGGAGAAGGACATCAACGACATGGTGCTTGCAGGACGAACCCCCGAAGAGGTTCAGGGAATCATTGACGAGTGTTCGTGCAGCGGTTTGACTGCACTGGCGCGGTTTTCACAATGGAGAGTGCGATGATTGAAAATGTTTTGGTTCTTGACAAGGGTTTCGTGCAGTATGTTGACCACATGGGCAGTGATCTCACGGTGGTCAACTCTGCGCGTGTTTCCTTCAACAAGGTGAGTGATTGGGATAGTGAACATCATTGGACAGGCTCCCGAGAACACAAACTGTCCGAACGGGACGGAAAACTCATCAAGTATCTCGCAACCCATAAGCACTGGACTCCGTTCGCGCATCCACAGATCACCCTGCGGATCAAGGCTCCTATATTCATACGAGCGCAATTGGGCAAGCATCAAGTCGGTCTTGTTATGAACGAGGTGAGCCGCCGCTATGTGAGCGATCCACCAAGCGTGTATTTTCCACGGTGGCGCGGCAAGCCCACGAACGGTGCAAAGCAGGGGTCGGAAGACTTCATGCCTATTGATGACGGCTACAACACCGTGAACCGCCACTACGAAATGTGCGTTCGGGACGCGCTACAGACCTACGAAGAACTCCTGAAGCGAGGCGTGGCTCCTGAACAGGCACGGGCTGTGCTGCCGCAGGGAACCTATACCGAATGGTGGTGGACTGGTTCACTTGCAGCGTTTGCGCGTGTGTACGCACAGCGCAGCGATCCCCATGCCCAATGGGAATGTCAGCAGTACGCAGCGGCAATCGGTGAGATCATAGCACCCCTTTTCCCCCATTCGTGGGCTGCTCTGACGCAGAAAGCACCCGCCCCTGAAGCCTAAATACAGGGATGACCTACTTTAACGATTCTCCCAAGCCCACAGAGCCACGCCGAACTGCTGCTGTTTCCAGTGGTCAGTTTGAGTCAGGTTCCGTATTTCGTTTAGTGCGCGAAATCCGTGGTTCCGCGTACTCTGTGGGCGATCAGTTCATGCTGGTGGAGAGTGAAGACTGCCACGATCCCAACACGCTTGTACTGGGCGGTGTAGGCGAAAACTACTTTATAGACCCCCGTGGCAAGCCGCTAAAGATAGAGGCAGGGGACACACAGATTGACTCTATTTTTGAGTTGGTTCGGGAACCGCAGCGCGAGGTGGTTGAGGAGATTGGAGCCGAGGACGCTCCACCCCGTCATGTCACAGCCGAGCAGTTCAAGACTTTCCGCGAGGGTCTTGCTGGCGTTCTGAACGAGATTGCCGCTGTTCGTTCCACTGGCGGGGAGCGTGGAGAGCGCGGTCCGCGTGGCTACACAGGCGTTCAGGGCGACAAGGGTGATGTCGGACTGCAAGGACCGCAGGGTGAAAGGGGTGAGCGCGGTGAAAAGGGAGAACAGGGCGAACAAGGTGAACAGGGAGAGAAGGGCGATACGGGTGAGCGCGGACCGCAAGGCGAGCGTGGCGAACCTGGTCCGCAAGGTGATCGTGGCGAGCAGGGCGAGCGCGGTCTGCAAGGTGAACGGGGAGAACAAGGCGAACGGGGACAGCGCGGCGAGAAGGGCGAGCGTGGTGAAGCAGGAGCGGTCGGTTCGCAAGGACCGCAAGGTGGACGCGGTGCTGATGGTGTTGCGGGTGCTGACGGTCGGGATGGTGCTATTGGTCCGCGTGGCGAACGGGGCGAAAAAGGCGAACGCGGCACTGACGGCGCAGTGGGCGCGGCTGGTCCAAAGGGCGCAAAGGGTGATAAAGGCGACAAGGGAGATACTGGAGAGTCTGGCGTTGTAACTGCCAAGTTCCCGCTGGTCTATGACGCAGACGAAAAAACCATCTCCATTGACGAAGAACGCCTAGACAAGATTCTCAAGAAGATTCTTGGCGGCGGCAAGGTGTCTCCCCAAGACATGGGCTGGCTTGCGTCCACGGGTGGCGGTGGCAAGGTGGCTGTGTACATCAACGGCTCCAAGATCACGCCTGATGTTCGCACACTAGACTTTACAGGCGCAGGAGTCACGGCTAGCAAGGTGGGCGGCAAGGTCACCATCAATTTCACAAGCACTAGTGCGGTTCAGGGTGTGTCCTCGGCTAACGGGTTCACGGGTGCGGTGAGTTTTCGTGCAGGAGCAGGAATCACCGTCTCCAACAGCAGCAACGGGATCTCGTTTGCCATAGACTATCAGTTCGGTGGTCAGACCTTCCCAACATACGGAGTAGGCGGAATCTCCGCAGCGGGTGTTGACTTTCTCCTGTTGCAGAGAAAGAGCGGAACAGGAACACCCGCAAATCAGATGTACATCCATAACATCTCTACCCTGTTCAATCAGTTTGTTCCACTTGTTCCGTTTCCAAAATACGGTGTTCTAGACGAGGGGCTTGAGGCTCCCATGATGATTCAGGTGGACGGTGCCGCGCCGATAGCAGTGGACTTTGATGCTCAGGTGGATGTTATTTCAAAAAATCTGACCGTTGTAGACGGTGGAATCTACACCTAAATAGAGTACGCACTATTAGGACACAACTATGGCAACAGAAATCACATTCCGTAGAGGCTCCAATGACCCCACATCGGGTTCGGGTCTAACACTTGCTGAGCCAGCGTTCAATACAACGCTGAAGACTTTCCATATTGGTTTAGGTCACGGTGTTACTGCGGCGTGGGTTGGCGCACCAATCAGCGGCTTGAGCGCGGACATTGCAGCAGGCATCACCTACAAGATTCCTACTGCTGCTGCTGTTAAGAACTATATCAGCGGGCTGTGTTTCGGCAACACTGCTGGTGGCGGTGGAGCAGTTTCTTCTGTTTCAGGATCAGGAAACGGAGTATTGGTTTCTCCCACCACAGGTGCGGTTGTGGTATTCAATACTGGTGTCCACTCATTCAACGGAGCCACGGGTGCGGTGCAGGGTGTGTCGGCTGCTGTAGCAGGAACAGGTATCTCCGTATCAGGTGCAACAGGTTCGGTTACCATTACAAATATTGGTGTTCAATCGTTTAATGGAAACACAGGTGCAGTCACAGGCGCATCCCTTGGCGCAAACACCTTTACAGGCACACAGACACTCAACGCAGGACTCACCACCTCGTATCTGTACGCCTCCACGGGTTCCACCTTTGCGTCCACTCTACAGGTCAATGGCGGTGCAACCTTCTCGGCTCGCACGGACTTTGCGGGCAACAACAACTTTGCCACAGGATTGTCTGCTGCGGGTACACTAAACACCACGGGCAGCATCAAGTTCAACGGAACCACTGAAAAAACCATTACGACCACACAGGCTCCGCTCACGATCATGGGAGTAACAAGTGGTATAGTATCTGCTGGCAATTATAATGCCATTATTTTAGGTGTGCAGGCAGATGATCCGCTGAAACTATATTCCGCTACGGGTCTTGTAGATATTAACTACAACGATACAATTGGAAGT
>Ga0181356_1001336_pt1 | contig 10767 bp, 8 predicted proteins | sample Fa13VDMM110SN_FD_130104 | JGI IMG/M metagenome (GOLD analysis project Ga0181356, IMG submission 130104) | Freshwater viral communities from Lake Michigan, USA - Fa13.VD.MM110.S.N | ecosystem: Environmental > Aquatic > Freshwater > Lake | place: USA: Michigan | collected 2013-09-24 | reverse complement strand
TTTGAGTATGGCGAATAAGATTCTTGTTAAGAAGTCTTCAGTAGCGGCAAAAATTCCGCTAACGAGCGACTTGGACTATGGTGAGTTAGCACTTAACTACACCGATGGCAAGCTGTATTATAAGACAGCGAGCAATACTATTAAAAGTTTTATAGATGATACATCTATTGTAACTCTTACTGGTACTCAAACCCTCACAAACAAATCTCTCACATCTCCCACATTGACTGGTACACCGACCGCACCTACGGCTGCAGCTGGTACCGTAACAACTCAAGTCGCAACGACTGCTTTTGCAGATACTGTTGCCCTAAATAAAGCTGTAGCAATGGCAATCGCACTGGGATAAAAATATGGCAACTGAAACAAGAGAAGCACTAAAAGAATACTGCCTGCGTGCTCTGGGCGCACCTGTGGTGGAAATCAACGTAGATGATGATCAGTTAGAAGATCGTCTTGACGAAGCCATTGAATATTGGAGACAGTATCATTCAGATGGTATCGAGAAAATCTATCTGAAACATCAGATAACTTCCACAGATATAGCAAACAAGTATATTCCAATAACAGATTTAATCTATGGTGTGACCAAGGTATATCCTGTTACAACTGGCACTGGTAATTCTAAAAACATCTTTGATCTTCAGTACCAATTGCGTCTAAACGATCTTTATGACCTAACCTCCACATCAATCATTTATTATCAAACAGTAATGAATCACTTGGCGTTGCTTGACTTTACGCTTAATGGTCATGTACTTTACAGATTCAATCGTTTTCAAAATAGACTTCATCTTGATATTAACTGGGAAACTGATGTAGCCTTAAACGATTTTGTCCTTGTAGAATGCTATAGAGCAATGGATCCAGCAACCTTTCCAAGACTGTACAATGAGTCTTGGTTAAAGCACTACGTCACTGCACTCTTTAAGAAACAATGGGGCACTAACCTCAAGAAATTCCAAGGTCTACAACTTCCAGGTGGCGTAACCATCGATGGCGATAAGTTGTATGATGAGGGTAAGTCTGAAGTGGACGAACTAGAAAACGAACTAATGTCCAAAGCTGCTCCGCTAGAATTCTTCATGGGTTAATATGGCTCGCAATGTCTACTTCTCTCATGGAACAAAAAACGAACAGTTTCTCGTTGAAGATCTGATCGTTGAGTCACTGTCCATCTACGGACAGGACATGTACTACATTCCAAGAACACTTGTTGGTAAAGACGAGATTCTTGGAGAAGATAGATTAAGTGAATTCAAAAGTGCTTATCCAATCGAGATGTATTTGGAAAACGTAACTGGCTTTGAAGGACAGGGTGCGTTCATACAAAAGTTTGGATTGATGATGGAACAAACTGCAACACTTACTGTTGCTCGTCGTCGTTGGGAACAACTCATCGGTCGGTTTGGTCAAACCATTATTCCAAGTCGTCCATGCGAAGGCGATCTACTTTACTTTCCGCTGACCAAAGGTCTCTTTGAGATTAAATATGTCAAGCATCAAGACCCTTTCTATCAACTCGGCAGATTGTATGTATTTACGCTAGAAGTTGAGTTATTTCAGTACTCTTCTGAGCATATTGATACAGGAGTTAAGGAAATTGATGTGTTTGAAACACTCAAGTCCTTCTCTACTGATGGTGCAAATAGGTTACTATTACAAAGTGGAGACAGTATGATTTTGGAAACTGGCGAACGTATTATGCTAGACTTTGAATTAGACTCGCAAGATTCCTATGGTGACAATAAAAAGTTTCAGGCTGAGGCAGATGCTATTACCTTTGACGCCACCAACCCTTTCGGTGAGAGTGTATAATGTTAGCTGGCCAAACCTACTATCATCAAACCATCCGCAAAACTATTGTGGCATTTGGTAATCTGTTTAGTAACATAAAAATAGAACGTCAGAACAAAACCGATGGTGCCATTGAACAGGTGCTTCAGGTTCCACTGGCATATGCACCAAAGGAAAAATGGTTAGTTCGTTTGGACTCGGATCCAAACTTATCGCAACATACTTATACTTCTCTTCCAAGATTATCTTTCGAGATAACAGGAATGTCGTACGACTCAACTCGTAAGGTTGGTCGCATGAATCAGATCTCGTTGAATTCAAATAATAGAATTCAACAACAATTTTCACCAGTGCCTTACAACATCGATATTAGTTTGTATGCACTAACGAAAACGCAGGAAGATGGGCTTACGATTATTGAGCAAATACTTCCTATTTTTACGCCAGACTACAATCTGTCTGTAATTATGATTCCAGAATTGGGTATTACGCAAGATATCCCAGTTATACTAAATAGTGTTAGTGTTCAGGATGACTATGATGGAGATTTCCAGACTCGTCGTTTCGTAACCTATACACTCAATTTCACTGTGAAGGTTAATTTGTTTGGTCCCATTGCTGGTCAATCAGACATTAGAACTGTTATGGCGAATATTGCGCAAACCGAAACCGAACAAACACTATCAGATTACACAGCGACTGTTGTGCCAGTTACAGTGATTCCATCTCAGGAATCATATTCAGTAAATGATAACTGGACAGATGGTCTCTAAGGAGAAAAAATGTCAAAATCAACAATCAATCTTGGAACAGCACCTAATGACCGCACTGGCGATACGCTACGTGATGCGGGAACTAAGGTCAACTCCAACTTCAGCGAACTTTATACCGCACTTGGTAATGGAACAGCGCTTAACATTGCGTCAAGTGGGGCAACTAGCGGACAGGTTCTTAAGTTCAATGGAACTTCCTTTGTTCCTGCAGCTGATATAAACACTGATTCTGTTACCTCGGTAAACACTCTTACTGGTGCAGTGGTTTTAGTTACCGATGATATTGCAGAAGATGGATCACCAGTTAATTTGTGGTTTACTAATGCTCGTGCACGTAGCGCAGTAAGTGCCACTTCTGGTGTCGCTTACAACAGTTCTACTGGTGTTATTACATTAAGTGCTACCTCTGATAACCTTACCGAAGGTACTACCAATCTATTCTATACCTCAAGTCGTTTCAATACCAGCTTTGGTGCGAAAACAACAAACGATCTTGCAGAAGGTAACGTAAACAAATACTTTACAAATACGCTGGCACGTGGTGCAATTAGTGTTAGTGGGGGTCTTGCATACGACTCGGCAACTGGTGTTATTTCCTTTACTGATGGCGGTGGTACAGTTACTGCTGTAAGTGTTACTAGTGCAAACGGATTTACTGGCACAGTGGCTACCAGCACAACAACTCCAGCTATAACAATTACAACTAGCATTACTGGTGTATTAAAAGGTAATGGAACTGCCATATCAGCTGCAACAGCGGGAACTGATTATCAAGCACCAATTGGAACTATCAGTGGGTTGGTGAAAGGCAATGGAGCAAATGCTCTTACAGCCGCAGTGGCTGGCACAGATTATGCTCCTGGTACCAGCGCATTGACCACAGGCATTGTAAAAAGTACAACTACCACAGGCGCATTGACCATTGCAGTGTCTGGCACTGACTATCAAGCACCAATTACACTAACTACAACTGGAACAAGTGGCGCAGCTACTTTTACCAGTAACACTTTGAACATACCACAGTATAGCGCAGTAACTACATTTTCAGCATTAACAGATGCCACGAGTGCGACACTAACTGTAGATAAAATTTATCTACCTGCGATTACAAGTTTAGCAGTTACCAATAACGGGTCAGCTGCATACAGATTTGATCAATATGGAGCAACTGATAATCCAACTATATACGCTATCAGCGGCACTACTATAGCATTTAATCTAGGCACTGGTGGTTTGAGTAGTCATCCCTTTAAAATCAGAACCAGCGGTGGTACAAATTATGACACAGGATTAATTCATGTAACTAGCGCAGGAGTGGTTACAACTGAATCTTCGGCTCAAGAAAAAACTTCAGGTACGTTGTACTGGAAAATACCAGTAGGCACAACTGGTAATTATCAATACATATGTTCTAATCATGGTGCAATGGTAGGTGTAATTACTATCAAAGATATTAGTGCTATTTAAAATATAGAGAATAAAAATGGCAAAAAATTTAATAGATGTAGGTATTAACCTAAACGATGGTACTGGTGATAACCTGCGTACAGCTGGTACGAAGATCAACACCATGTTCCAAGAGGTTTATGACGTATTCGGTGACGGCACAAACTTATCGAATCTGGCATCTAACCTACACATAGTCAATGATGCTGCCCCACAGTTGGGTGGCAATCTTGATATGAATGGTTACAGCATGACTGGTACTGGTGCCATAAACATTACCGCACAAATTCAAACAGCAAATAATGTTGTGGCAGGTGCTGCACTTCAAGGCGCAACTGCAGCTATCTCTGGTACTTCTACCTTTGGTGGAGCAGTAACTTTAAACAGTACCTTAACTGGTCCTGTTGGTAACTTTACTACATCAATGACAACTGGTACGCTTAATGCGAATACCGAACTACAAGTTGTTGGACCAGCTTCTATAACTGGCGCAATTACCAGTGGTGCTGCTGGATCTAAATTGCGTTTCTACTATGCAAACGTAGCAGCATTTCCATCTGCAACTACTTACGAAGGTGGTCTAGCATTTGCCGAAGATACCAATCGCATGTATTTTGCAACCGATACAAATTGGTTGTCACTTGCTCCAGAATTAGATCCAGCATTTACTGGTACACCAACTGCTCCAACTGCGTCTAAGAATGCTACACTTGGTGGGCAGAATACAACACAAGTTGCAACATTGGCATATGTTAAAGATGTTACCTCTGACTACGCACCATTGGCATCACCAGCATTAACTGGCAATCCAACTGCACCAACACCATCAACAGCAGACAATGACACATCAATCGCAACCACTGCGCATGTCTGGGCAAATCGTGATGCGCTACAAGCTAACATAGATCTAAAGGCACCAATTGCATCGCCTGCGCTAACAGGAACACCGACTACAACTACTCAGGCAACTGGTACTAGAGCAAGTGATGGTGCTTCTACTCAAATTTCAAATAGTCAGTATGTTCGAAATGTTGCAACTGAAATTTACAATGCTGTAGATCTAAAAGCACCATTGATTTCACCGAACCTAAGTGGCACACCAACTACGCCTACCGCTGCTGCAAATATAAACAACACTCAGATAGCATCTACTGAGTATGTTACTACTGGTATCGGTGCTGCTGTTAATACAATTAATGCGGCACTTGCTTTAAAGGCACCAATTGCTTCTCCTGCATTCACGGGAACACCTACTGCTCCCACTGCCAATGTTGGTTCAAGCGATACAACTATCGCAACTACTTCATATGTGGGTGCTAGGATTGATGCAAAATTTGATGATGCATCATATCTGAATAATAAATTATCAGCCTATGCATTGAAGGCAAGTCCAGCACTAACTGGTACACCTACTACTCCAACTGCAGCAACTGGAACTAACAATACACAGATTGCATCAACTGCGTTTATTAAAACTGCAATTGATAATAAAATTGCCGATGTTAATTTAAGTCAATATGCTTTAGTGAATTCACAAGTATTCACTGGAACTCCTACAGTTCCAACAGCAGCAGCATACAACAATAGTTTACAAATCGCCAACACAGCGTATGTTGAGGGTTTAATTTCTCTCAACAATACAGGATTAAATTTAAGTCAATATGCGCCTAAAGCAAGTCCAACCTTAACTGGTGTTCCACTGGCACCTACCGCTGCTGACAATACAAATAATACTCAGATAGCAACTACTGCGTTTGTTAAAACTGCAATTTCTCTCAACAACGATATAATCTTTCCAGATAATTATGCTCCAAAAGCAAGTCCAGCACTAACTGGTACACCTACTACTCCAACTGCTGAAATTGGAACTAACACTACACAAATTGCATCAACTGCGTTTGTTAAAAATACAGTTGATACCAGATTCTCTGTTGAAAATTTATCTCAGTATGCCAAAATAACTTCGCAAACATTTTTGGGTGTACCACGAGTCCCAACTCCATTAGACAATAATGATACTAGCACACAAATTGCAAATACTGCATTTGTTCAAAATTGGACAGCTACTTATGGAAATGTTCCTAAGTGGGGTGGTGCGGCTAAATACGTATCAACTGCTTCACCAACTAATCAACAGGGAAATAATGAAGATATCTGGTTTCAGGTTGAAGCATAATATAATTGGGATAATACATGGCTATCTACAGAAGCTCATATTTATATTATACAGGAACAGCTAGGCTTTACACTGTACCTTCTATTGTTGAAAGCGCAACCATCACGTATTCAATGTCTGGCGGTGGTGGTGGCGGTGGCGGTGACGACTCGCCAGGATTAGGTGGTACTGGCAGTGTTGCAGGTTATATCAATGGATCATTTAATGTTGCTGGCGGTGACTTACTAAAAGTTATAGTGGGTGGCGGTGGTGGTCCAGGTGGTGGTGGTAGCGGTTTTGCTGGTGGATCTAATGGACAATCATGGCAAGGATTTGAAGGTGGTAGAGGTGGTCGTTCTGGTCCAAGTGGCTCATCAGGTTCTGGTGGAGGTGGTGGCGGCGCAACCGTAATACTACTCACAAGAGTTGGTCAGGGTGAAATAATTGAAGCTGTTGCCGCAGGTGGCGGTGGTGGTGGTGGCGGTGGTCATACAGGTGATGTCGCTGGTAAATCCGCTGTAAATTTTCCAGTCCCTGGTCGCATCAATGGATCTGCTCGCAATGGGCAAATGGGTGCAGACCACAATGGTGATGGTGGTGGAGGCGGTGGAGGCGGTGGTGGATTAAACGCAGGTCTTGGTGGCGATCCAATCAGTGGTGACGTTGGTGGTAATGCAGGTAATCAGGGTATCAGTAGTGGTAATAATTACTTTCAACGAACCGAAATAAATCAAGTAAATGCAGGATATGCAGGTGGTGTAGTATTTGATTCTGCTGATCTAACTAAACAAACTTCAGTAATTGGTTACCGAGGTTCTCCGCAAATCGTTACGCAGGCACCCAATCATTATAGATCAACAAATAGTTCATATAATGCATTTTTAAATGCACATGGTGTTTGGTCTAAAGAAGAAGTTAGGGTTGGGCGTGGTGGAGTGGATTTGCGTGATGTCAACCCATATAATTTTACATGGGTAGTAAATTTTCCTGTAAGTAGTAATTATTTATTTCAAGCAGCATGGGATAACGCAGGAAGAATTTCTGTGGATGGTGTAACAATGGTTGAAAGATTCACTGGCGACGATTCTGGAACATTCCAGAATACAACCGAGGCAATAAGATTTGTCACTGCAGGTAATCGTAATGTTAATATGTATGCAGACAATTATGGTGGACCAGGATCTATTGGTTGTGTAATAACAGGACTTCCTATCCCCGCAGCGGTACAAACAGGAACTTTTGGAATGCCTGGAGGGGCAAGAAATACGGGTGGGAGTTCTGGTTTTGCGTTTTTGGACATGAAAGCAACCTTAAAAAAAGGTGTAAGAGTTAAAGTTGGTGGTGCATGGACCACGGCAAAAGAAATACATGTTAAGTTATCAGGTGTGTGGAAAAAAACAACACAAGTTTGGGTTAAAATTAATGGAGTCTGGAAACCTGCGTTTATTCGAGGAGATGATTCCCTTAGTTTTGATTTTAGTTCTACCTCCACTGGATTCGGTGGTCCTGGTCTAGAAAGAGGAGACGCTTCTGGCGGTGGCGGTGGTGGTGGCGGATGTAAAATTATCTGCACTAAACTTCACGAACTTGGATATCTGTCAGATAATATCTATGAAGCTGACGAAAAGTTTGGCGAGTGGCTAAGAACCAATGATCCATATGCTTACTATGGTTATGTCAAGTGGGCATCAGTGGTAGTTGATTGGATGGACAAAGATGGTCCACAGTGTATGTTTTGGATTCGCGATAAACAAAAACGTAACGATGCTCAACGTGCAATGGCAATTTCATGGGCACGCAGAATTGCAACACCATGGGCGCAGCACATGGCTTTTCTAATGGGTGTTGAAAAAGAAGATAACAAAGCTGGTCGTTTAATAATGAAAACTGGTATGTGGATTAGCCGTATGATAGGTAAGTATACAAAAACAACAGAGCCAACTAAGAGTCCAGTTCTTGGGTATGTTATGTGGGCTACCTTCGGTGTATTCTGGTTATTAGCAGGAGTTAAGTAATGGGTATAACAATTGAACAATATTTAAAGGACAGAGAAGCATGTCCTGTTTGTCGTGATCATGGCGCAGACAAAATGGAACACTGCGTCACTGCACCATTGTCCCGTGAAGATAACTGCATAATCTATAACTCCATATGGTTCAACGAAGATCCACACGATAACGCAGACGTATTGCTTCTTCAAAAATTAAGAGCAAGCATTTCAGAAGCCAAAGTGCTTGAGTACTACCATCGTTCAAATCTTATAGTAAAGCATATTAAAATTCTTGCAGGTAAAGAACAAGCAGATTTTTGGCCATACTATTACCAAAGATTTGTTTTTGATATTGTGCAGCTTTTAAAGGTAAATGACACCTCAACTGCCTGCGATAAAATATTTAAGATGTTAGATGAACTAGAAGCGGAACATGGCGAAATACTATAACAGTAATCCCAACCTTAAAGCTGCAGCAGTCTCTGTTCAATTCACTCAGGAACAAGTTCTTGAGATTATAAAGTGTAAGGAAGATCCTGTATACTTTATCAGCAACTACTGCTACATCGTTACGCTGGATCATGGTCTACAGAAGTTTAATCTGTACCCATGTCAAGTTAACAAAATAAATGTTATTCACAATAACCGCAAGGTTATTCTTATGGAAGGTCGACAGCAAGGTAAGACAACTACCTCGGCTGCATACATCCTTTGGTATACGTTGTTCTTTGATAGTAAGACTGTTGCTATACTTGCAAACAAGGCATCAGCAGCACGAGAAGTGCTAAATAGATATCAAACGATGTATGAAAATCTTCCTGCATGGCTTCAACAAGGTGTGACAACTTGGAACAAAGGTGACATTGAATTGGAAAATGGTTCAAAGGTATTTACAGCTGCAACTACTTCTTCTGGTATTCGTGGTAAATCAGTTAACTTACTTTACGTTGATGAGGCAGCAATTATTCCAAACACAGTGGCTGAACAGTTTTTTACTTCTGTTTATCCTACCATCTCTGCTGGTGAAACCACCAAGATTTTGTTAAGTTCAACCCCACTTGGATACAATCACTTCTGGAAATTCTGGAATGAAGCTGAGCAAGGAAGAAATGGTTTTGTTAATTTGTTTATACCGTATACAGAAATACCTGGACGTGACGCAGCATGGGCAGAAACTCAGCGTCGTTTACTAGGCGATATAAAGTATAACCAAGAAGTGCTTTGTAAGTTTCTTGGATCAAGTCTTACACTTATTAATGCTGATACCATTGCAAGAATGTCCTATGTTCCACCGATTAAGTCGTTGAATGGATTGGACGTTTATGAAGTACCAGTTAAGGGTGATGGAGAAATTAAACCAAGATCCTATGTTTTAGTTGCCGACACTGCCAAGGGTGTGGGCGGTGATTACTCTGCCTTTGTGGTAATTGATATTACTGAATCGCCATATAAGCTGGTAGCTAAATATAGAGACAACAAGATTAGCCCTATGTTGTATCCCAATGTGATTTTTAAAATTGCAAAAGAATATAATATGGCTTATGTTTTGATTGAGATTAATTCTAGCGAACAAGTCGCTGCAATTCTTTATCAAGAGTTAGAGTATGAAAATATATTATTCGTGAACAGATCCGCAGGTGGACAAACAGTCTCAGGTGGATTTGGTGGTGGTAAGTCCCAGATGGGTGTTCAGACCGATAAGAAGGTTAAGCGTATCGGCTGTTCCAACTTCAAGTCGTTGGTTGAAGAAAATAAGCTGCTCATACAAGATGCAGATGTTATTTCTGAGATTACTACGTTTATTGAAGTAAAGGGATCTTACTCTGCGGATGATGGATACCATGACGATTTAGTTATGCCCCTTGTTTTGTTTTCGTGGCTTACTACGAATCCATATTTCAAGGATTTAAATGATGTGAATATGAGGAGCATTATGTATGAACAACGAATTCAGTCAATCGAAAGTGAATTGACTCCATTTGGTTTCTTCAATGATGGAAACGATGCTCAAGAACAAGTTTTAGCCAATTTCTAAAAAACCGAAAACCATAAATAAAATTACAGTATCGGGTTTGCTTTTTCTCAAGCAAAGCGAATAACGTGTAATAAGGAGAATTACAATGCCTTTCCAATTAAGTCCAGGAGTAGCGGTAGTCGAGAAAGACTTCACCTCTATTATTCCATCAGTTGCCACCTCTCCAGGTGCTTTTGCTGGTGTCTTTCAATGGGGTCCAGTATTGGATCCTCTAATCGTAACATCTGAGAATGTACTTGCAGAGCGTTTCGGTAAACCAAACTCTAACCAAGATGTATTCAGTTCGTTCTTTACAGCTGCCAACTTTTTAAGTTATACAAATAACCTTTTGGTTGTTCGTGTGGATACGGCAAACCAGAAAAACGCTTCATGCGGTGGTTTTGTTTCTAGTATTACCACTGTTGCTGTTGGTACTGGTTATCATGCAGGTGTCACGAATGCTACATTTAGCCTTCCGCAAACAACTGGTGGTACTCGTGCAACAGGAACTGTTAGCGTTGCCGCTGGTACCGCAACAACAGCAGCAGTATCAGGTGTTGTTATTGCAGGTACTGCTGGTCAATTCACTTGT
>Ga0181356_1001334_pt1 | contig 10775 bp, 17 predicted proteins | sample Fa13VDMM110SN_FD_130104 | JGI IMG/M metagenome (GOLD analysis project Ga0181356, IMG submission 130104) | Freshwater viral communities from Lake Michigan, USA - Fa13.VD.MM110.S.N | ecosystem: Environmental > Aquatic > Freshwater > Lake | place: USA: Michigan | collected 2013-09-24 | reverse complement strand
TGTGCTACATTTGTAAATAACTTATCTATTGTAAACATTCCAACAAGTGCAGTAGGACTTCCAAGTAAATCTGTTTGGAGCAATTCTGGAGTATTAAATATTGTACCTTAATAAAAAATAATAATAAACAATAAAACCAAAATACTTTTTTATATTTGTATTTCAAAATTAAATTAATAAAATTAAAATAAAATAAAATGGAAAATTTCACAATTCACGTTTTCGGCTATGGAGAAACACAAATTAATTCAAAAGATTTGTCAGTAAAAGTAGCAACCGATACTTTAACTACTGTAACGCCTTTATTAGCTGGGGTATTTGCTAAAAAACCAGCAGACAACCCAACTTTAGTTACTGAATTTCACGCAGTAAACCTTTTTGGTTACAATGATGTACGTTGGATGTCAAATGAAAGTTTTGATGTAAAAGATGATGCTAATTTAAAACTTCTTATTGACAACCTTATTGCAGAATTACAAACTGCAAAAGATAATGAAGTAGTAGCACCATTTACTCCAAAAGTAGCAAAAGCATAATTAAAAAATAGTCAATGCTCGGTAACTCCTCTTTGTTAATTCAAATGAAACCGAGTGAAAGACTTAATTAAGAAACTTATAAATAACAACTATTATGAAAAAAATATTTTATAATTCATCATTACCTCGCTCGGGTTCGACATTAATTTCTAATATTATTGCTCAAAACCCTGAATTTTATTGTACGCCTACTTCAGGTTTAGGCGATTTGGTATTAAACGCAAAAAATACTTATGCTCATTCACAAGCAATATTATCACAAGATAAGGAAGCTATGGAAAGAGCATTTTTAGGTTTTTGCCGTGCAGGTATGCAAGGATTCTTTAATAACCTTACTCCTAAAAACTTTATTGTTGACAAAAGCAGAGATTGGGGTATTCACTATAACCTTTTGAATATGCTTTACGAAAACCCTAAAATAATCTGTATGGTTAGGGATGTTCGTGCAGTTTATTCTTCAATGGAAAAAAACTTTAGAAAAAACCCACATAGAGAAAGTCATATACAAAATGCACCTCAATTAGTTGGAACTACATTAGACAAAAGAATTAATATTTGGGCTGACGGTGTTCCTGTTGGAGTAGCAATGGATAGACTTAAAGATTGTATTCAACAAGGTTTAGATAAAAAAATACTATTTATTAGATACGAGGACTTAATGTCAAATCCTGAAATCGAAATGAAGCGTATATATGAGTATTTTGAATTGCCTTACTATGAATCACACGATTTTGAAAATGTTACGCAATTAACCCATGAAAACGACCTTATTCACGGAATATATGGCGACCATACGTTAAGACCTAAATTTGAAAGAATTGAAGATGATTATAATGAAATTTTAGGATTTGAATTATCAAATAATATTAAAAATACTTATCAATGGTTTTATAACTATTTTGGGTACGTTTAATTTTTTTTATTATCTTTGAACCAAGAAACTTAAAACTAACAACAAAATGATTTATAACTTTATTGGACAACCTCATTCGGGTAAAACAACTTTAGCCAAGCATTTAAGAACTGCATTAGAAATAAACAATCAAGTACGATTAGTGTATATGATTGATGGCGATAAATTGAGAGATTTATTTCAAAATAAAGACTACTCTGAAATTGGAAGAAGAAAAAATATTGACAGAGCATACTCAATTGCAAGATATTTGCAAGACCTTAATCCTTTTTACGATATAATTATAGCGTTAGTTTCTCCTTTTTTAGATTTAAGAGAAGAACTAAAAGAAGCTACCGATGTAATTGAAATTTACGTCCATACTACTGATGTAAGAGGTAGAGAAGCGTTTCACGTTTCAGATTATCAAGCCCCTATTGAAAATTTTATTGACATTGATACTACTGATGTCGATGAATTCACTTCTTTGAATGAATTATTAAATAAAATAGAAAAAGTCAAATGAAAGACAATCAAAAAGGGGAAACAAAAAACCAAATAATTCAAAGAAATATTCTTGAGGGGCGAAAAGTAGCACTTATAAGTAGCGAAAAACTTACTTCTTTAGTTAGGATAAGATACAATAATAATGACACGGACGGAACTCAAAAATGGCGAGTTATAATTGACGACCAAGAGTTTCAGACTTCTGAAATTAAAATTTCTATTCCTACGAGAACTTTGACGGAAACGTTTGAGGGAATTGGAGAGAAGCATCATATTGTTTGTGATGCAACAGGTGTGATTTTTGAAAATAATAAAGCAACAATTTATTAATATGGAAAATAATCAATGGAAAAAAGAAGTTCACGTTGAATCTTCTTTAGAGAGAAAAGACGGTCAATTCGCTATGTTTTGCGGAAGATGGCAACCATTACATTTAGGGCATCAAGCGTTATTCGCAAGGGCAATGAATGAGGGTAAAAATGTTTTAATTTGTATTCGTGACGGACAGGTAAATGAAAAAAATCCGTTTACTGCCGAACAAGTAAAAGAAAACATAGAAACTTTTTACGCTAAATTTAACGAAGTAAACTTAAAATCAAATTTACCGATTGTTAAAGTTATGATTATTCCTGATATTTGCTCGATTGAATTTGGAAGAGGTGTAGGTTACGACATAATAGAGCATATACCGCCTACTGAAATAGGAGATATTTCCGCTACTAAAATCAGAGAGCAAATGCGTAAAGATGGTAAACTATGATAAAAAATTCAACCTATTTCGTTGATATAGACGGAACGATTGTAAAGTACAGACAATTTGATACGTTACTTTCAACCAAAGCAGAGCCAATACAAGAAGTTATTGACAGTATAAACGGAGAGTACGATAAAGGTAGCCACATTGTAGTTACAAGCGCAAGACCTATTGAATATTTAGAATTTACAAAAAAGGAACTTAAAAAAATTGGCTTAAAATATCATCAAGTTATTTTAGGAATTGGAAGAGGAACAAGGTTTGTTATTAATGACATTGACCCTGACAATCCAACTATTAAAAGAGCAGTAGGTATAAATCTAATTAGAGATAAAGGGTATCAAGGAATACTATAAAGTTATGGATGAAAAAATACTAAATGATAGTGTAGATATTAGAGAAATAAAAATAATTTCTAACGAAGAATATGCGCAATTTAAAAGCGATAGTTTAGAGTTGCAAATTCTAAAAAGCGGTAAATCTGTAAGCTATAAAAGACATATACTAAAAACTATAAGTTATAGATTTATAAGCACCACAATAGGAATAGTGGTTGTATGGGGTGTTAGCGGTTCACTAAAAGTTGGAACTGCTTTTGGTATTGCAGAATTGGTTTATAAGCCAATTCAATACTATATTCACGAGAGAGTATGGTACAAATTTATAAAATATGGTTTAACTAATAAAAAATAAAAAAATGGCAAACACAGTGATATTTCAGGTGGACGGTGGATTGGGAAAGTCAATAATGGCTACCGCAATTCTAAAAGTAATTAAAAAAGAGTACAAAAAAGCAAATATCATTGTGATAACAGGTTATCCTGATGTTTTTATTGGAAATCCAAACGTTAATAAAGTTTTGCATCAGCAACAAGCAGTAGGCTTGTATAAAAGCTATATACAAAATAAAGACACAAAAGTTTTTATCACAGACCCTTATTCAACAAGTGACTTCATTACTGAAAGCAATCACTTACTTAAAATATGGTGCGATATTTACGGATTGAAGTATAATGGAGAATTACCTGAACTATTTTTGTCAAAAGGCGAAAAAGAATACTTTGCACCATTCTATAAATTAGATAAACCAATTATGGCTATTCAGCCAAATGGGGGTGCGATAGGACAACCTTTAAAATATAGTTGGACAAGAGATTTACCGTCTTCGGTTGTAAACGAAGTAGTTAGTCAATTTAAAAATGACTACGCAATTCTACATATCAAAAGAGAAGACCAATTAATTTATGAAAACACGATTGGGGCTTTAGATAATTGGAGAAGTATCGCTATTATGCTTACCTTGTCATCTAAAAGACTATTAATAGATAGTAGTTCAATGCACGTTGCAACCGCTTTAAATTTACCAAGCGTTGTGGGTTGGATTGGGACTAATCCAAAAGTTTTTGGATATGATTTACACACAAACATTATGGCTAATGAACCTACTAAAGAAGTGAATATTGAAAGCAATAGTTACACTAAACACTTGCTTTACGAAGATATTGCCACATTGCCTTATAATGATTTTAGTGAAATTTTTGACACTCAAGCAATAATTAAAGCCTTAAAGTAAATCCAATTATAAGATTTTAAAATCCTAATTTTAATAAATGTTTTACATTTTGATAAGTTAGGAATTTTTTATGTACTAAATTGAACAAGTTTTCTTGATAAAAATTTAATAATAAATCATTTAAAAGGAACTGTCTTAACAAAAAATTTTGTAATATTGCTATATTTATTAAATTTTATTTTGTATAAATGGCAAACACAGAATTAGCAGAAATAAAACAAATGATGTTTCTACCTGACGGCTCAAACTTTATTGAGGAGGTTGAACGCATTGAAAGTTTGTTAGTAAATAGCAATTCTTCCGATGTTTTTGTAGGTGATTCAGAGCAAATGCCACTTATCCATTCTTTTTCAGAGGGTATTTATACAAGAGAGATTTTAATAAAAAAAGGAATGTTTGCGATTGGTAAAATTCACAAATTTGACCATACCTTTTTTTTGTTGAAAGGTAAGTTATTATTGTGTACGCAAGAGGGAATAAAAGAAATAGAAGCCCCTTATTATGGCAATGCAGGTTCAGGAACTAAAAGAGTTGTTATTGCTTTAGAAGACGTGGTTTTTGTAAATGTACACCCAAATCCAAACAACATAAAAGATTTAGATAAATTAGAAGAGATTTATGTAGTGTCTTCTTATGAAGAATATAAAAATTACAAACTTTTAAACAAATAATTATGGCGTGGGTAGCAGTAGGAGGTATAGTAGTATCAGCAGGAATGAGTTTTTTCGGTGCTGAACAAGCAAGTAAAGAAGCACAAAAACAACGTGACTTAATGTTTAATTTGAGAATGGCAGAAATCGCATCAAATGAAAAAATAGAATATGAAAAAATTCGTACAGGTAATGAAACAGAACGTATTAGAATTCTTGCAGAATCTTTAAGATTATATAGAGAAGCCTTACAAAAAGAAAGCACGATTAGACTTCGTGATACTTGGATTTATGTCGCAGGTCTTGGATGTGGTACAGGCGTTATATATGGTCTTTTCTTAATGTATTCTAAATCAAAGTCAAATGCAAACGCATAGTAGGTTTTTAAACGTAGGTGGAGCAACGGGTGCAACCGCAGTTAAAAGTGGTGCAAAGGGTGGTGTAGGAATAAGCGATGGAATTTCGAGTTTAATTACTACCGCAATTGATTTTGGGGTTCAATATTTATATGCTGATAAAGAAAATAAAAAAAACGAGGAACTACTTCAGCGTATGGCTGAACTTGATGCTCAATCAGCAGAAAAACTTAAAAAAATGCTTAAGGATTCAGCAACAGAAATTGCTAAAACCGCAGTAATTATTGAGTTTTTAAATGAAGAAAATATTAAAAAATTAGAGGACAAATCAAAAAAAGATAGAATATTGCCTCTAATTGGTTTAGGGTTTGGAATTCTTTTACTTTCATTAATATTTTATAAATTAAATAAGCAAAGCACAAATGGATAGAGAAACGAAAACGCTATTAGCATCAATAGGAATTGGATTAGCAATTCTATGGATTTTTAAACCTAAAAAGAACTCTTCTTCTACTGAAGAAGAAGTTGTTGTTGATAAGTATAAAGAGCCAAAAGTTGTAGCCGAAGACGATAAAAAATTAAAAGACGATGCGGTTGTTGGTTTACAAGCAATGCGTAGTGCTATTAATGATGGCGTAAATGTAAAAGAGTTGGATAAGTTAAAAAATATGATTTTGCAGGAAAACGGCATTAAGATTATGATTAACAAGAAAACTAAAAAGTTACGAGCAATGGAAAAAAATGGAAGTATAATTGCTGAAGAAGAGTAATACTTATGGCAGGAATATATGCACCTACAACTACTTTTTACCCGAATGGAGTTTTTACTATTTCGAGTAATGATGCTACCCCTTATTTTGTAATACAAAATTCAATGGGTAGTTTTTTGTATCAAATATTCTACATATATCTTCAAGGTAATAGCCCTGAACAAGTATTACAACCAATTAGTTTTAGAACTTATGATGTTAATGGAGAAATCAAAAGTTTTATAAATGTAACCACAATAGACCCCTACCAATACCAAAATTCTTTATTTATAAAACCGATAAGCGATGATATTGTCCTTAACGGAAGAACAAGTATTAATTTTAACTTACTACCAAGTGAAACTACCAACTTTGTTTTCTATATAAATCAAACTGCTAACTCGTATTTTTTAAAAGAACCGAGTTTCTTTGATGATTACTTTTTTAAACAACAATATGATTATCTAAATGGCTTTGTCGAAGAAATATAACAACATTGGGGTTTACAAACTAAAGATTGAAAATAGAGAACACATAGTTTCAAAATTAAAAACAGGCGATACGATTATAACAAAATCAAAACTATTGCCTTTATATGTTCATCACGGAATTATTGAAAGAAAAGACGATGAGGTTTTTATTGTACACCTACATCCTGATAAAGTAAATTCAAGTGGTGGTAATTTAGTAAAAGAACCATTAAGCACTTGGCTAAAAGAGGGTAGAGAAATTGTTTCTGTGGAATCTACAAATTTAGATTCTGCTACACTCGAACAACTTTATAAAGATTTGAAATCAGAAAAATATGACCACATAAATTATAATTGTGAGCATTTTGTAAATTTTGCTAAAGGCGATTATTTTGTAAGCAGACAAGTAGTTAAATATACAGGAATACTTTTGATAGGTGCTTTTGTTTATTATTTAATAAGAAATAAAAAGATTTGATATGATAAGAGAAATTAAAGACACAATAAATGTAAGAGTTAGAAATAACACGGCATTTACTCAAAATGTCAATATATTAGGAGGTACTGCTGACCCTTTAGGTGTTCCGCCATCGCTTTTATATCAATGGGATTTATCTACTGAAACTTACTTCGGGAGCGTTACCGCAACAATTGTTATTTCAAACACATCAAACCCTACCCCTGTTACTTATACGGTACAGGTTAATGGATATAATATACAATCAGTAGCGTTTGCTTTAAACACTCTTAATTTGGGGGTTTTTCAAGTTAGTGGAAACATTATATACGTTTCAAATGATTTTTATATTTACGGCGCATTGAGTGTGGTTTCTAATCTATTCAACTCGGTTTGGAATACTAATAATATTTCAGTAGGTTCAAGTGCTTTTAATCAAATACATTTACCTCTTGAAGCAACAGGAACATACGACTTTACAGTTGATTGGGGCGATGGTTCTCAAGATACTATAACTTCTTGGAATCAGGCAGAAACTACTCACACCTACGCAGTAGCGGGTACATATAATTTAAGCATAGCGGGTACTATAAGTGGTTTTAATTTTTTCTTTGGTCAGGACGAAGAAAAAATACTTTCAATATCAAATTTTGGAACTTTACAATTAGGAAACAATGGTAATTATTTTGCAGGTTGTTTAAATTTAGATTTATCTTCGGTTACTGATATTTTAGATTTTACAGGAGTGACAAATTGTTCACTAATGTTTTATAAATGCCAATCGTTAAGTACAATTACAAATGTCAATAGTTGGGACGTTAGTTCAGTTACTAATATGGACATTATGTTTGGCGACAGTAGTTTTAATGACTACATAAATGATTGGGACACATCTTCAGTTACTACAATGGTAAGTATGTTCAATCTTGCAGTTTCTTTTAATACTTCTATTGATAATTGGAATGTTGGTTTAGTTACCAATATGAACGCTATGTTTGATAGTGCAACTTCTTTTAATCAGCCATTAAACTCTTGGAATACAATTAGTGTTACAAATATGAGTTCAATGTTTAATAGTGCAAGTGCATTTAACGGAAATATATCTTCTTGGAATGTAAGTAATGTTACAAATATGAATTCTATGTTTTTGGGGGCAACATCTTTTAATGGAAATATAACCGCTTGGAATACGGTAAATGTTCAAAATATGCTTGGAATGTTTCAGTCCGCAATATCTTTCAACCAATCATTAAATTCTTGGAACACAGGAAGCGTTACAAATATGAATTCTATGTTTTTGGGGGCAACATCTTTTAATGGAAATATAACTTCTTGGAATGTTAGTAGCGTTACTAATATGCAAAGTATGTTTAGTACAGCAACTTCCTTTAATCAACCAATAGGTTCTTGGAACACAGGAAGCGTAACGGATATGCAAAGTATGTTTGTTTTTGCAAGTAACTTTAATCAATCTTTAAACTCTTGGAACACAATTAATGTTACAGATATGAGTTTTATGTTTTTATTAGCAAATAATTTCAACGGAAACATTACTTCTTGGAATACTTCAAACGTGACTACTATGAGAGCAATGTTTTCAACAAGCGGTGGTCAATTTAATCAAAATATTAGCGGTTGGAACGTTTCAAATGTAACCAATTTTGCAGATATGTTTACGGGAGCAACTTCTTTTAATCAACCGATAGGAATTTGGAATACGGGAAGTTCTATAAATATGAGTAATATGTTTTTTGGCGCAACTGCATTTAATCAAGACATAGGTGCTTGGAATGTTAGTTCTGTTACAAATTTTTCAGGATTTATGTCTTCAAAATCTTTTACCGATTACTCCGCATTAAATTTAGATTCTATTTACAATGGTTGGAGTTTATTAACGGTACAACCAAACATAAGTATAAACTTCGGCACTATTAAATATACAGTTGCAGGTCAGGCAGGTAAAAACATTTTAGACTTTGCTCCAAATAATTGGACAATTGTTGATGGAGGCATATAAAAGAAAAAACCCCATACTTTTACAAGAATGGGGTCTTAACTTTTTTAAAACTATATTTAAAAATCACAATCTAAAAAACTCCAATTAGAAATTATGAAAAACCTTTTTGGAATTGAGATTCAAAAACAAGCATTATTGTCCTTTAGTGTTATCGTTGTCGCTCACAGAAGTAACATCGGTATCATCAGTCAAATGTAAATCATTATTTTTACTTGACAATGGATTTTCAGAAAAATTTGTTAGGTTTTGATAAATACTATTCTTTTTATTTCCATTGTGCTTACCGATAATAGTACCCTGTACAACCCTAACGGTATCAGTATCGTCTAATACTAAATAACCCCCGCCCTCAACATTATCGTCAAAAGAAACCGCTTTTAATAGCCTGTCATCTTCTTTCGGCATAAGTTTGGACATCTGCTTTAGAACTACTTTTTTAAGTAGCCACTTTTCAGGGTCTTTTTTGTCGTTGAAGTAATACTCACTCGGCGTTTCAAGTATCTCAACTATGGTCTTAATTTCCTCAAGTGTCATTACTTTAAAAACAATCTCGTCACCAACTTTAGCACAAGCATAGATACATTTGATATTATCACAGGTCTTAACTGAATTGAAATTAGGTATGTGAACCATTTTAGGTTCTAAACCGAGTTCGTATTCAAAGTCGTCCTCGTTATAAACAACTTCAGCCCAAATCTTTTTAACCTTATCAGAGCGAAGCAAAAGAGCGACAAGCCCCTTATACCCTAAAATTGCTTTTACTTGCTCTTTGCTAACTATAAAGAAGAATTCCCCTATCAAACTTGACGGAGATAGGTTTAATTCAGCACAATACAAAGCAGAGGCAAAAAAAGAAGCAGGGTTTTTCATAAACGCTTCCTGTAAGCGAATATTACGTTCCAACTCATTCACTAACATCTGTTTGAACTTTTGAGGCGATACGTTAGTCCCTGAAAGCAAATCAGCAAGGTTGGTGCGCTCATACTTCTCTATGGAAGAATTAAATGTAGATATTACTCTCGTACTTAATGTTGTCATTTGATTTCTTTTTCTTTTATTTTGTTATAGTATTGTCTTTTGTCTTCTAAATATTGTATTTCTAAACTCATTCTTTGAGTTTCGTTTATTATTCTTTGAAAGTCGAGAAATATAATTTTGTCTTTCAAGATTTCTGAATATGCATATTTTACAAGATTTTTCCTGTTTTTTTTTATTAAAGTCAGTTCATTAGTTATGAACTTGATTATTAAATCAACTTCTAATTCTAAAAGACCGTTTGTGTATTCAAATTGGTGCATAATTATCTCTTAAATTAATAGTAAACCTCTTGAATTGGCGGTATTTCTATACGGAAAGTACAATTGTCTTTTATTCCACAATCCAAGCACCTCAATAATTCGGGTTTGGCTTTAAATACATTTTCAATCGGTTTGTCTAATTCTTTTTTAACATAACTGATAGCCAAATGATGTTGTTCAATTGTAGTTTCGTCATTTACGACTTTGATAATCTTCGCATCGTTTGAATTAGTTGAAGAAAAGACAAAGAAGTAGAAGTCAATATCCTCCACAGGAATACCAATTTCTAATGACATTAAAATTTTGTATTGAACGGGTTGTAGCATAAGATTATGTTTTTCAGGAAGTGAATCCAAGTCCCAACCCATTTCGTTCCACCTATCGTAAAGTAAACCGCTATATTTCGTGTCGATTATACAATGTCTGCCATTCCATTCAGCATAAATGTCTAATATACCCGTCATACCGTCTTGGGTAACTACTTTGCCTGTTTCTTTGATTTCAATTCCGTAGTTC
>Ga0181356_1001332_pt1 | contig 10776 bp, 17 predicted proteins | sample Fa13VDMM110SN_FD_130104 | JGI IMG/M metagenome (GOLD analysis project Ga0181356, IMG submission 130104) | Freshwater viral communities from Lake Michigan, USA - Fa13.VD.MM110.S.N | ecosystem: Environmental > Aquatic > Freshwater > Lake | place: USA: Michigan | collected 2013-09-24 | reverse complement strand
TGATTTACTGAAAGATCAATTACTTGAAAATTGATAAAGGGTGACCATTTAGAAACCATATACTCAACAACCTTATGAGTCTTTGATTCCATGTTTGAACAAGTATCTGGATCTCTCGGAGATCCTTGAAAAAATAAAACCTTTGGTTTCCAATCTCCTAATTTTCTTACTTTCATTAGGAGTATATATAAAAATTAAGAATTCATTTCAAAGGTTTCTCCTACAAAAAAGATATTTTGCTTATTGATAAGATTTTCTAATTGTTGAGGGTCTTCTGTTTCTAACAAATAATGAACACCTTTTGCTCTCATAAGGAAAAAGTATTTAACTTCATTAATCTCAACATCATACATTCTGATATGGTTTGGGTAGTTATCTAGACTACCTCTTGTCCATGATAGAATTTGAGTTGACTCTTCGTTAGTTTCAATATTAATACATTTAAAGGAATAGAAATCTTCTGTGTCATTTACAAACCAATAGTTTTCTTCTTTATTAAAATAAACCTTATTCATAACTAACATATTTTTTTACTACTAGCTCTAAGGTCTTTTTAAGACCATTATCAATGATAACCTCTTCGTCAGCAATCATAAGATAATTAACATCAACACTAACATCTGTGATATGAGTTTCACCATCTTCTGGTTCCATATAAGTAGATGGTTGATACCAATACCAACCTCTTATAGATAATTCAAATCCAACACATACTTCAATACCTTTGAAATCAAAATAAAGATATTGGTCATTCTCAGAATAGTAACCATCATGTTCAACAATAAGATATTCAAAATCACTGAATACATCCTTATCTGTTAAAACTAAATTATCAAAATCAATTACGTGTTCGGTAGAAGTCATATATATCGTTTTTATTTATACAAATATAATATAAATATTTTAATTTACAAAGAAGTAAAGGATTTTTATAGAGAAATAATATTATCAAATCCCTCCACAGTGGTAGGTTGTTGATAAGAATCAATCATGGATTTAATAACACTTGGTGGTATCCACTTATTCTCTTTTGCATTTCTATCGATGTTTCTCTTTTGATATTCATCATCAGATAAAATAGGAAATATAACAGCAACTTTGTAAAAAGTATCATCAAAATATCTCAATGTTTGTGCTCTTCTTTTTACTGTCATATTTGTCATATCAACAATAGTCGATGTTTTAGTTGAATTTGCATCAGTTAATCTTTCTGATAAAACTTTATCAACCATTTTTTGATCAACTGTTTCAAATGCTTTATTATAATCTCTGGTTCCAGCAACTTCCATAACAATTTCATCTCTAGAAATTACATTAACATTTGGATAGTTATTTCTTATCCAAGTTGATTTCCCTGATAAAGTTGGTCCAACAAGAATTATAACAAACGGTTCTTTTAATTTCATAATGCAAATATATATAAAATAAATTTAACTAAAGAAATTTAATATATAAATTATGATTTTAAGATATAATTCATTTATTGAAGAGGATTTACTTTTTGAGAGTTTAATTAATGAAACTTATGTTTACTATGTTAAAGACTTCAAGGATGTTCTTTACAAATTATCTAAACAATCCGAAATAGCAAAAGACCTAATTGATTTAGAATATAAAGATGTTAAAAATGATATGACTTTTATATCTCTTTCTGATAGAGAAGGATATATTTCAGGATCTACTTTAAGAAACTTAAAAAATAATGTAGAAAAATCTTTTACTGATTGGGCTAAAGGCCATAATTTAGGAGATGAAAGAACTAAACAAATTTTAGATATAATGTTATCTAAAATTGATAAAGGTGAAACTACTCAAACAGATGTCAACCACATGTTTAATGAGTATGATTTAAAAAGTAAATCAAGAAACGATGTTAAATTAGGTAGATTAATAAATGCACTTCTTCCAGGAAAATACACATCAAAAGATATTGAAGAATTTACTAATAAATTTAAAGCCTCTTTATCAAAACAAGGTGAGTATTTTAAGGAAGTTTATGGTGAGGATATAAATCATTGGTATAATGCTGACAATTATAAAGAAATGTCCGGAACATTAGGGAACTCTTGTATGGCTAGAAAATCAGGACTATTTAAAATCTATACTGAAAACCCCGATGTATGTAAAATGCTCATACTCATAGAAGATGATGAACTTATCGGAAGAGCTTTAGTTTGGAAATTAAGTTCGATTAAAATTTATGGAAAAGATCCTGTTCAAGACAGTTGGTTTATGGATAGACAATATACTTGTAAAGATTCTGATGTTGAGAAATTCAGAAATTACGCTAAAGAAAAAGGTTGGATTTACAAATCTAACAATAATCATCACTCATTTAGTAATGTAACAATAGAAGGTGAAGAAAAAAATGCCACATTAGAGGTTCAAGTTAAAGCAACAAACTACGGAAGATATCCTTATATGGATACTTTTAAAAGATTCGATCCAAACGAAGGAATTCTTTACAACGATGATGATGAAGATGAAAGTTATGAAGGTCAATATATTTTAAATGATACTGGTGGTGGATATGATGAAATTGCATCTGGTGTTTGGTCTGAGTGGCATGATAGAAGAATTCCACACGACCAAGCAGTTTGGTCTGATTGGGCGGACTCATACTTAAACAGAGACTATGCAACTTATATAGAAACAGGTTCTCGTAGAAATAGAGACTCCTGGTACCCAGAAGATTGTGATGATATAGTTTATGATGAGTGGATAGGTGAACCAATACATACAGATGATTCAGTTTATTCAGAAGCATATGGATACTATCTTTATGATGAGAATGCGGTTAGAACAATTGATGAGATTCTATCAGATGGTGATGTTACAACAGATGATGGATGGAGACACAAAAATGATAATGATATTATCAGAATTTCAGAATTTAATGATATGTTATGGTATGAAAAACTTTCAGAAGAATTTAGAGATTGGACTCGACATGATCACACACACATTGTAGTGGATAATTTAATTAAAAATTATAAAGAGGACTGGATTCCAAAAATACTTGAAACTGAAATCTATAAAGTTTCAGAGTCAGATGAAAATGATGAAGTTCCTGTTGATTTAAGAGGAATTGAGTGGCTAACAGAAGTAGATGCTATTATTTTAGGTTGGAAGTTGAATAAAAAAGAAGAGAGAGTTATAGATAAAATCCAATATAATAAAGATATTGAGAGTTTAATTCCAAGATTGGTTAGAAAAATTGCACCAAAATTAAGATTATGGACTGATAAAGTTGAGGGTAAAGGACAACAAAGACTTCAATTTGAAGAACCAGAAGGAATAAAAAAGGCTGAACAATTAATGAATGAGAAAGTTCTTAAAGATTTAAGAATTAGACATGAAGAATTAGATGCCAGAGAATGGATTTATGAAGATTAAAAAAAATAAAAACTATGAATTATATTTATCTTTAATTGGAACTTCAGATTGTTTAATATCATATTTACATTTACAAAAAATATAAGTTAAAAAGTTTATTCAACAACTAAGACTTTGACTAATTTATTTTCGGTTTTGGAAAGTCTGTGATAACCATCAATTAATTTAAATTTATTACCATCCTTTTTGACAATACCTCGAATACCCTTATAGTTTCTATCAGAATAGTGTTCTAACTCTTCGATTAAAATCTTTCTTTTATGTTCTGTATTTGAAAAAACAACATCATCTATATCAATAACAGATACTACATATTTCTTATCTTTTATATCTTCTAATATAAATCCATTTTCAAGATATAAGAGATACTCTATTCTTTCTGTTAGATTGTCTATATCAAAAGCCTTTTCTAATTGAGTATTTAATTTCTGAATTACATCTTCAATTAAAACAACTTCATCAACCTCTTGTCCATAGTAACCACCAGCAATATTTATATCCCAAAATTCTGGTTTCCAAACCTTATTAATTCTTAAAATTCTATCGATAGTATATTTCTCGATATCTTCAGATATACCCCAAAGAGAGTTAATGGCGTTATGTCTTTTTGTAGAGATTGAATTATCAAAAATCTCTGAATAAATATCAGTAACTATCGCAAAAACATCAACTTTATATAAGTATGTATTTGTGATATAACCACACCTACAAATACCCTCTTCATTACATCCAGATTCTTCACATGAATAAACAGTGTCATGTCTATATGACACCATATATTTAAAATCATTTCTAAGGGCTTCTATCATTTTCTTTTCTTAATTCTCATTTTATGAGACTTACCACTAATCAATTTGTAGATGTAAAAATTATTATCTTTAAGTTGTGAATAAACTTCTAAAAGATTACTACCTTTAATATGATACCAATTTAAAGGCAATAGTTCTTCTTTAGGATAAATACTCCACTTATTAAGTCGATTTATTTTTTTCTCATCGATTATGTCTTTATCAAGAAAAAGAAACCCATCAAACTGTAAAATTTCCTGTTTTTCTTTTACTTGTTCTTTAATCTTTGTTATAAGATGTGTTTTAATAAAATCAGGCATCATAAAAGGTGTTTCTTTGCGTTATTTAAATATGTTTCAATATTTTGTTTACCAACCGGATTTGCAGAATGTACAATACACTCAGGTAAGGATTTTTTATTCTCTAAACACCAATCAACCAACCATTTAGCACACTCATATCCTGTTTTTTCCATACTACCAAATTTTGTATTCATTTCATCTTCAGACATACCATCATAATCTTCTGGTTTGAAATCATAATGAAAATCAGCCAAGTCATGATCAAAAGAAATAAGATTAGGAAGTCCAAACTCTTGAATATAATTACAAAACTCAATATAGTTTCTAACTATAGACCAATCATTGTTCCAATAAATTTGATTTAAATTTGATGATACCAGACCAATTGCGTCTTTTGGAATTCTGATATCATCCAAGAATAACTTTTTCATTTTAGTCTAAATAAATGTCATGAAATACTACACAATAGGCGTTGAGTATAGCCGCTTGCTCAAAAGAAATTAAAAAATTAGTTTTGTCTTCTAAATCAATTTCTGTTTTCATTTTTCTTACTAACTCATTAGCATAAATCTGTGCGATCTTTCTAATAGCTTCTTTTCTAAAGTTCTTAATCTTTTTTATCATAATACTATATTTTTGGCTAAGATAATAAAAATTTATGGAAGTTGAAAGTTTTTAAGGAATTCTTTTTCAATATTAGATAATTTATCAATACCACCCAATTCATTAATTCTATCAAGTACAATATCAATATTTAAATGTTCAATTATCCAATCATTCAAATCATCGATAAAAAAACTATATTTGATAGAATTTACAGTATTTAATAATTGCTTTAATTCCTCTTCTAATTCTATTCTAAATTTAAGTATATCATCTGATAATTTAGTTATTGTATGACCTATTAAATTATTAATTAATACATCTGAATATTTTTTTATTTCCATTGCATTACAAATCAAGTAACAAATATAATTACCATTATCATCTTCATAATCAAAGAAAGACTCTGTATCTAAAGAAGATATTTTTTCCTGTTCACTCTCTGATAGAAAATCATAGTCTTCATTCAATTCAAATGATGATTTACTAAAATCAATTCTATAAACATTAATATTCATATATTATATATTACTTAAATAAATAAAAAGTTTTAATCTTTGTCAAAATTTAGACTATAATAAACATATGAATGAAAAAAAAGTTCCTGATTCTTATGTTCCTGATAGAAGACTAAAATCCTATCCAACCGAGTTAGGCTCTCAAAAGTTTTCACCGGATGATATTACATTATTTAAAATCGAAAAAACTAATAAATTAAAACATCACTACACTTCTAAATTTGAGGAAATTCAAAGGGAGTATCAAAAGTTAATGCAAGAAATATCAACCAACGAAAGATTATATTTAGCAAAACACAATTTTGAACCAATTCCTGGACACTCATATTATCTTTACCAAAAAGAAACTGAAGAATTTATTTCTATGATATCACCAGAAGAATGGGGTAATAGATATCAATATATCGGAAAGTTTCGGTTCTCATCTGATGGAAGATGGGTTGAAATCTAGTTTTTTCTCTGGCGGGGAGGCGGGATTCGAACCCAGTGCTGACCGCCCCAAACGGCCCGAGATAAACCGGACTCCTCTACTCTCCGAAATTTTAGCGGACGTGACGGGAGTTGAACCCGCTCCGAACTGCGTGACAGGCAGACATCTTAACCGTTTGACCTCACATCCGTATTTTCTGTTGTGGAGGTAGGACTCGAACCTACACTGAGATTTTTCTCCCTGATTCAAAGTCAGGTGGCCTGCCAATTAGCCGACTCCACAATATTGAGAGTTATTTTACTCTATTCTCTAAAGAGTACCTTTCACCGCCAAACAGTTACTTTGTGCGGTCTATGAGAGAATCGAACTCTCGGCACCACCGTGACAGGGTGGTATGTTAGCCACTACACCAATAGACCTTTAGTCGAGTAGACAGGAATCGAACCTGCTAACTGATGAATCCAAATCACCCGTGCTTATAACCTTAGTCACTACTCGTTACTTGTTGTCCCACAAGGGCTCGAACCTCGACTCTTCTGGACCAAAACCAGACGTGTTGCCAATTACACCATAGGACAATATAAAAACAAAAAACCCGATTAGATTTTGACTAACCGGGTTTACAATTTCTTTGTTAATATCTTAACTCAATGTAAAAGCATAGTTAGTCACTACGACACGATCCTGATCCTGCGGTTGTGGATTTACTACGATATTTACATTTACGTTTTTCATTGTTAAGTATATATTTAATTATTTTTCTCTGTTTGTCAATTTTCTATACAAATATAGAAAAAAGTTTTAAATCTATAAAGTTTTTTTTATAAAACTTTCAAAATTTTTAACTTTTGATGAATTTCCAAATTTAATCAAGTCGGATTCATCATTATAAAGATGATCTTTATTATAAACATCATGTTCATAACTATCCTCATCAGAATCTAAAAAGTTCAAATCTTTTTCAGTGATATTAATTCCATGATTAAAAGCATTAAAAAACTTAACCAAATCTTTAATAGTTTCATTGCAAAATCCCCAATGTGTTTCTGTATCATACATTGAACCATGACCGGTATAATGAATTACATTGATTTTATTTGGAGTTTCTATAGAAAACTCATATGCCATATTATCACCATAAGTTATATCAACTAGTAGTTTAATACCACTAACATTTTTAACAAAATGTATATCAAATTCTAAAAAGTCTGGTTCACCATCATTTATGACATCCTCAGGTCTTTCAGAAGTATTTTGATAATAATTAAATTGAACTAAATCACTATCAATAGTGCAATCATTCTTTTTCAAAATATAAGTTCTATTTTCTGAATTTAAATCAGATAAACTTTGGTCAAAGTTAATTTTTTTAATTTTAGGACAAGAATTAATTTTAATAGTATCTGGTAATAACTTCTCAAACCAATCTTGTTGAAATATTGAAATATTATCACCACTTTCAATTGGCTCACCAACATGTTGTAGATTAGGTAATCTCTCTTTAGAAATATTTGATACATCAACGCCCTCATTAAATCCTTTTATAAACTTCATAGAGTATATATTAAATACCCAAATCATTTATTTTTTTACTTCTTAAGTCAGATAAATTATGAATAGCATAAACTGAATTTTTTGTGACTATGATATAATCATCTATAATCTTTTCAACTTTAGAGGTATACCAACTTGAATTATTTATAGTATAAGATTGACCAATTATTGGATCACCATCTGACACGCCTTTTAATGTATCTACAGGTTGATTACCAACTAAAGAACTTCTAAAAGTTTGAGGTTTTCCTACAATAGATTTGGTTGTTTTCATGTAATTATACTCTTCACATTCTTTTAAAATACCGACATAGTAATCAAAAACTTGACCACCATCATAAACAACCATAATAGTTTGTTTTCTAAACTGTGATGTGTCATAAACTCTGGTTCCTTTTATAGGCAAAACAGGCATAACTTTACCTATCTTTAATATTTCGACTTCTTTATTCACTTAGTAAATTATCTAATGCTTGTTTTCTTTTAACATAAGAATCAAATGCTGCCTTCTGTGTTTTATTTTTAAAGTAAAAATGAAAGAATGATTCTAAATCAACTCTAATAATCCATCCAGGATTTATTTGACCAATAGTTATGGATTTTTTTTGAGTTTCATCCCACTTAAGTTGATTTTTTTTTACAACCTCAACAACGATAGATTTTTTATTTTTTTTAACAACTTTGATCCTTTCACCAGCAATAAATGAATTAGTAGATTTCGGATCTTTAGAGAAACCTTTAAAAGAATAATAATTATCAAATTCTATTGTTTCATCTAATTGAAGGTAATTAACAAATGTTTCCATTTCCAACACATAAAGTTGGTTTCTTAATTTACTAATCTCAGATTGCAAATCTCTTAACTGCTTTGTTAATGAGGCACTTGAATTATTTTTATCTTCGATTATTTTCTGTAACTCGGTAATTGTCATAACTATTTTATTTTGAGAAATCTTTTTGATGGAATTCCAGTGCGTACAAAATCTTTCTTTTCTAGAGCTTTTTCATACTCTTTGAAAATTAAATTCTTTACTTTTTTCTTTTGATTGTATTTTTTTATTTTAATCAGTATCATAAAGACAAATATAATAAAGTCTTAAACTAAGACTTCTTTTTGAAATTCTTTTTGAAATTCTTTTTCTAATTTTTCTTCTAAAAAATTAGGTAGAAAAGTTCCGTCAAATGCTAACCAAAGGACATCAACTTTTCTACCATTAGAGCAATAATAGTATCTTCTGAATTCTTTATTGTGAAATTCCACTTTAGTATACCTAACACTTTTTGATCTCCATATATCTTTTAAAATATTCATATCAAAAATATTAATCATAAAAACTATCACACATGTCAAGATAATCATCAGTATCAAACATATCATTTGGTGTTTCGTCTAATTCTTCTATCTTAGAGTAATCCAATTCTGGTAAGTAGTCAATCAAATCATTTCTATTACATTCTGTTGAATAGCCTGTTTCGTAGTTTAATTTATATTTAAAACCATCCCATTCGCTACTTTTATAATTAATATCCAAAGACTTAATAAGAGCATCAATTATTGTTTTTTCTTCAGTAATTCTTTCTTTACAAAGGTCAACAGATATTACTTTATTTGTATATTGCTCAACTTCAATTTTAGAAACATAATTGTATTTTCTATCTTGAAACCAAACATTATCTGTTTTTATCTTTGGTTTAGTAATTGAACCCCAATTGTTATTATAAGTTGAATATCTAGATCCGTAACGAGATCCAGGGTAGTAATCATCATCATCCCAACCTGGATACCCCCAGCTATTACCATAACTCTTATAATCGACTACAGATGGATCACGTTCAACAGGAAGTGAATTCCAATCAACTTTTAAACAAGCCTCAGCTAACTTTTCTAAGTGTTTGATATTCTGAGTTTCAGAATAAGTGTGCTCAGATTGATAACCAACTGAAATGTTTGTACATTCTGAATAGATATTGATAAACTGAATAGAGTCAGTCAAAACACCAGTATCGTCATTTTCATACATAAAGCTACTTTCAGCTTGATTTAATTGAGCAGCAAGTGTTTTACCAAAATTATCTGAACAACATCTTTTACCACTTTGATAAGTAATAACTGAATTGTTACCTCTACGGTCAAATGAAATTACTTTATTGATACCTTCAATTTTAGTTTCTTTTTGAACAGCTGCAACTTTTTTAGAACCAATACACCCAACTTCTTCACCTAAAAAGAAATAGTAAAGACCTGGGATATTATTCTTAATCATATAAAGCATAATTGTTACACCTGCTTTATCATCAGCGCCTAAGATAGATTTACCATCAGTTTTAATTATATCACCATCAAAAACGTGATTTACCGGTGTGTTAGCAGAAGTTGCTGTATCTAAGTGAGAAGTAAACATAACATCACTATCTCCGATTTTTATGAAAAGATTTCCGAATTCGTCTGATTGGAGACCATCTACAGTATTAAATAAAATTGGAAATAGTTCTTCTTCTGTACCATGTGGGTAAGTTCGATTTGTTAACTCTAAGAACTTTTCTTTAATATTCATAATTTCTATTTTTATTTCAATTTAATTTAGAACTATTCTAAACTACTATCCTTTGATAGATTTATACAAAGATAAGGCAACTTTATTAATTTTACAAATTTTTTGTTAAAAAACTTTGTGGGTAAATAATACCGGTTAGGACGCCAGGTTTTCATATTTTATGTATGGTAAATCAACAGCAGATTATGATTACTACGATAATCTATTAAATGCTTGGTCATTGTTAACTCTACAAAATGAAATAAATTGGGGAATGGGTTCAATTGAATACACTTCTGCTGGAGCAACAGCAAGACAGGATATCATTGACAACTATTCATGGACAATTACTGATGGTGGAGAAATTTAATCAACTGATTTAATCAAATAACTTAAAAGAAAAGGAGACTCAAAAGGTCTCCTTTTTTATATTTATATAAATTTGTTTTAGGGTTATAAACCAATTCACCATTCCCCCCATTAAATAACCCCTCAATTAACATATCATACGTTTTAATAACGTCTTCGTTACTTATGTGATATCTTTGCAATACCTTATCATTTCTTTGATTTAATCAATTATAAATATATTGAACTTTATAATAAATTTTACATATAATCTTGTTATAAAAGAGGATGAAAAATACTTTC
>Ga0181356_1001331_pt1 | contig 10778 bp, 10 predicted proteins | sample Fa13VDMM110SN_FD_130104 | JGI IMG/M metagenome (GOLD analysis project Ga0181356, IMG submission 130104) | Freshwater viral communities from Lake Michigan, USA - Fa13.VD.MM110.S.N | ecosystem: Environmental > Aquatic > Freshwater > Lake | place: USA: Michigan | collected 2013-09-24 | reverse complement strand
TAAAATCAAGTTTTCAGTCATATAAGGATTTTTGTAAACCTTATAACGACCATTAACTGTACCTATTTTTTGTACACCAAAAGCATATTCCATTTGATCCGCTTCACCGTTGTTTGTAGAAGCAAATCCAGGGATTGACTCAAGGATAGTAGCAATTGTAGGAGAAGTTACTAAGAAGTTAGCACCTCCACGTAAAGTTAATGAATGGATCTTATTAGATACTTTTTGTATTTTAGTACCTAATGTTTGGAACCATTGACCTTGTGTGTTATAAAACGCTTGAGTTGCTGCAGCAGACGCAAATGCGGTTGTTGCTGGGTTGTAAGTTGTGTTGTTAATAGCTGACCAGTACTCAGTTGCAGCAGCAGCATCTTCAATTAACATATCCAAGATTTCTAAATCAATTTCCATTGAAATATATTCAGACATGATATTTGTTAATTCCGCTTCAGCATCGATGTTTTGGTAAGCAGCTAAATCTTGTGCAAATTCAGGAGTCCATACAGCTTTTAACTTTTTAGTCTTAGCAGTAATGGCTTGAGATTGCATTCTTACGTTAATCTCAGGAATAGAGATTTGTGTGTTTGAAGCAGCATTTGGTACTGAGAAAGAACCTGATGCTTCAAAATCACCACGACCTGATCCACTGTAATTGTTTCCACCTGAATAAGTTGGAATACCATCTGCATTACCATTTTTCTGATAAGTAACTGTATAAGCACCGTTTTCTAGGATTTGTGCTGTAGAAGCAGTTACATAGAAAGTAATAGTGTTATTAGTATAATTATAAGTAGTAAAATTGTTTAAGTTGGTAGCTGTAACAATGTTTGAACCTGAAGAAATGATAAATCCACGAACTGCATCTTGATCAAATCCTGGAAGGTTTGTTGATGCTGCTGGGAAGATGATTTCTTTAATAGTACCTGCAGCTACTGATGCTGAATAATCAGAATCAAAATCAACATCAGCAAAAGAAGCAGATGTAATAACAGCTGATGCTGTGATTGCTACTGCTGAACTTGAGAAGTTGTTAGTTGCGTAAGTAAAACGGCCTTCTGGTCCACCATATAAACCACCTACTGCCTCTGTAGTAGCGAATGGGAATTGAGAAGCTGTATTTCTATTACCATATAATGAAGTACCTTTAGTAAATGGAGACTTAGTATTACCATATTGGAAATCTAAAAAGAATACAAGGCCTGATGGCATATTCATTGGTTGAACTGAAACGAATTCTTTAGCTACGATAGTACCGAATACTTTACGTACTAACGGAAGAGCAATACCAGCCCAGTTCTCACCTTGTCCGTTAGAAACGAATGATGAGTTTGAAGAGATTTGGTTTGTTTCAGTTACTAATTGTTTAGCTTGATTTTCCAACATGATTGACATATTGTTTTTTTCAAACTCACCTAGACCTTCTAATAGTCCTGTTCTAGACCATTTTCCAGCTAATCTAGCAGCGTCGCTTTGAAGTGACTTCCAAGAGCCGGCTGCGCTTTCTAATAATTGTTGTACTTGTGACATTTTTTTTTGTTGTTTTTAGTTGTTTTTATAAGTTAATTATTTTTTAATTCCGGCCAATTGTTGCCATCTGGCAAATTGGTCGTTTATTTCAAGTATTGGTTTCTTTATTGGAGCAATTCCTGCAGCCTTAGAAGCACCACCTATTCTAGATTCAGTTACTGAAAGTTTTCTTTCTTTTACTTCATTTAGTAAAGTTTCAAATACTAATTTTGCTTCTTTAACATTAGTTGCTTTATCAAAAGATTCTAATACTTTTACTTTTTGACTTTCCGTCAAATTTTTAGCTCTAAAGATTTTGTTTGTGTAAAGTAATTTAGCATTTAACAAATTAACTTCGTTTAAGTCAGTTTTAATAGTTTCGATAGTAGAATAAGCTTTATTAAGTTTAGATTCAGATTCTTTTAACTTTTTCTTATAATCTTCAACTCCCTCTTCTTCAGCAGTGTCTTTTTTATCACCACGTTTAGAAGCAGGTACGTCGCCTTTTTTACCACCGTACTTTTTTCTTTCTTTTAACTCAGCTATTAATTCTTCAAGGCTGATTTCTTCTTCAGAGGTTTCTGATTCTTCATCTTCAACTTCATCTTCTTCGCCTTCAATTCCGCCTTCTAATTCACCTGCGGCTACCATATCAGCGATTACATCTTCGATAAATGTTTTTAGATCATCTTCAGACATATTTTCAAGATCAACTTCCCCATCTTCTGAATCTTCAATGCCATCAGCATCTTCGTCTTCATATCCTTCTTCATATACATTACCATGTGATGTAGGTCTTTTAGGATCGTTAATTAGGTCATCTTCACCTTCATTCATGTCTTCTCTTTTACCTTCTTCCATGTCATCGAGTTCTCTAAGAAGTTCATCAAGATCAAAATTTTCTTCAATTTCATCTTCTTCGATTTCATCTTCGTTTAATTCATCTACTTCGATTTCATCTTCATCTAATCCTTCAGATTCATCTACTTTAAAAATTTTCTTAAACTTTTTTTCTTCTTTTGCTTCTTTAACGTCATCATTTTCTTCTTCATCCATTTCAGATAGCTTTGCAGCTAATCTTTCTTTTAAATAAGGGGTAAATGCTTCTTCTAAAGCAGCTTTTGCGTTTGCTATTGCTGTTTCTTTAACAGTTTTTGCATCTGCGATTGCTTCTTTTAACAAGTCTCTGTTGTTCATACTATTTGTCCTCAAATTGTTTGTTGGAAATACACTTAATATTGACGGGAGTCGAAGTGTAATAAAATTTAATTTATCTAATGCAATATATAAGATTGCATATTATGAATATACATATATGAGGATTATTTAAAGTCAATTTGATACAAAAAAAGCCTGCCATAGGCAAGCTTTCTTTTAATTTTAAAAAATATCCCGGTAGCGATACTAGGATAATTTTTATAGCCGTAGCTATACGGTCCTAAGCCGTGGGTTTAATTTTAAAATATTGGGCATGTGCCGTTAGCACACAGTATTTCAGTTAATAGTGAATTTACTTTAGCAAATTTATTTTCTAAGAGATTTTCTTTTCCTTCTTTTACTAATTGCATATAGGATCCTGGATTAGAGGGGGTGGATACAAAATCCCAACATAATAATTCAAAATCATCTTGGACCTCTAGTGTACCTTCATTCATTTCTTTTAATGATCCCATACCACGCGATGATACACCTACAGAAACATTATTTTCAATAAGTGCTTTTAAAATATTACCGGATACTGTAGGTAATATTTCTAATTTTCCTACTACTTTATCACCCTTCCACCAAATTTCACGAATAATATGTGATACATTTTTTAAATTAATAATTGTAGAATCAGGGTGGTCTAATTCACCAGTTGCCCTATTTTCTTTAACAATATCCATATACTTATCAATTTCTCTTTCCCATAGTTCTTTTGGATAATATCTTCCATTACCGTTTTTTACTTCTGCAGTTGCTAGTATTCCTTCTACCATTGGATTACCTGAGGGGGCTTTAAGACCTTCAGTTAAACTTAGAGGTGATACTAAAAACGGAATAGTTTCAATTAATACTTGTTTCATGATTTATTTTTTATCTAAATCACCATATCCTGATGATCTATATTTTCCTTTTGGTGCTTTTGGTTCACCTAATCCAGGTGCTTCAACTTGATATCCAATTCCTTTAACACCAGCAAAAGCATTTTTGTGATAATAACTAATATCTTTAGCCATGTTTTTAGCAACAATAGCTTTTAATTCATCAACTGTTTTTTTAGCATTTTTTGGATCCCCTATTTCAGCTAAATATCCTAATAAAAATGATTGACCATAAAGATTATCAATATTTTTAGGATCATTATTATTAAATTGATTTGCTAAATCTTTAGCTACATCTTTATCAATTTTTTCAAACTCGTTTTGGTTGCCATATTCTTTTTTACCTTTAACACCTACGGCTTCTGATATTTTTTTATTAAAAATTTTAAACCAGTTTGGTTGAGGAGTTGGTTGGGTAATAACACCACCAATGCCTTCACTTAAAAGACTTTTTCCTCTTAAAATAGATACTGTAGTACTAAAATCATTACCTGATGTAATATATTCAGGAAACATAGTTCTTGCTAATTTAAGAAAATGATCTTTATTGCCTTTTCCTTCTTTAATTAATTGATATTCTTGTTGTAAGGTTTTCATTTTATTATAAATATTATGTGTATAAAAATACTGGAGCACTTCCTGCAGTTAAACTACAAGAAGTAATAAAGAGAGGAACTGAAGCTCCTGCAGGAAGAGTGAATGAACCTCCTGTTGTTTCTACAATTGCTTGGTTAGATAATAATCCGTTTCCATATTTAAATGCTGAAATTGTTGAACCGGTTGGTTCATTTGAGGAACCAGTTCCTAAAGAAATTATACCAGCAAAAGATCCAGTAACTGAATTTCCTGCTGTTAAAAGTACTCCACCAAAATTTATTGGGATATTTGCCATGTTTTTATTTTTTAAATAATTCTATTAAATCGTTTATATAATCGTTTGCTAAATCCGTACCATACAATACTTTAAATGAATCTGGGTTTTCTCTGTAGTAATCCATAGTTTCATGTTTAGCTTGTTGTAATAATGGTATTAATCTATTTAATTTTTTTTCTAATTCATCAAAACCTAATAAACGGCTTGTAATAAATTTTTTTTTATCCGGATCAATAATATTTAATCCTTGTAAATAATCTTCAACATCTACAGCTTCCCAAAGTGATTTAACTATTATACCTTTTGCTGCTTTATTTAGTTTTTTTTTGTCTACTAATTTGTATTTAAAATCTTTAACATAAATATTATCTTTTACACCTTCGGGACCTGCTGAAGGGCCGGGGCCTAATGTTGCTCCTGGACCTTCTTTTACTTTTTTAAATCCTGCTTGAGTATAAGCTCCATAAGTAGATTTACGTGGAGAAGGGCCATTATGGTTTTCTCCTTCACCTCCTGATATGAATCCAGAATTGGAACTTATTGAAGATAATTCTTCAAGAGTTCCTTTAAATTGTTCATATTGATCCGGATAATTTTTTCTTAAATGAGTTCTATAAATATTAAATGTTTTTTTTAAATCTTCCTCAATATCCTTAAGTAAGGGATCCGTTCTACCATCATCTGTGCCTCTTAATGCTTTGATTGCCATAATAGCATCATTCATTTTTTCTAGTGAATCTTTAAAACTTGCTAAATTAATTATTTGACTAGTAGAACCACCAGTTTCTTTATCAATTCCTTGACTTTTATAATATGTTTTTAAATCTTTTGAAAAGAAATCATTTTCCATATCCATAGGACCATATTTAGCTTCAATACGTTTAATTAAAGCTTGATCCACCTCATTAGGTTTGAGGATATTGCTATCTATTTCTTTTAATTTATATTTAAACTTACCCATTTGTTTTTTGAAGTTCTTCTAGAAGTGAATAATATTGCAATAAATTAACTAAATCATCATTTCCTACATTAGCCTTTTTTCCTAAAGGTAATAATATATTATTAACTTCATTTAATTTTATTTGTACAACTTTATCCTTTACTTTTTTAGTTACTTTAGTTAATTCATTTTTAATCTCTTGAATTTTTTCATTATAAAATTCTTTTAATTTAGGAGTTGAATCAACGGAATTGATAAATTCTTTTAATATAGATTTTTGATTATCATTTAGATTTTCATATTTACCATTAAATTTTTCTAACATTACTTTATATGTTAAAATACGTAAATCTTTATCGTATGATTGAAATTCAACCATTAAATCATTTTCTACTTTTTGTTTGTCAACAATATGTGTTGTTAAACTTTCTAAAAGAGCAATTTTATTTTCAATAATTTGCGTAGGATTAGATAAATTTTCACTATTATAAATTTCAACTAAAGTATATAAAGCCGCATGTATTTTATAACTTGGAAGTTTTGTTTTAAAAAAATCTTCTAAATTATAATGTTCGGAAATTTCTTTAATTAAATTATATTTTTGTCTTTTTAAAGTCCCTCGATTAAGGTTTCTAGATGATTCAATAATAGAATTAATTATAATTTCTGCTTTACCTTCGGTTAAATTTTTATGTTTAAATAAAGTTTCATATAATTTATATTCTTTTCCTAATTCTGTTTTTACAAAATATTTTTTTAAAATATGAGTTGCTTTTGAGTCTTTACCCGATAAGGTATCCGATGTGATCTGTCTAACTAAAATTTCGAATAAGATACCCGTATTCTTATATTTAGAATGTTTTATGTTCATCCTTAGAGGTTTAATTATAAATATATAAAGATTTTTATTCTCTTATTTGATTTTCATCTAATAATGATTCTGTTGGCTTATCTTTATTTATTGAAATATTTTTTCCCATATTTTCAATTAAAGATTTATTTTTTAAGAAGATTTGTTTTGCTTCTAGTGCTAGAGGAGAATTACCTTTATATTGAGGGCGAATAGAATCTGATTCATTATCATCATTTTTCATTCCTTTTGCTCCTAATCTATCTTTACCAAAAGTATCATCTTGAGTATTGCGATCCGTTACTTTTTCTTCAGGACGACCTAATTTTAAATCATCTCCATACCCTACAGGTAAATTTTCAGGTTCTGAAAACATTCTGCCTTTACCATATAATGAGGCTAGATCATGAGGTGTACCATATGAGCGGCCTGTAGCTTTAGGGTCATTTCCTTCTTCTTCTAATTGTTTAAATCTAAATGCTCGTTTTTGATCTTCAGCTAATAAATCTCTATATTCATCATATTCATCTTGACTAAAATTAAATATATAATCATAAATCCAGTCAGTAGGTAATAATTTAGTTTCCATAATATTTTTTGCTAAATCTACCTTTTGAGTCATTAATGCAATTTTTTCTTGCTCGTAAATGATTGATGGACCTGTTAAATCTAGTTCAAAATTAGTTAATTCTTCTCCAGTGTAACCTTGCGAATATAAATGAACTAATGCGATTTTATATAATTCAGATAAGGTAATGCGTTGTATGCGGTCAATTGTGCGAGCAAAACGTATATCTTCAGCTGCTAAGGTTGCTTTACCACTTAAATCTTTATCATATCCCATAAATGCTTTTGGAACTTTAAGAGCAGCAAATAATTTATCACGTAAATAAGTTACATCTTGAATACCATCATATTGTAGACCTGGGGTGGTTTCAATTTTTGTTGATGTATCATTTCCTCGAATTGGGATATAAAAATCTTCTAGGAGATTTTGTTGATTATACTTAAGATTGTATTCTCCGGTTTGAGCATCCATTAAGGGAGTACGCTTCATAGTAGAAATTGTTTTTTGCATAAAATTTTCTACTTCATTTGGAGGGATTGAACCTACATTAATATAAAATATACGTCTATCAGGACTACGTGAAATTCTATGGATTAACATAGCATCTTCCATTAACACATATTGTTTAAAAATTCGGCGAGCTGGTTCTAGATATGAACGACCATATGGAAGATAATTAACATCTGTTAATAATCTAAAATGAGCCATTTCATAATTATCAAAATAAATACCGGGTTGGTTATCATTAAATGTTCCTAAAGTTGGAGAACCATAATATCCTGAACCTCCAGCATAAATACCCTCTGGGGAGTATCTAAATCTTATAGATGCTGGGTGGTCTTTATCATAGTTTTCTTGTCTTTCAATGTGATAAGCTGTATAAGGGATAACATTGTAAACTCCATATTTTTCAGCAATTTCTATTTTAAGGAAAAAATCACCATATTTACACATTTGGCGAATCCATGACCAAAGATTAAATTCAATATTTAATACATCATAAAATAAATTATATAAAATTTGTTGAATATCTTCATTATTACTTTTAATACGGAGAACTTCACCCATATCATTTTTAAGCGTACATTCATCGGCTACAATATCAAGAGCAGAAGCTACAATAGCATCATAATCCATATTATCATAGTCTGAATAGACCATGGTTCTAAGGTATTGCCAATTAATGTTTATTTGGGAACCTAATAAAGAGGAGGCTGCAGGAGAGTATAAACGATTATATCTATCCATTAAGGAATTTGTAGCAATGTCTCCAGATTGTTGAATTGAATCAACATCCATTACTTTTAATTGGTCTCCTCCTTGATTTCTTACAATAACATCTGTTGAAAATAATCGTTGTAATCGAGTAAATAAACTAGTATCTGCCATTTTTATTTTTGTTGTGTATAAATATTATAATAACCAATTAATATTCTCTATCCCTTTATCAGTTTCCATAGTATAGGGATTTTGAATTTTATTATAGTTATAGGCTCCAACATACGTACTTTTGCTCATATTACCAAGCGTAGCTCGAGTCATATCATAAGATTGTTGTTGAAATTTTAAAGATGTGTCTCTTAAATACATTCCTATACCAAAAGACATTACTAAATCATCATTATATCCTGTTTGAGCTTCAGGTCTACCATTTTTCCAAATGAAAACTTTCATTTCTTCTAATAATCGTTTTGAACGAATTGTTACTGATCGATCTCCAACATATTCTCTAAATTTGTTTACTACAAGTGGTCTTGTTCTTAAAGACATTGTAAAACCGGGAGTCATATCAGAAGTACCCTCAAATACTCTTAAATAGGATTCAGCCGTCATTGTATCTGATTTGGGGGAGTGGTATAAATTACGATAATTTCTTTCAATTATAGAATCTAAAGTTGCCCAACCAATGGATGCATTTTCTACAACTAACATTGCATTGTTGTATTCAGAAGCTAAACCAACTAAAAAATATCCAAATTCTTTTGGTGATAATTGACCTTTATATTCTGCTACTTGTGTATTAGTTGCTATATCAATAACATGACATGCTGAGGAATCTTTTCCATCTCCTCTAGCAACATCAGCCATAATCATATAATCTCTAGTATAGTCTGCAGGTTCCCAAATCCAAAGATTTTGATCTGCTCCTCTTCGTTCTAAAGGATCTTGAACCGTAGTTTCTTTAATAAAATCTATCCATTCACTATAAAATACAACATCTCCAGAAGTACTAAAATCACAATCACATTCTTGAGATGCTAATCTAGGATCACCTAATAATTCATCTTGACGTTTTCTCCATTCTTCATTTCTTTCAGGATGGACATACCAAGGTAATTTAATAGGTAAAAAATCATTTTCTTGAGATTCAGCTCTAACCCATGTTTGGTGAAACCAATTACCAGTACCATAAGGAGTTGATAATACAATAGCACCACCACCTGTTGCTAATGTTTGTTGAGCTGATGCCCAAATTTCCCCAATATTTTCAATAAAGGCCGCTTCATCTATTATTAATAAAGATACTGCTTCTGATCTACCGGCATCACTAGATGCTGAGGTAGCTTTTATTTGAGAACCATTATTTAATCTTAAGGTTAGCTTATTATGTTCATCTGCTGGGATTTTAAGCCATGAAGGTAAGTTATCAAACATAAACTTAACCTTTGTAACCATGTTTTTAGCAGTTTCTTGCTTAGTAGCAATACAAAGTACATTTTTATCTTTTTGAAATAACATCAACCATAACGAATAGCTTGCAGCTAATGTTGATATACCTAATTGACGAGATTTTAATACAATTGAATAAGGATTATCTCTAAATAATTTTAAAGTTTTATCTTGAAATGGATATAGATTAAATAAGATTCGGCCTCGTTGGGGATGTTGAATGTGGCAATATTTACGCATAAAGTGTGCTGGGTCTTGGGCACACTTAATATATTCTTCTCTAATTATTTGCTTTAAATCTTGACTCATATTAGTATTAATATAAAAGTAATAATACTTAATCCTGTTGTAGCCCAAGCTACTCTCATTTTATTTTTTGCTTTTTTAATTTGTTTATCTTTAAGTTTTATTTCAACATCTTTATTTATAATAATTTGATTATATTTATCTTCATTTTTTTTAAATAAAGAAATAGTAGTATCTTGTTTAATTATAATAGAATCTTGATTACTTAAAATATTAGTAAAAATAAGGATAGAGTCACGAGTAACTCCAATTTGATCCTTTAAAAGATCACGTTCGGTTTTTACAAGTAATGCTTTTTTTAAAGATTTGCAGGGAACGCAACATAAACTATCATTCGAAAGTGTTTGTAAACTCGCGGACAATGGAAGTATTATCAAGAGAATTAATACGATTAGATTCTTCATTATATTTAGATTTAATTTTTTTAGCTTTTATTTTTAAATTAGCTAATTCTTTTTTATCTTCTATTATTTTAACTTTATAAGTATCAATTTCTGAGGATAAATTATTAATTAAAACTTTATTAGAATCTATATTAGCTTTTAAGGATTTATTTTGTATTTTTAATGTTTTTATTTGGTTTTTATAATCAATATTTTTATCAAATCTAATATTAAGTACTATAATTAAAGTTATTAATATAACAAACACATAACTTAAAATTTGATAATAATTCTTCATTAATCTTCGTCTTCGTCGTCCATTGAAGGATTAATAAGGGATTCTAATTCTTTTTTAAGTTGAGTTAGATTTCTTAATTCATCAACGTATTGTTGTTTTTCACTTCCTTCTGCTGATTTGTAATTATTTACAACAGATTTCATTTGTTTTACAATTTCATTATATTTAGATTGTAATTGAGCAAAAGATGAATTTGCTTTAATATCTTTTGATGTTGGTTCAACATCAAACTCAGCATCATAATCTTCTTCATTTTCTAAAGTAACACTACCTCCAGCTTTTAATGTGTTGATCGGAGT
>Ga0181356_1001323_pt1 | contig 10807 bp, 8 predicted proteins | sample Fa13VDMM110SN_FD_130104 | JGI IMG/M metagenome (GOLD analysis project Ga0181356, IMG submission 130104) | Freshwater viral communities from Lake Michigan, USA - Fa13.VD.MM110.S.N | ecosystem: Environmental > Aquatic > Freshwater > Lake | place: USA: Michigan | collected 2013-09-24 | reverse complement strand
CTATGGCCTCGAAGAAGAACAATGTGACCGGTTGGAATACCGGGCACACTTGTTACTTCTTGGAAAGCAGGTGATAGAGGAACCCATTGTTGGTTTTTAAATTTAACAGATCCTGTTAAACCTTTTTTATCCTTAAATTTACTAAGGTCAAAACCGGATTTAATTTCAGCGGAGACCGCGGCCGTTAGGGAAGTACTCCTCTTAGCTTTTGCCATATTTTATAATTTATTAGAAAGGTAGATCGTTTTCTTCTTCGAACAAACTATCAAATTTATCAAGCTTACTTTGCTTTACAGCTGTAATTGATGTATTAAGTGAATAATTAGTCTTAGGGACTGATTCAATTTCAGATTCTTTTTCGTCATCAACGATACTACCTTCTTCTGTTTCAGGAGTCACCCATGATTGAAGAGCTTCTTTCATTTCTTCGAATGGAATACGCTTAAATACATCAATAGGATTAACTTGATCTTCTAACCACTTTTCTACTTGAGAAGCGTCATCACTAGCTGGGCTAGTTTTCATTGAAGGTGTGGCAGTAGTACGATTATAAGGTGTACCTGTAACTTCAGGGCCTTCAGTATTTAATTTAAAATCACGACCATTTACAATGTCGGTGTAAATACCTACTTCATCATCCATAGCCATTTGTAGGAATGCAGAGTACAATTCTTTACCAAACTGCCACAATTTAACTCCTTCGCTCTCCATACCACGAACTACAACAGGAGCAAAGTAACGAACTTTTGGTTCGAGCTTTTTAGCCAATTTCCATTTTTCGGGATCAGTGGTTTTGCGGAGTACCTTAGCAAACTCTACAATTGGATCTTTTTCGCCCCAGTTAGTAGGAGAAATCATTACGGGCTTACCAATGCCATAGTGAAAATACAACTCGCTAAATGGAGTTTCTTTGTCAAATTTTGAAGGCATGATACGAATTGTTTGTTTGCCTACAGATGGTTTCCAAAACAACGATTTACCATTGTTGTTGCTGTTGTTAGAGGCTGGTTTTTGCAGGGCCTCTAGTCGCTGCTTGATTACATCTAAATCCATTTTTTATAACTTATTTATGTTTGATACTAAATGTATGAACTTGATTTGGGGTAGCCAAGTTACAGTTCAATAATTTCGTAGATTTTTGTTTTTAATTCTCTAAGCTCGTTTTGTTGAGTAAGTAGAATAGTATTTTTATAATGTTGCCAATCGATACGATAACGCGGATCTACTACACCACCATTGAGTGACTTAATCAATTCATTAAGCGCATTAATAGTATAAAGTGTGTTTGTATCTTTTTTACGATGAACCAAAATCGTGTTCTCTGGGATTGAAGCTACATTAGCTTGTTCTACATTGTAGGTAACAACATATTCGTTATTATTTTTAATCTCTAACACGAACATTTTATTATACATTATAGTATAACTGCGGGTAAGGGTTTTTACCAAATCATCCAACGCATCCAACGTTGTAAATGTACAGAATAACTTGTTATTCAAATCTTTTATATTTATGGGGTTTTCGTAATCGTACTCTGTACCATAAATATAAGAAGGTAACTTAAAAGTCGTAAGTGCTTCCATGTTTAATTTTTATATATAACTTTAATTTATCAAAAACTTGTTTAATTTCATTCAATACATCCCTCTCTTGAGTATCTACATCAAATAAGAACGCATCGTATGTGTATAAAACCAATTTAGTATTTTTATTCTTTAATAGCTTCAATATACGATATAGAATTTTGATATTCACGCTTGTTTCCATGTTTTGTAAAACATAATTAAACAGCTTTTGGGGATTCATATTCTCTAATTTGTCTTGCTCAAACACATGGTTAGAGATAGGACATATAAGTTTTCCCTCGGTTTCGTATCTTTCCCAGTTCGTACGTATATACTCGCTTGTAAGTTTAAAAAATTCTAAATCTTTGTACTGCTCAAAAACACCGCCATAAAGTTGTTTGAATGTTAACTCTTTAGCCGTTTTATAGTCCGTTTTATACATTTCCGCAAACGACGAGTGAACATCCGTATCCCCGAAATCATAATCAACCAAGGTAGCAGCAAGAGTAGGGTGATAAGCGGAAATATCAATCTCAACAAATACATCATTTCGCGGGATGAAGGCTTTTCGGACCCCGCTGTCGTGTGGTAAAGCTGCAAAATTAATACCCCCAAATCGATTCGATGGTCGAGTTGTGAGTGTTTTGAAATTGTACTGTGTATAAACGAAGTCTTCTTGGGTTTCGGGAAAATGTTTATTAAATTCATCTTTATTAATTTTAATTCCGTTTCTTTCAATCGCATTAAACACCAATGTAGTTATGTCATTATAGAACGGGTTTAACGCGGAATTAACGCGGTGCTCTAAATCATCATATACTTGCTCACAAACCTCATAATGTTTAGTAATCGGTACGAGTTGATTAATAGTTAGAAAGTTTGGGTAACGCTCGTACAAAAATTTGTGTGCGGTTGTTTGGGGGAGTATATACGGAGGAAGGGTGAGGGTTATGTCTATAAGCTGCTTTAAAGTTGTATAATGTAGAAATTCTTTCTTATCTCTAACATATATCTTTTTTAAACGTTTTAGATATAAATAAATCTCATCCTCAAATAAAGAACCAGTTTCGGTATGTGATACGGGTAAAATAAATCCTTTAGTATCATCTATATGTCTAATATAGAAAGCACAAATTGAGTTTTGACTAGGGTGTTGCCACGGATTATTAGGGATAATTTCTACAAACGCTTCGTCAAAACTTCTTCCTAAAAACTCCCTAAATTGTTCTTTATTTTCAACTAACCAAAACACTTATCCAATTCATTTATAGAATTGAATATAATTATTTTTTAGGTAAATTCCAAGTCCTATTATCTTAAGTTCTGCTTCTTTTAAAGCTACTATACGTTGGTTAACTTTAGCAACATTATCTTTATCTCCTGTTATTAACCAAGGTATGTTAAAACTTATATACAACGTATTTTGAAACGTTCCTTGAGTTTCATAAAATATTCCCTCATTTACCTTTTTAGAAAAGTATCTTGTAATTTCTCCGGTCTGATAATCTACTAAAGTAGGTTTAGGATAAAAAGGTTGAGGGGTTAAACTAACTGGGGTAATAGAGGTAAGTTTTTTTAAAGTTGTAGAGTAAAAATAGTTATCTTGGCCTACAAATCTATAATCAATTTCTCCGGCTGTAGCTTCACCTTGATAGTTAGGACCATTAGATATTAATTCTAAGTTAACACCATCACCGGGTTCACGACCCGTATAAAATTTACCATCGTAAGTAGAAAAATAATAACCCGTATATGGTTCGTTGGAGCCATTTAGTACGTATTCTCCATTAGAGAATAAATTAGGGGTTATATTTGCCTTAGGATAATAAATCATTGTTGATAATCACTTACACTGTTATTTTTAAACCATTGTCTAAATCTAATTCTATCAGAATTAGTAGTCACGCTTGAACCCTCTACTAATAAATAGTTTCTTAAATCAATTGATTTTAAAGCTGCTAGATCATCTTTAGTTTTACTTGATTTATTAAGTAGGGTTTTTAGACGAGGTAGATCAGTAAAGAGTTGTTTTTTAACATTAGGGGAGTATTTAGCCCATCCTGGTAATGCTGTAAAGTGGACTGTATCAAATTTCCAACTACCACCATATGTGCCCCCCCATTCTAATCCGGCTTGTTCAGCTAAAGCTACTATACCAAATTTTCTCCAAGCTGCTACTCCTTCTTTAGTCTGTTGAAGACCTAAAATACGTTTTCCAGTTTTAGCATCTTTTATACTTAAGTCAATTGCTACAGAATACACGTGGGCTGAAGAGATGCCAACTCCCGTAGTACTATCTACAGGACGAGCTATATCATTGATGCTAAATTTGTATCCTTTAGGATAAGTAGTTAAAATAGATTCTAAGAATGTTCTAAATCTAGATTGAACAACTGGGGATGGGTTTAATATTCTTAAAATATCATTAATAGATGCTTGTGAACCTGCTGGAGTAGTAGTTCTTCCGGTACCAGCAAAGGGTAAATCAGGATCATAAACGTTATTAAATACAAAATAACTATCATCATCGTTAGGAGGAATAGGTACATCTGAAAGAATTTCTTCAATTTGTGCTTCTCCAAATATTACTTGAGCTTCAGCAAATAATTTAGGAATAGATAAAGTTTGTAAAGTAGTAACCCATTTATTTCCTTCAAAACTATGGTCTATACCTGTAATAACAAATTCTAGGGTTTCACCATAGTTAGGAGGTAAAAATCTAGAATCAACTGTTAATTTATTAAAAATTTTAATTCCAGAAATACCATCTAAAGTAACTGTAAGATTAATAGGTAAAAATCCTACAAAAGGAGTACCAGCAGCATCTTGGCTTAAAGCACTAGCTGCTAAAGATTTATTAAAAAAGGAAGTTTGAACGTTTTGAAAAGGAGCAAATTGATTTTCTCCATCACTTGATAAAAGATTAAGATTAGGAGCAACATATCCTACCCCTTCACCAAAATCCTGGAAGAGGGCTTTTAATGCTCTGATTGGAGCATTTTGAGATATAGCTATTTGGGCAGCAGTGACATTAAATAAAAAGTCTTCTCCAGCTGAAGAGGTATCAAATTCTAGATTAAGTTGTGTTCCTTCTAATTGTTTTAAAAAGGAAATATATTGACCTGCTAATTGTATAAAAGCAGCGTAATTATTTTGAGAATTAGTTTTAACTAAATTAGCATCTATTTTTTTAGGATTTATTCTATCAATTAATCCTACATTCCATTTACTAATAGCGGTTGAATCGTATCCTACAGCTTGACCCCCAGCTTGAGCTCCAATAGCTATTTGAGTAACTAAACGATTTGTAATTTCGGTTTTTATACCATAATTAGTTACAAATGAACCCGCTCGATAACTTGGACGAATAACCATTTCAAAACTTTCAATACCACCAGGTGAAGGATTAACATTTCTGATTTCAGTTGGGGTAATAGTATCAAATCCAAATAGGTTTAGTTGGTAGTTAGATTCTCCTGTAATTTTTTCTTTTCCATAAATAGAAACTTCATCATAAAATTGAATCTTTTGATATAATTTCCCGTTAACTTGAACATCTGTAGCTCTGTATTTAATTTTATTTACGTTTCCTAAACTTACATTAATATCACTTAATATAGCTTCTAAAAATTTATTTAAATAAAGACTTCCATCTTGGGGATCTTGATTTGATTCAATAAGTTTTTTAATATAATCTCTTTCAAGATATACATTCATTAACCTTCCTACTCTAGTTCCATTAAAAGTATCGTGAAATTTATTTATTTCAGGTTGACTAGTGCCACTAAAAAAGTTAATATTTACTCCTCCATTACTATTTGTAAAAGTTTGGTTTAAAGCTACTATAAATTTTGTAGGGTCTGAAGGGAAGCTCCACCCATTACTATAAACAAAAGTATCTAAATTAGTATCAATACCAATAAAACTAGGAGTACCTTCACTATCATATGATAATAATTTTTGGTTAATGTACTCTAATAAACTACCAAAATGAACATAGTAACATCTAGTAGAACCCCCTGTATCTATTCCTAGGGCATTAGTATCACCTGCTCCGTAGGCTATATTACAAGATAGAACTGGAAGTGTATCTGTACTATATAAACTTCCTGAAGAAAGTTGTAATGCTTCTTGTTCTTCAGAAGTTAAAAGTGTTTTAATTGCTGGGTATGAAGGGGTATTATTTATTAAAGTAGAAGAAACTTGAGTAGCTAAAGAAGTAAAAGTGTATAAAGCCGTATTTCGGGCACTATTACTTGAAGCGGATCCTGAGTCTGAGGTAATAGGATATTTAGTGCCTTCTAATTGGTTGTTAAGTTTTAAACTTTCTATAACCCCACCAGCACTAATCATTCTAAGTGAAATTTTATATCTTCCGTCTTCAGTAAAGTCCCAAGAAAAATTTATTACTTGTCCTACAAAACCATCATAATTGCAGTAAGATTCTTCTCTATTTAATTCAATTAAAGTTTGTAAATCAGGAGTTGAATTAGTTTCTGATACTTGATTTAAAAATTCACCAACTAAACTTAAAGAAGATACTTCAGCAGGAGTAGCATAAGTAGTATCTCCACTATTATTTACGCTAATAGGATAAGTAGTATTACCCCATTCTATAAACATAGTATAACCTAATCTTAAATATAAAGTATCTATATATTCAAATTGTATTCTATTATGAACTAATATTTCTAAATTAGCTTCTCTTAAAGTACCATTATTGTAATCTTTAATAGAAAATGAAGTAATACCAGGCATAGGTTGAATTCCAAATTCAGTGCCCCCGTAACCATAAGCTGCTTGATTAGAGGGTAAAGTTGAATTAGTTTGAGTTACTCCTGATCTTAAAGTTGTAGATAAATTATTATTATTATTTGATCCTTCAACTAATATGGCCCCCCCTTGTAATACTAATTCTTTAGCTAGTTTAGAACCTCCATATCCATTTAATCCTAAAAGTGATTGTCTGTAAGTAGAACCATTATCATTAATAGTTTTAGTACTTCCTATTCCATCAGGAACTATTAAATTTTGTGATTCAATATTAACTGAAGATGCTAATCGTATATAAGATGTTTTACCATTTGCCCAAACTAAATCTTTAGGATCTTTAAAGGGTTTACCTAAAATTTTTTGACGATTAGTAATTTGGTTAGCTACATATTGGGGAACCGGAGTACCAACTATATTACTCATAACTTATCTATTATTTAAAGCTCTATAAGCGTTTAATATATTACTTATATTAGTAGGAATTCTTAATTGAGATCCTTCGGGTGGGTATAAAGATCCTTGTGGAAGTTCAGGGTTAGCAATTGAAACTACCCACCATAAACTTGAATCATTATAATAAGCATATGCTATAGTATCGTATCTATCTTCAGCAGAAGTAATAACGTAAATATCACTAAAACTTCTAGGAATTTCGGGATATTTGGTACTAGCATATTGTTGGTGACCATCGCGATTACGAATTATAGGGATTAATTGATATCTATTCATAACTTTATCTTCTTCTTCGTGGAGTTATAGGAGCTATAGGGGAAGAACGTTGTACTCCTAGTGAAGTAATAGGGTCTAATATAGAAGGACGAGCTTGTAAATTTTCAATTTTAGTTTGTGGTAAACCTGATGAATTATTGTTTCGAATTTTAAATACTTCATTTACACCTTCACCATAAAGATTACCATCTTTCCAATTAGGATTAGCATTAGCTAAAGATAAGAATCTTTCTTTAATATCTTGACCTCCATCTATATTCTTTACAATTTGTGGTATAAAGTTATGAATAGGTTTAAATGTCATAGATATCTCTAATCTATGAGGTAATTCTTGTACATTTCTTCCTGTAAATCTTGTGGGACTAGCTGCAAATTGGGTACTATCAGCTTCACTTGGTGGGATGCCTATTTCCCAAGTAGTATCATTAGGTATAGTAATAGTTATGTTTTCAATAAAACCTGGCATTTCATAATAATATCCTCCTAATGTAAGTTGAACTAAATTACCTCTCATAAATCCTCCTTCACTATAATCAGGAGCAAGTGAAGAAATGATGTAATTTAATTTTTGATACATAATAGATAACTCTTGGATAGATTGAGCCATTAAAGTAAATGCTATACTATTAGATCTGCTAAATCCTTTATAAGTATAAAAATCTTCGCCTCTACCTAAATATTTAAAAGAATCCCAAGTAGAGGACATATTATCATCAAATGAATTTATAAAGGATCTAAGATGAGTAAATGTTTTTAAATTAGGACTATCATTATCTATAACTGCTATTCTAAATTTACATAAATCATTAGTTCTTGGATCTGTATTATTTACGTTATCTGATTTATATAAATAAAGAGCGTTTAAAGAATCTAATCCTCTATAACTTTGTGGAACTCCATTTTGATAATTCCTTCTATTTACACCTCTAGCACCAGGATCTCCTAAATTTACTCGGGTTTCGATATTACGAGTTTTATAGTTTGGAGAAGTTGAAATGTAAGATTCAGTTCCGGGAACTATTAATTCTTTTCTAAAATCTTGAACAGTAGTAACTGTACCATTTCCCACAACAAAATAAGTATTGCTAGAATTGTAACTAAGAGCTTCTATATCTCCTTGACTAAAAGTTCTGTAACTTAAAGGGGTAAACCCTCCAATAGGAGATCTAAATAAAATAGTAGAATTTTCTCCTAAAAATGGAGTTCTATTAGAAGCAGTATTAATTATAGTGTTTAATTGTAATCCTTCTCCAGATTGAGGACCTCCTTTATATTTATATAATTCTGTACTTTGCGAACCTTGATAATCTGCTATTTTAGTTCTATATAAGTTAACTAAGCGGTTATTAGCTATACTAGTAATTCCTTCAAATGTACCAGTATTAGTAACACCTCCCCTAACAAGTTTAATATATTCTGGTCTACCAAAAGCAGATAATCCTGTCGGGTCTGTACCTTGTTTATTAGGGTGAGTACCAATGGCATTACCAGCAACCGCTGCTAATGTACTTATAGGGGTATAAACTCCGTCGTTTAATCTAGTACTATTAGCTGATCTAACCTGGATAGGGTAACCACCATATATTCTAGCTCCTAATTGGGATAAAACATTTTGTTGGCCAATCCAAACTAAACCTTCAGCGGATGCAAACCATTTGCCAATTCTTTCTAAATCGGCTGCTATTCGGCTGTTAGCATAACCAGGAACACCAAAAGTTAAGTAACCTCCTCTTAAGATAAGGTCACTACCACCGGTTTGGGCTAAACCTTCTGTACCTAGTTCAAATTTTTTTCTATAATCTACCTTATGATAAGGTTGATTACTTGAACCACCACCTGGTCTATCTTGCCCATACCTAAGTGATTTTAAATCAGTTTGGTATGTTTGGATTAAAGGCATTTATTATTGGGGAAGGTTGTTCAAATAATGCTTATTAGCGGGTACATTGCCATTATCTCTATCTAACACAGAAGGTTGTGGAATGTTATTAGGAACTCCATCCAAATAAGATTGGTATTGTGGGTTTACAGTACTTAAATTTGTCCCGTTTACTGAGTAAGAAGCTTGTGTGCCGTCAGCATGTAACTTTGATTGTTGAGTAGCTAATGGATTGGTGGGAGGAGTAGCACCATCATATGCTGATAAGCTAGAACCTCCTTGGTTTGTTAACATGTCTAATAGTCCCATAGTAATGTATTTTATTTATAAATATTAAGCGTTTGAAGAAACTGGAGATGTTTCAAGAGCTTTAGCTAATACTCTACCATCCATTTGTAGAGTTGTAGATTTATTGGCTACTTTTTCAAGTAATGCTATCATTCTATCTATTTTAGCATCACTCATCCCGCCTCCACCCCTACTTACGTTAGGGGAAACTACAACTCCATCGCCTTTAGCTGTAACTGCTGTAGCTCCATATGAATCAGTAATTGTAAATGGACCCCCACTAGCAGGAGCTTCACCATCCATGATTTTTTGAGCACCTAATCCTAGTGCAGCCCCCCCTCCAACAAAAGCTGCTAAGCTAGCTCCTCCTGTAAACGGAGCTAAAGCAAAAGCAATTGCACCTAAAATACCCCCAACAATTATTCCAGTTATTTGAAGTATGCTATTTAGTTTTTCTACGGCTGATGTTAATCTTTCTTGAACACTAAGAGCCGAAGCATTTTCAGTTTGAGCTTCAGCATCAATATTTAACCCATCTTGTTTTTGGGAATTAATAGCCGCTTGTTTAGTAACTTGGTCTGCTAATTGATCTACTGTTAAACCTGTAGCATCTGCTAAAGCTTGCTGTTGTATAACATTCATTTGCTGGAATTCGGCTAATGAACCTACTTGTTTAAGTACTTCAGCAGCAGCTTCATCTGTTTTACCCTGTAAAGCTAAAAATCTAGCTTGTTCTAAGTTAAGTTGCTTTCCAGTTAATACTTCGGCTTCTAATTCAGCTTCAATAGAAGATTGAAAATCTAATAATTTACCACTAATTTGGGCTGCTTCATTTAAAGTAATACCTAAAGTTTTAGCTTGAGCAACTGCCTTTGCTATGCCTTCAGGAGTTCTACCTAAATTTACGCGTAATAAACCTGTAGTTTTATTAGCTTCTTCTAATACTTGGTTAAAGTTAAGGGCAACTTTACTTGAATTTTGAACAGCTGCTGTAACTTGAGATTGTTTTTTAACTAATTCTTCAGCACCAACACCTGATGCTAATGTTAATTCACTAAATCCAGCAGCAGCTTCAGCAGAAAGATTATTACGTTTGACTAATGCATTAGCTTGAACTAATAAATCATCATTATATCTTACTTGAATTCCAAGCTGGTTGTTAATATTTTGATTAGCTTCTCCTAAACTTTCAACATTAGCTGTTACATCTCCTGTTTTAAGTGCAGTAAAGGCAAAACCATCGTTTAATTTTCTAGCTTCATCAAAACTAGCACCAAAATTTCTACGTAAATTAGCTATATTTTTATCAGCTTGACCTGCTCTTTCTACTAATTTAGTTATTACAGCAGTAAACATATCTCCTTTAGTGATATTTTTAGATAAATTATCACCTATATTTGTAAAAGCTTTTCCAGTAGCTTTATCAAATTCAGTAGCACCATCTACAGCTCCTTGAATGTTAAGTTTTTTAGAAAAATCACCTAATCCTAACTTTTTTAAAACTCCATCTAAACCTTTTACTAAACTGCCCGTTAATCCTTGAGCACTTTTTATTTGCTCATTTCGTTCAGCT
>Ga0181356_1001322_pt1 | contig 10810 bp, 18 predicted proteins | sample Fa13VDMM110SN_FD_130104 | JGI IMG/M metagenome (GOLD analysis project Ga0181356, IMG submission 130104) | Freshwater viral communities from Lake Michigan, USA - Fa13.VD.MM110.S.N | ecosystem: Environmental > Aquatic > Freshwater > Lake | place: USA: Michigan | collected 2013-09-24 | reverse complement strand
TCAGTTAAGGAAATTCAAACCCGTCTAATGCCTCGCATCAGTCAGATCATCGAGCTAATGGACGGTAATACTAATATCAAGGAATATTACAGTAAATATTCCAAAGTAGAGCTAAAAAAGCTTATCGAGTTCTATCGTATGCTTGATAATGACTGTAACAAAGCTCTTCAAGCTACTAAGATTGTTCGTCAGCGTAAGAAGAAACAAGGCGTAAATACTGATAAAGCCTTGAAAAACTTCAAGTATAAGAAAGAAGACAACTCCCTTAAAACAGTGTCGGTCGACCCTGCAAAGATCTTGACCTCGACTACTCTCGTAGTCTATAATACTAAATACAAGCGCATGACAGTGTTTGTAGCAAATGAAGATAATAAGCTATCGGTGAAAGGTACAAGTATTTTGAACTATGACGAGTCCAAATCCATGAGCAAGCGTGTTAAGAAACCAGAGGAAGCCATCAGTGCTATTCTGGGTGGTACACCTAACTCCATTCTTAAGACGTTTGCAAAGTTCAAGAGTGAATCAAAGGTACCGACTAATCGTATTAACGAAGATACGATTATTCTACGGGCTGTATAATGGTAGCAAATGTAATAAAATTTACAGGTAAGTTCAAGCCTGCTCCTCCTACTCTGGAGGAGATAGAAGCTGCTAATCTAGAACAGATAGAAGAATGTATCGATAGGGCTATTAAAAATTTTATTGTTGATACACTACATAATATACCCAATGTAGATCCTGATTACTTTAATACAGGTGATATAGTTACGCAAAAGATTATTGGATTAGTTCGTGAATCCATGCGCGCTACTATTTTTCGCTTGCAAGATAAGCATCATGATTTACAAGACATTGCAGAAGATATTATAGCATTTGATTCAGACGTAAGAGAACAAATTATTGAGGATGATGAATAATTCATGAGACTAAGTATATCTGAGATCCTAAAGAGGGCTAATGAATTAGGTACTCTGCAGGAACGTAAAGCTTTTTTATTGCAGAACGATAGCCCCGCAATTCATACCATTCTTAAATGTGTATATGATCCCAACGTGAAGTTTCTTCTTCCTAAGGGTAAAGCACCATACAAACCAACAGAATTTGATAGACAGGAAAGTCGTTTATACGCCGAGATGCGTAAAATGTACCTTTTCGTAGAAGGCGGCAACCCCAATCTATCGCAACTAAAGCGTGAGCAGATCTTTATTGAACTACTAGAATCAGTAGATCCGCAAGACGCTGAACTTCTTGTAATGGTAAAAGATAAAAAACTACCTTACAAGAACATTAACCGCAACCTTATAGAGAAAACATATCCAGGCCTAATCCCCACATGAGTAAATCTTTTCGTAGCAAGAATCAAAAGCGTGACCATAAAGAATATGACGATGAAGACAACTACTACTCGAATCAGTCGAGCTATTTACAGAGGCGACAAAAGCGTAGACTAGACAATGCTATTCGTTCCAAGAACGTATCTCGTCTTTTGGAACTAGATGGTGGTGATGATTATGATGATATTCGTGGATGATACAAACTGGGTTTATAGTGACGTTGGTAATATAGATGCTTCTACCGACGATGAACTTACCCCTGAATACTGTACCGTTTTAGAAAACGGAATCTATACTGTAAAGCTTTTTCATGAAGCTGTTGGTATAGGTATGTCCGATAGGTACTACTATCGGACAGTAGCTGAAGTGTTTAAAGGTAACGAAAATTATACTGCAAAGCTTGCAGATACTTTATGGATTGAATTACCAATCCATACACAAGATGATATTAATAAAGTATTGAAATGGGTGTATTCTAATAATGCCTAATTATTCCTTTCGTAACGTTGTAGATGGTACTGAATATGAGCTCGACTTAACAATGTCTGAGCGCGAACAGTACCTTAAAGATAACAAAGACACCGTTATTCAAATAATTGCTCGGGCTCCTAGTTTAGGTGATTCAGTTAAACTGGGTATAAGAAAGCCCGATCAAGGCTTTCGTGATGTATTACGTGAAATTAAAAAAGCACACCCCAGAGGAGGAGGCGTTAATACATTTTGATGATAAAAAGACTAACAAAAAGAGAACGTCGCGTTTTAAAGCAAACTAATAATCAATCACTTAACGGAGGCTTCAGTACATCACTTAAAGATTTTTCCCCATTAACCGAGAGCCAAAAAGAAGTTTTCCGAAATTTTGATAACGACGAACATCTTGTGTTACATGGTCTTGCAGGTACAGGTAAAAGTTTTATCTCTCTATACCTTGCATTGCGTCAAGTATTAACTGGCTCAGCTGATTTTAATAAGATTGTTATTGTACGTAGTGTAGTACCTACCCGTGAAGTAGGATTTCTACCTGGTAGTGTTAAAGAAAAAATTAAAGTTTACGAACAACCATACGAAACTATTTGTACTGAGTTGTTTGGTAGAGCTGATGCGTATAATATTCTTAAGACTAAAAACTATGTTGAGTTTATGTCAACTTCCTTCATTAGAGGTATTACACTTGATAACTGCATAGTAATAGTCGACGAAGTGCAAAATATGTTATTTGGAGAGCTTGATTCCGTTATTACACGTATAGGAAAAAACTCCAAGTTGATATTATGCGGTGACTTCAGACAGTCTGATCTGCAAAAAGATATTGATAGAAAAGGCTTACTAGATATTTTAAAAATTCTGAAAGCAATGGATTATTTTAAGTATGTCGAATTTAGTGAGAAAGACATTGTCAGATCTGACTTCGTCAAACAGTACATTATTCAAAAGAGTCGACTTGGTTTTACCTAAACAATTTAATATTGTTGGGTACGATGAAACCAAGGTAGGCTTTTTAGAACAGATAAACGAGGATGGGTCACGCAAGTACGTGACTCCATCCGGTAGCAGATATCCTTCCATTACTTCCGTAATGAGTTGGCAATCTGCAAAAGGTATTGCTGAATGGCGCGCTAGGGTAGGTGCTGTAGAAGCAAATAGAATTAGCAAGCAAGCTACTCGCCGCGGCACCGCATTGCATGGTATTTGCGAGAACTATCTTCGTAATGAAGAAGTACTCGGTGAGAACGTAACACCTGATGTTATGGGTATGTTTAAATCCATCAAGTACATTCTAGATGGTAGTATTGATAATATTCACTGCATTGAAACGAGACTATACTCTGACTATATTGGAGTAGCTGGCACGGTCGACTGTATTGCAGAGTTCGATGGTAAGATGAGCGTAATCGATTTTAAAACATCTCGAAAAATAAAAGAAAAGAAATATATTTCTCACTACTTTATGCAGACAGCAGGTTATGCTATTATGTACGAAGAGTTACTTGGTATTCCAGTACCTCAGACTGTTATTATTATGGTGAGTGAGGATGATGCAATGGTATTTGTTGAGAAAAGAGATAATTATGCCAAGCAACTTATTAGCCTTGTTAAAGAATATAGGTTAATTAACGGATGAACATTCAAGATTATTGTGTGGTGTTTGATAATGTTATACCTAAAGATACCTGCGATATTATTATCAGGAATTTTGAACGCGCTAGTGACTATCACGAGCGTTATGACTCTGATACTAAGCCAAACTTTACTCAACTAAACGTTACCAGAAATAAGAGCGTTCACGGTTTGGATACTCTTAATGATTTTGTCATCGACATATCCAAAAAGGTAGTAAGAGAGTATAAGAAGCTAGTACCAGATTGTATATACTGGCCTGAAAAATATGCCTTCGAAGAGTTTCGTATTAAGCGATACAATAATGATGGCGTAGATTGTTTCTCAGATCATATCGACGCCGCTGATATATCCACCGCAAAAAGATTTCTGGCTTTCTTTTGGTATTTAAATGACGTTGAAGAAGGCGGGGAGACAGAGTTTCTTAATTTTGACTTATTAGTAAAACCAAAGGCTGGTAGATTACTAATGTTTCCTCCTCTATGGTTATATCCTCATAGGGGTAATCCACCAGTATCAAATTCTAAATATTTACTAGGGTCATACCTACATTTTGTTTAAGGGGTGTAAACAGGATCGACGGGACTAAGTGTTACCGGACGCCGGGGCAGTGCTGGTACACTCCATTTTGCTATATACTGTACATGCCAACGACAATTGGAATAATGACTATCGCATAGCGGCGTAGTCGGGGCTAGCCGGGGCCTTGCAACAGAACCCGGCACTTTCTTTTGTGTAGAGATCATGGCATTTTTAAATCACAACATCCCTACTATTACGTGTTTAATACGTAACGAATACCTTTTTAATCATGAAAAAGGTCATAATGAATATTCACTATGTGATGTTCATACAGTAGCTTCTCTAGAAAAGCGCACTCCACTCTTTGAGGCTTTTCTAGAGAACGGCGTTAATTGGACACGTAGACCTATTTCTGCTTTCTGCTGGAAACCATGCGATCCAGAGCCCTTATACAATCATATGTACTGGGATTGTTTCTCATCTTACATAGACGTTCAAGTAAGAGCTAGACTAGCCGGTTTAAGAGCTGAGTTAGTTAGATGGGATGGTATCAAGAAAGAGGGTAAATATCTTTTTACTCTTGACTGGAGCTTTGAAAATAGAGCAATGCTTGATACTAATTTCTCTGAAACTCCAGAGCATAAATGCGCCCATGTCTTTATGATGGATCATGGTAACTTCTATGCATATCCTAACAATAGAATTATTTGGTATGATAGTGCCTGGACAAAAAACAGAATACAAAATAACCCTGGATTTAAAATCGATACTACTGTATACTCAGTAGAGAATCAAGTCAAAAAAGAGACTGATGATTCCTATTTTTATGAGGTAGTTAATTTAAATGATAAAGATCAAAACATCTAATACGGTACTTCGAGAAATCGAATCTATCGCATATGATAAGCGCATCTCGTATATTGACGCTGCTCTTTACTACTGTGAGAAGAATAATCTCGAACCGGATATGGTTGGTGATATTATTCGCGCTTCACCTATCTTCAAGCAGAAGGTACAGATTGAAGCAGAGAAGTTAAACTTCTTACCTAAGGTAGCGCGCCTTCCAATCTAACATGACACCTTTTGATGCTTATACGAAGTATCTTGCTTTAAAGAATCACTTTACCAGTGACTATGACTATTTTCAGTATGGTGGTAAAGTATCTGCCAGGCAAGATGCGTTCGAAAGGCGCCGCGACAAATATCAGTTCTATAAGCTTTCCAAGAAGAAAGATGTAGAAGGATTTTTGATCGCTAATTTTATCGATGATAATTCCAACAAATGGATAGGTGATCTAAACGATAAGGAATCAGAAGACGTTTATAATAAATGGAAAGGTCGTCAAGAATCCATAACTTATCTCTATAAGAACGATCTTGATAAGATGGATGATGATCTAGATTTAAATCTCAAAGTTATTGACGGTCAGTATCCCAAGTTACTACAACTTTATCAGTTTGGAACTGTAAGTATCGAAACACTTGTGATACTTAATAAGGTAGTAAATTACATTCCACACTGGACTAAAAACATCACTGATCATATAATCTGGCCAGAGTACAGACGGAGGATACGAAAGTATGAACCATTCGTAAAATTTGATCCTTTCAGGATGAAGAAACTAACTCTTGAACGCTTTACTGCATAAATAGAATATATTATGCATACAGTGGACAAGAATGACACACGCAATACACAACATACGATTTATACGGAGAAAAAATATCATGTCAAATACATTCGCATCACTAAAGCGTGACCGTGCAGACGCACTAAACAAGCTCACGCAAGAACTTTCCAAGCAAAATCAAAATCAGGCTAATACTAATTCAGGCGCGGATACTCGCTTCTGGAAGCCTACTGTTGATAAGGCTGGTAATGGTCAAGCCATTATTCGCTTTCTTCCCGCACCTGTAAACGAAGATGTGCCTTTTATTCGCATCTGGGATCATGGTTTCCAAGGTCCTGGCGGTTGGTATATCGAGAAGTCACTAACGACTCTTGGTGAAAAGGACCCAGTATCTGAACTCAATACTCGTCTTTGGAATTCAGGTATTGACGCAGATAAGGAACAGGTTCGTAAGCAGAAGCGCCGTCTTCATTACGTCTCTAATATCTACATTGTTAAAGATCAAGCCAATCCCGATAATGAAGGTAAGGTGTTTCTTTTCCAGTATGGTAAGAAGATCTTCGACAAGCTTACAGACGCAATGAATCCTGAGTTTGAAGGCGAAGAGAAGATCAATGCTTTTGACTTCTGGGAAGGTGCACATTTCCGCTTGCGTATTCGTCAGGTAGATGGTTATCGTAACTACGATAAGTCTGATTTCGATAATAAGCGTCCGCTAGCATCCGACGACGAGATGGAAGCTATCTGGAAGAAGCAGCATTCACTAAGTGAGTTTCTCAATCGTAAGAACTTCAAGACTTATGATGAGTTGAAGGCTCGTTTGGATAAGGCTCTTGGTCTTACTAATCAGGCATCTCAGCCACGTACACAACGTGCTGCTGATGTATCCCCTCCTTGGGATGAAGCGCCTGCGCAGCAGGCGAGTTCTGATGATGATGAAGATATGAGCTTTTTTAAGAAGCTAGCTTCTGACGATTAACCAGCAAACGATTAACCAGCAAACGCCGGAGATTGATTTAATAGTCTAGGATAGCTGCCTAAACTTACAGCAGCTGTTCTAGATCCCGGTGGCGACATACTTTGAGATGCTTGGGGAGCTGGTATTATATTAGGCTCTTGTTGAGTTTGAGGTGCTGTTTGATTAATAATAACGTTTGGTTGATCGACACCACCACTATTGTTAATAGTCTGTGACATACGATCACGAGCTTCTTCACTAGTATCCATAATATTCGATAGCGAACGCATCTCTTCATCCATACTAGCTGCTAAAGATCTATTGCCACGTACAAAGGTATCAGATCTTTGCTGTAGCTGAGCATCTCTTCCCGTTAAAGTATTTACAAATCTAGAAAACCAACTAGGGCTACTCTGAGATCTACCCCTCACAGTAGCTTCTTCTCTATCAGCCTGTTCTTGTAGTCTAAGATCTTCTTCTGATCCAGGTACTACTCTTTGTGGATTTTGTTGAGCAGCAGCCGCAGCTGCACTAGCCTGTGCGGTTTCAGCAGATCTAAAAGCTCTCTCTATAGCAGCATTTTGATCAGGAGTCATCTCTGCTGGTGACTGTACCTCTCCGCCAGCAGCTTCATTCGTAGTGTTTATCTCTTCAAGTCTAGTATTGCGACTTTCTAGATATGATCTCGCAGCTGGAGTTACAGTAATACGCTCACCAGCTGGTGTATTTTGTATTTCTTGTAATGCAGCTAGTCTTTGCGCGCGCATCTCAGCCGTTTCATTAGGCTCTGGGGTACTTAGAATATCTAGTGCATCTTCCACTTCTTGTTCATCGTCAGGTCCGCCTCTACTAGCTTGAGACATGCGTCTCCAGTTTTGGCCAGGACTACCAGCCCCCTGCCCACCCCGACCGGGACTTAATTCCCTGTATCTTCTCTGCTCGTCTTCTTGCTCTTCAGAACTTCTTCCAGTATATCTTAGTAAATCATTGAAAAAATTAGATATAGATTCACTTAATGAAGATAATGCACCTGTAATTCCAGTTTGTATCGCTTCACCTACACCATTAATAAACTGACTAAACCTACTAGTCATTTCTGTAAATCCACCAGCAATTGCTGCACCTAGCAATAATGCTAAGCTTCCACCTAAACCGGCTTGCTCAACTTGAGTGGGTCTAGCCTGTCTTAAAGCGGCAGATATACTACCTACTCTACTAGCCCTATTTTCTGACTTTAATGTATTAACTAATTCTCTTTGATTTTCATTAATACTTCGAAGAAGATTAATTACAGGAGATTCAACTAATTTGCTTCCAATATCGCCATCAGAAGCAGCACCAATCTTTTCTACGGATGTTTCTTGTGGTTGAGCTTCTAGTGCAGTAACTTGTGCTTCAGCAGAAGTATCAGATTGAGTTTCTTGCTGACTCTGTTGAGTAGTATTAGCTGTAGCTTCAGTTATTCTATTTGCAATACCACTAGCTATACTTGACGCACCTACTGTAGCACCCAACCTTGCTAAAGTAGCTCCCGTAGCTGATAATCCACGCGCAGCTGATCTTGCAGCTACTCCAGCTACTGCTCTACCTACTGCCGGGGCAGACATTGCTAGTCTTGCAATTATTCCTAATAGAGGTAGAGGCATTTATTACTCGTTATTTGATCGTTTTAGAGATTCTAAATAATCTATTAACATATCGACGTAAATATCACGTTCAAAAATCATAAGATTTTCTAGTTCACTTATTTGATATTTATGGTGCTGAGCCATAGCAAACATAGTTCTATAATATATTGATATATTACTATAACCCAGCATTACTGAAAAAAATCATAGAACGTATCCAACGTTCTTTTGTTTTCTTTACCTTTACTATCTGTGAAAACTACTTCAAGATTTAATCTAGGCAGATTATCAAAAAATTCTTTAATCATCTTGACATGACTTGCCGATAAACTGTCTATAAAGGCATCCACTTCATCCTCAGGCATATCTTTAATTCTGTAAGTAGTTTCAGAATCAAAAACACAATCAATACAGTCTTTAAGAGTATTGAGACTTATATCTTGTTCATTCGTTGATTGATCCAGGCGCCTTAAGGTAGTAATCGTAGGTACCTTCAATTTGATACCAATATCATCCTGCAATTTTATTACATCTTTAATACTAGATGTTTTGATACTTACATCATCTAGATCTATATCAACTTTATGTTTAATATTAGGATCGTAAGGGTCAGTAATACGTACTGATATGATATTATTAATCGATTTTGATCTAAGATTAAGAAAGATATACTCTACCTCAACTAGTGGTAAATTATCAATATCCAATTTTTCTTGAACACAATTTTGAATAACTGCTTTGAAGTTATCAAGAATTTCTGTATCAGAATTGCCATCTTTAGCTAGGAGGAGCATCTTTTCCTCCTTAACAAGCATAGGTCTAAACTTAATCTTTTTTTTAGAGATAGGGAGATCCAGTGAAAACACTGGATGTTTTATTTTGGGTAGCATTGCAAAATCACCTTTTTTAGATTGATAATGATGATAAAATTCTTGAACCGTTTCTTACTAAGTTAAATGCATCCATAGTACTAGTTGGTCTGCGTAGTAGACTACTACCAGCCTGCACAGCGACGCCCACTCTCATTAACATACTAGCAAGCGACATGTTTCTCAGAGAGTTACTGCTTATTTTAGCTGGCGACATATAGTTACTTCTCCAAGTCTTGTAAGCAAATTTTACGTTAACAATAGCAATATCATGTTGTTGTGACCAGGCAAGATCTACTTCTCCAAGACCCACCGGAAATGCGTCGATTAAATCTACCTGAATAAAATTATTACCCGCAGTATCATAGACATATATTGTAACAGCTGGTGATAGATAATTTCTACGATAGTGTACTTCATTATAAAACGCACCTTCTGCGTTTAATGACCCAACTGCTTGATTGTTCCAGTTAATAATATTACTCATCCATTTTGTAAAAAACCCGTAGAAATTACCGCCAACATCTACATAGAAACTTAAATTAATAGTGGCTGTTTGGCGCACTACAGGTCTCATTTCTTCAGCGCCGAAACCAAGATTAGCATATTGAACTGTACCTAGATTTATACCAGGCAGGGATGTCTTCGCGCAAAGAAAAAGTAAATCTCTACCTGCAGCATTATTAAATACACGCTCTTCAACTTGGTTGGTAGGATCGCCTGGTCTTGTTCTTATAGTTCTCTCACCCGTTACTTCACCAGCTTCATTAAAATCCTGTCTCACAATACCAGAAACCGGGACTATGCATGCTGGAGGGGTGACAGCGACAAGGAACTTAGATGTACTGCTAAGTCCTCCCATCTTATTAATTCTACTTTGAAATCCTGAAATATTAAAACCTTTTTCAGGGGGCCGCGCCGGACCTCTATTAAACCCTGTTAATACGCCGCCCAAAGTAGTGAACAGTGAGCCTGCAATAGCCGCTCTACCTGCAGTTGATACGTTTGCTGCACTAGAACCAAATGTACGCTGTGCTGTCTGCACCACACCGGTTGTCGCTTGCGCTCTTGTTAAGTTCTGAGCTGATAGTAAGTCTAAAACGCCAGACATAAATTAATCCTACTTAAGTATATTATTTATATTAGAACTTAATACCTAGTTCTTTTTCTGTCATGAGCATAAACTTCCAGCCATGATCTTTGCAAAGTTCCATAGCAGCTTTCCACTTCGCTTCGTTTATTGCATAAGTTACAGCTTCGTTAATAAATGTTTTTTGACGTTTATTACCCTTGACAGGAGCTTTAGTCTGTATCGATGGCTTTACTTCAATGACTAATACGTCTGTTCCAGTATCAGTTTTCTTCTTTACCCAAAAATCAGGAAAGTACCTATGTAACTGCTTATCAACAGGATGTATGTAAGGCACGAAGAACTCTTCGCTAGCCCACTCAAGTACATGAGGATGGCTATCTAAATATTGCATTAGTTTAAATTCCCAGAGTGACCTATAAATAATGTTATTATAATCACCTCTGTATTTTTTTGGATTTTTCGGATTAAACCGGCCTTTGTAACTCATAGAGAATTAAATGTCATCCACGTTAACTACTACTACTAGTGTAAGAAACCTCGTTCAAGGGTCACGAAATCGTCTTAGACTAGACGTACTTAGGTTTCCTCTAGAGATAGATGAAACTCCTCATAAAATGATTTTTAAGTTCTACAGTAATAGTCAGCAAAATAGAGGTA
>Ga0181356_1001321_pt1 | contig 10812 bp, 13 predicted proteins | sample Fa13VDMM110SN_FD_130104 | JGI IMG/M metagenome (GOLD analysis project Ga0181356, IMG submission 130104) | Freshwater viral communities from Lake Michigan, USA - Fa13.VD.MM110.S.N | ecosystem: Environmental > Aquatic > Freshwater > Lake | place: USA: Michigan | collected 2013-09-24 | reverse complement strand
TTGGGTGTGGTTATTTCTTTGACTCGGCCGAGTATTGGAGCCAAGGCTACCACGTTATCAAGTTTTTTTGACCCATGTGGCCAAAAGCGATAAATTGTTATATCATGGTTGACAAGGCTGTGCAAAAAATTGTATAATCTATCTAAAGGAACTGACATATATGAAGAATATTGGATTTATCGGGATTGGAAAATTGGGCCTAGAATGCGCAGAAGTCTTTGCTGAGAAGCACACAGTAAGGGGGTATGATATTTACCCGCGAACCAGCGACTCAGTAAAAGTTTGTGATATTGACGAACTTGTGAATCAAAGTGAGTGGATCTTTATTGCTGTGCCGACCCCGCATCAGGAAGGCTACGATGGATCTGTTCCCAGCAGTCACATGGAACCCAAGGACTTTGGACACGATGCTGTGATTGACGCTATCAACAACATAAACCGGTATGCAACCAGTCCAAAAAAGATTGTGCTGATCAGCACAGTGTTGCCGGGTACCACACGCCGCAAGTTCTTTCCGTTACTGGATCCACAGCATCAGTTCCTGTACAACCCTTACCTGATTGCCATGGGTTCGGTCAAGTGGGATATGGTCAATCCTGAAATGGTCATGATTGGTACAGATGATGGCAACCCCAATGCCTTGGCTGCGGAACTGATCGACCTGTACAAAACCATCATGCAAAATAATCCACGCTACGAAATTGGCACCTGGGACGAATGTGAAGCGATGAAAATTTTCTACAACACATTTATCAGTGCCAAAGTGGGCTTGGTCAACATGATCCAGGACTTTGCATTAAAAATTGGCCATATCAATGTGGATGTGGTCACCGACGCCTTGGCTCGTAGTACCATGCGTATCATGGGCCCCAAGTACATGACAGCAGGCATGGGCGATGCAGGTGCTTGTCACCCTCGTGACAACATTGCTCTGCGCTGGTTGGCCAAAGAATACGATATCGGATATGACCTGTTTGACACAGTGATGCATGCTAGAGAGATCCAGGCCCGGAATCTAGCTGAGTTTTTGATTGGTCATGCTAAACAACATGCCCTGGGCATAGTGATACATGGCAAGGCCTACAAGCCCGATGTTCCCTACTGCATTGGATCATACTCTACCCTGGTTGGGCACTATGTGAAACAAGCTGGGTTTGAGGTGAGATATCTTGACCCCCTGGCAGATGATTCCACAGATGTGGTCACAGAGTTGACTGGGCCTGCAGTGATCCTGTGGGCACACAATCGCAAGATCACATATGAGTACACCGGTGATCAACTGGATACACAACCCTATTGTGCAATTCCCCAGGGTTCTGTAATTGTTGATCCATGGCGCAAACTCGGTAATCGGGACGGGCTGACTGTGGTCTACTATGGCAACACAAGACCTGTTTAAATATCATCTCCCGGTGTTCTGGGACGATGAATTCAAAGAGTTGGACTATGTCAACGAAGAATTCAATGACACTGAGAACCTTGAAAGGTGGACGGCGCTGGGATATGCCAACCGGTTCACCGGAGACATGTGCGACATGCGTAGGCCACAGCCCAGCTGGAATCATCAATTCATAAAAATTTTCCAGGAGATGGGCTGGAAAGATATTGGCACCAGCTATTACAGAATGGGCACCGGTACCATCTTGCCCACACACAGTGATTTGTATCTGCGTTACATAGACGTTTTCAAACTGCAAGGACAAGAACACAAGATACGCAGAGCCATTGTGTTTCTAGAAGATTGGCGACCGGGTCACTATTTTGAAGGTGCTGATTGTCCAAAAATAAATTGGCGTGCTGGAGATGTGGTGGAATGGGCCTACGATACTCCACACATGGCTGCCAACATGGGACTGGATCCTAGATACACACTGCAAATCACAGGACACGTATGATCAATTCCTACAATGAATGGGACCGTCTTGAAAGAATTGTTGTTGGCGATGCAAGCCACGCCAACTGGCCCAGGCACGATCCAGTGTTCAGTGCCGAAGCCAAAAACACCTTGTGGAAAGAAACACCACTACCGTCTGGACCTGTGCCGCAATGGATCATTGACGAAGCCAATCAGGACCTGCAAACGCTGGCAGACACGCTCACAGCACATGGTGTAGAAGTGCTACGTCCAACACCGCTGAACTTTCAGGTTCATGATGGCTTGTACAACTATTGTCCCAGAGATAGACTGATTGTGCATGGATCAACCATAATCAATCCGGCCATGATGTATCCCTGCAGAGACATGGAACTACAGTGCTATCATGACATTGTGGACGAAGCTGAACACTATCACTTTATGCCTCGTAACGAAGGCATGGTGCTAGACGCTGCCAACGTGCTGAGACTGGGTCCAGACCGGATGTTGTTCTTGGAATCAGCATCAGGCAATCGAGCAGCATACGATTGGTTGTGTCGAATTTTGCCTGATGTGGATATTGAACTGTGCAACTTCTATGCTGGTGTGCATATTGATTCCACAATCGTGGCCTTGAACGCAGATCAATTTGTTGTGAATGGCAGCAGGCTGGATCGGAACAGGAAAGATTTACCACGACATCTCAAGGGCAAAGAGATATTTTTTGTTGATGAAGTGGTGGCGCAAGGATTCTATCAATATCCATATGCCTCAAAATGGATTGCGCTCAACATGTTGAGCATTGATCCTCAAACAGTGATAGTGGATGCCAAACAGGAAGCCATGATACAGGCTCTAGAACAAGGCATGGGCATGACAGTTATACCTCTGGAACTGCGTCACAGCAGAACGCTGGGCGGCGGATTCCATTGCGTGACTCTAGACCTAGCAAGAAGTTAAACGTCCTGCTCACCATCAAATGTGGCTGTTATTTGGCCAGCTGAATGATTGTTCACAAAGTCAACTGCTGCTCGGGCAGTTGATTCAAGATTCCAGGCACGTCTATATACCACACCTGGCGCAAAAGCTGCAAACTGTTTGGCACGAGAGTCATATGGGGCCAGCGTCACACCGTCGTTCTTGAAAGATCCGCTATCCCGTACATTGTTGACAAAATCTCTAAAATCAAACAGGTGTTCATATGCCAGTTCTTTGTCAATGTTATCGTTTACTATGATTGAAGTGATCCACATATTTCAGTTCCTTTAAACTATTTAGCCAGGTTGACAAATAATAAAAAATCTTGTATAATAAGCGTATGACTATACCCCAAATTGGTTTTTGTTGCAAATGGCTCAATGATCCGTCCGAATGCGGCGGTATGAAAGTCAATGCTGTGGACCGTGAACTAAACGGCCGATCAACCACCATGCGCTGGCTGCGCGAACATCCTGCTGAAGCCGAACAGCGACAATGGGACATAATGAATCACAATACTGCCGCAGCAGTTCGCATGATTGAACGAGTGGCCACCCTGCCCGAAGGTCGTAGAATGGTACGACTGGGATCAGAAATGCTACAGGGCTACACTGAAAAAGATTGGATTGACTGGTGGCAGCGACAAGAGATACAAGATCATCTAGAACGTATCTTTGCACCCATTGGTGAAACTGCTCGTAGACTGGGTGTGCGACTCAGCTTTCATCCCGGACAGTTCTGTGTGCTGGCCAGCGAGCATGATGTGATTGTGGAACGCAGCATTGAAGAATTTGAATATCATGCGGACATGGCCCGCTGGATGGGCTATGGAAAAACCTGGCATGATCATGGATTCAAGATAAATGTACATTTAAGTGGCAAAGGTGGTGCCACCAAATTCCTCAAGACTCTGGGTCGCCTCAGTCCCGAGGCTAGGAATCTTATTACCATCGAAAATGACGAAATGACAAATGGCATTGACAGTACTTTACTTGTGGCTGAGCATGTGGCTCTTGTGCTGGATATACACCACCACTGGATCAACAGCGGAGAATACATCACGCCTGAGGACTCTCGTGCGCAACGGGTTGTTGAGTCTTGGCGCGGTGTTCGTCCTGCTCTTCACTACAGTGTTAGTCGTGAAGATATTTTGGTGGGTCACGATCACCGAGTTCGACCAGATCTTGGAGTATTACTTGCAGCAGGTTTTAAAAAGCAGAAGCTACGGGCACATTCAGATATGATGTGGAACACTGCCTGCAATGAGTGGGATTTAACATTCGGTGATCAGTGGGATATTCAGTGTGAAGCCAAAGGCAAGAATCTTGCCAGTGAGCAGGTGTACAATCAGCGACTGGCGCAGGCATGAACGATATACTACCCAACATTTTTAACTGGATACGAGATGACTATAAAACTTACCCTATTCGTTTTGTCGTTGAGATTATGGCCTGGGCAATTTCGATTGGCTGTTCGATCACAATGGCCATCACTGTTCCCAATCCTCCGCTGTTGTACATGTATCCTGTTTGGATTGCTGGTTGTGCTATGTATGCTTGGGCTAGTTATACTAGGAAATCTTTTGGCATGTTGGCTAACTATATCCTGTTAGTGACCATAGACATGGTGGGACTGGTTCGCATGATTCTGCAAATCTCGTAACAGAATCGCAACACACAGCACCATAAGTAAACAAACCGGCCACAAGATATGGTGGACGCTGGAATTCGTAACCAGCACTAAGGGCCCCTGGGCTCTTTTTCATTGGCAAATGATTTATAAAAGGTATAAATAGTTTTCAAGGATGGGCATGACATGAAGCAATCAAAATTGATCACAAAATTACACCGAGCCTGCGTGGACCACGATGCCAAAAAAATTGCAGAGCTTCGTCGAGAAGAATTCCGCAAGATTGCAAAACACAAGGCCGCTGGTAAGTCATTTACAACAAAATGGACTTTAGTACAGATATAGTGTAACGTTTGATTTCTAAATTTTATCATCCTAAAAATGGATCTATAAATATCTGCCTAAAGCAACCAAAAGGCAGCATAACATGGATAGATATCAAGAACTCGAACAACTAGTAAAGCAATTCAGAAGAACATTACCACAAGACACAGTCTATGCAGACAGACTGGCAGAAGAACTAGAACTAATAAGAGATCAGAATTTCTCTAAGCATTTTTTACGTGTGAGAGAGATCCTAGATCTCACCCAAGACATACCACACATCACCCGAGGTTCAGCAGGCTCCAGCCTGGTGTGCTGGCTCATGGGCATAAGTGATCTGGATCCTGTTGCAGAAAATATTCCCATAGCTCGTTTCATGAATCCCAAGCGCGACGATCTACCTGATATTGATCTGGATTTTCCGCACTGGCAGCAGGCCACTGTGATGAACAGGATATTCAAACGTTGGCCAGGGCGCAGCGCCAGAGTGTCAAACTATGTGATGTACAAAGAAAAATCCGCCAAACGAGAAGCAGCCAAAAGACTGGGTGCCAAAGGCACACTCAAGCGTGGATTTGAATTTAGTCAAGTGCTGCCCCCTGAAGAGATAGCAGAAGCTGAACGTGTCACAGCCAAGCTCATGGGCAAGAAACGCTGCATTTCCAAGCACTGTGGCGGTATCCTGATCTTTGATCGTGCTGTGCCCAAAAGCCTAATCAACGGTGACAATCAGATCTTGCTGGACAAGTATGAAGTTGAAGATCTTGAACACTTCAAAATTGACATCCTGGCCAATCGTGGACTGAGTCAGTTATGGGAGATTGATCAACGACCACTCACAGACTATCCTGAACATGATGAGAAGACTAGTGCGCTGCTGGCACGGGGCGATGTACTGGGAGTTACACAAGGCGAGAGTCCGGCCATGAAACGCCTGTTCCGTGCGTTAAAAATCAAAAGCCGTTCAGATTGTACCTTGGCCACAGCCCTGATACGTCCAGTGGCTACTCAAGGACGGCGTAGAGCAAGTGCTTTCCAGGACTGGTCAGCAGATACCATACAGCAGGACACAGTGGTGTTTGAAGACGATGCTATTACCATGATTGCAAACATCCTGGACTGCGACATGTACACCGCAGACATGTGGCGCAGAGCATTTGCCAAACGCAATGAAGAAAAGATCTATGAATTCATGCAGTTGATTGGCGATCACCCCAAAAGAGACACTGTGCTAGCATCCTTGCGAGAACTCAGTCATTTTGGGCTGTGTCGTGCTCATGCCACCAACCTGGGACGCCTAATCTGGGCGCTGGCCTACAACAAGGCACACCATCCTCAAGAATTCTGGCAGGCCTGTTTAAAACACTGTGAAGGCAGTTACAGCAAGTGGGTGTATTGGCAAGAAGCCAAGTTGGCTGGTGCAGTGGCTTCTCCGTTGGAGGGTGGTGAATGCGAGGAACTGTTTCGTACTGGTCGTTGGAGTAGCAGCAGATTCATTCCGGCCTGCACCGAGATCCGACGTCCTGGCGAAGTGGAGTTTGTGGGACTGGTGGCCAACTACCGAGTGTTCCGCAGCGGAGCCAAAGGCTACATAACCTTTGCTACTCTAGGTACTGGCAATGGTCGTTATCTTGACGTGATCTTGCCTCATGCCATCAGTTTCGCAGATCAGCCAATCCTGTGGGGAAAGGGCCGTTTGGACTATACAAACAGTTCAGAATGTGTTAAAGTACTAAAAAGCAAACGCATGAGATTGCAAGACATTTCACACATTGACTAATGGCACGACTACACATATATCCACACAACGAACCAAAGACAGATCTACACATTGTAGCTGATCCTGCTGCTCTGAGAGCCTTGGCACAGGCCTTTACTAGTGCAGCACAAAACCCCTATAGTTTTGAACGAGTGAAGCTGCATACCAGTGACGGTCACGAATACACTGCCATGATTGTGTCAGGCGTATCCGAAGAAGAATGGCAACACATACCTCCGGCCTATGCTCCCACCACTTTGCCCGCTGTGTCCATACTGGAAGACTATCACAGTATCAAAAAAGAACTCAACGCTGTGTCCCCCACTGTGTAACACAACTGTAACATTATTGAGGAGAACTTCTGCGTAAATACTCCATGCAGAAGACTTATCGCAGTATCTTTATCTCAGATGTACATCTTGGCACCAGAGACTGTCAAGCAGAAAAACTCAACAACTTTCTCAAGAACAACACCTGCGAGACCCTGTATCTTGTGGGAGACATAATAGATGCCTGGCGCATACAGCAGAACAAGTGGCGCTGGAAACAGAGTCATACCAATGTGGTACGCAGGGTACTGGGACATGCCAAGCGTGGCACCAGAGTCGTTTATGTGGCCGGCAACCATGACGAATTCTTAAGACCCATGATACCATATGGGTTCAGTTTTGGACATGTTGAAATACACAATCAGACGGAACACATAGGTGCAGATGGCAAACACTATCTTGTGGTGCATGGTGACTTGTTTGATGGTATCACCAGACTGGCACCCTGGATAGCATTCCTTGGAGACAAAGCATATGATATTACTCTTTCAGTCAACAGCAAGTTCAATTGGATACGTCATCGTATGGGTTTTGGGTACTTCAGCCTTAGCAAGTTTCTCAAGCACAAGGTCAAAAAAGCAGTAGACTTTATATTCAAGTTTGAAGAGAACTTGGCCAACTACTGCAAGAAGCGCGGCTTTGACGGTGTGATCTGCGGACACATACACCATGCAGAGATCAAAGAGATCAACGGAGTCACATACATGAATGATGGTGACTGGGTTGAATCATGTACAGCCCTGGTGGAACATCATGATGGGCGTTGGGAAATAATTACTTGGACCCGGGAGAAAGACAATGAAACTCAGTGATAAAATTACTATCGTAGTGCCTTGCAAGAATGAAGAAACATATATCCATCATCTGCTAGACGCTTTGCGAGAGCAGAACATAGGTGATACCAGAGTTATCATTGCTGACTGTAGTACTGACCGCACCAGACAATTCATACAGGACAACAGTTGGGAATTGAATCTTGAAATAATCGACGGCGGACCGGTGTCTATTGCCAAGAACAACGGAGCACGACTGGTGACTACCCCGTACATCTTGTTCATTGATGCTGATGTTCGTTTCTTCAAATACAATGTTATTCGTGATGCTGTTGACAAGATTGAATCCATGAATCTGGATCTTGTGGGCTTGAACATCAAGTGCTATGATCGAGATGTAAGAGCCCGGGCCGGGTTTGTGGTGTTCAACACCATAAATCATGCACTGAAATTCTTTAGTCCGTTTGCTGTGGGAGCATTCATGCTGACTCGTCGAGACCGGTTTGAAGAATTTGGCGGCTTCCCTGAAAACTTTTCCACAAGCGAAGATTACTTCCTGTCCAGAAAGTACAGCCCTAGAAAGTTTAGAATCGTGCGACATCACTTTGGACAGGATAGTCGTAGATTCAAAAAGATGGGCTACATGGGCATGGCCAAGTACCTGGTCAAAAACTTTGTGAATCGCAACAACAAACAATACTGGGACAGTCTAGACTCATCCCAGTATTGGAATTAACGTCGCATCAGTTCGTTGGTAAAATCCAGTAGCAATTGATGTTGCCCACTATCAAACTTGCCTGTCATGTAACTGTAGCTGTCATACCAGAACTGTTCAGCTTCGGGATGGCATCCAATTAGCCCTGTTCGATTTTGGTATATGGCCATGGCATCACCATTGGCATAAGTGGCGACTGTGGTGAATTTGTGCTGATCGCCTATCAATGCACAGCCATCATAGAAGAACATTTTTGTGGGTTTTCCCTGCCAGGCCACAGTGAGATTTTTGGCATGTGGTCTGCGAGTATCAGTGCCGGGTTGTGTGATATATTGAACAGCGTCAACCTCATCCAGTAGGTCCAGGTAATAACTGCCGGCCCAGTATGCACCCATACAGATTCCCAGATATCTACCGCCGCGGGCAACAAAGTCTCTTACTCTGTCACCGTTGTTTTTGAACAATTGAGTGAATGAGTCAGCATCACCAAAGCCTCCGGGCACAGCGACAATATCCACCCCATCGAAGAAATTGTATTCCAGTGTGCTCTTGCTGAAAATCTTGAAGTTGTAATGCTGGCCCAGGGCCGACATTATGCCATTGGCTGATTGCACCGAACATTTTGGATCATACACAAACAGTGCAATCGTGGGCTTCATCAGTGTTCTTTTAGATAATCTCAACTCGGGATTATCAAATGTTCAACCTGCGATTAGACTGGCTTCTTGGCAGCAGGCTTCTTAACAGCTGGCTTTTTGGGCTTGGGAGCAGTCTTGGGCTTTGCTGCCGTCGGTTCAGCAACTATTGGTGCTGTTACCGGTGCAAGCTCAGCGTGAGTTTCCTGGGGTGCTTCTACCTTGTACGGTGCCGTGGTTTCTGCGGCAGGCTTGCCCAGAAAGAATTGTTTGATTGCTTTTAACATAAGTTCTCCTATACGATATTTACCAACGCAGATGTTATAGATAAAAAACACACAAATTTTGCCGAAAAAAATAATAAATGTTGCACCGCAGCATAAATAATGTTACAATAGAAACATGCTAGGATGCTGCATAGGGCGGGTCCAGCTAGTAAATTTTGTCTAAAGGAAAAATTATGTTTACATCAGAAGCCATCATCGACGCCGTACAAAACGGTAAAAAACAATTCGTCAAGACTTTTGTCTCAAACGAGCACATCGCAGAGTCCATGAATCATTTCATTGACACTCAAGCAGAATACACCAAAAAGGCCGTCAAAGCCACCACAGATGCAGCCACTGAAATCATGCAAGAAACCCAGAAGGCCATGCGTGAAGCTGCCAAGTTTGACTACAGCAAGTTTGGCGAAGGCATCATGAAAGCGTATCAGGCCAACGGAAAAGCCAAAGGAGCATAATCTATCATGTTGAATCAATTAGCTGTATACATCCACAAGATACTTCTGGGATTCCAAAAGCCACAAACTTATGGATCCGCACTAGAAGAATACATCGTTAGAAATGCACCTCAAACCTCATGTGATGTGGATCGTTTGACTCGTCAATTTGATCTAATGAATTCACGCCAGGGATGGTAACATGCAGATATTAAAATTAATCTACAATTTTTTAGGTGAGATAGGTCGTGTTCGTGCTGCTTCGCATCTAGCACGTTATGGTGATCATGCAGCGGCCAAGAGAATCATGATGGAAGATTTCAAGGGCTGGATCTAAAACGGTCTGAATCCCTAGTTGACCCATAATCCGGTTTGTGCTATAATACAGCATGTACCGGATTTTTCTATGAGCAATACAATGAAACCAACCAGCTTTGTGATCCAATTGCCTCGACAGCGCCGTCGTGCCGTGGAACTGTACTCACGCGACACTCCATTCCGCCACCGTGCGGAGCAGAGCCAAGTGCAATATCGTCGCCGTCCCAAGTACATCAAACAAAAGTTTGAAGAATAACCGGATTTTTCCAACTTGAGTTGGTAAATTCGGTTGACTAGAAACAACTGTTTTGCTATAATACACACATACACAGCAAGGGGCCGATGATGACTACTGTAGCAAAGATGATGGACGGCCGCATGGTCGAAGTTGTGCGGTTTGCTGATCGTGTGGGCTTCAGCACCGAGCGGGGTTGGGTCATGGTGTGCATGGACTTTGAAAAGGCTGATCGCAAGCGCGAGCACTTCAAGTGGGTTCCTACTGACACCCGATTTGACTGGGTTAGAGAATTCGTTTTTGTTTGACGCAAGGAGTTTGATATGGCAACAGTTTGGAATGTTCAAGTATACCGGGTCAATCCCGAAACTGCCCGCCCTGACTTCTACAAGGTGCTGAGCGAGCGAGAGTTCGTAGTTGAAGGTGAGGCATATCCAAGAGCGGCCGAAGAAGAGGCATATGGATATGCGGCAGTTCACAACCGTGAACACTTCTACAATCATCCAGCACCTGCCACATCCTTTGCCTTTGTGACAGGACA
>Ga0181356_1001319_pt1 | contig 10815 bp, 14 predicted proteins | sample Fa13VDMM110SN_FD_130104 | JGI IMG/M metagenome (GOLD analysis project Ga0181356, IMG submission 130104) | Freshwater viral communities from Lake Michigan, USA - Fa13.VD.MM110.S.N | ecosystem: Environmental > Aquatic > Freshwater > Lake | place: USA: Michigan | collected 2013-09-24 | reverse complement strand
GGTGTTGAACAGTCTGGGCATTCCACAAAGATTACTCCGGCTGGTGCACAAGCTACCCATAAACACCCGCACAGGATACAAATGGCATCACCTGTTACATGAGGCAGTCGTTCGGTTAAATCCGCTATGTTAGTCATTACTTATCTCTTTACGATTTTACTTAGCAACCCTACTAATGCTAATAGTATTAAGATAAATATAGGTGTAAGTGTAGGTGAAAGTACCCACAACCAATTCCAGTCTATATAATCAGTAAGTTTAAGCGTTATAAAAACTAAAGTCAAAGCTGTTAGGAAATTCATGATTACCTCTGTCCTATTTTAATAGCGATGTAGTAAAAGATTCTGTTACCTGACTTATCCTTAGACTGTGATAACATTGTGACAGACGAAATAAGCCCTTCATTAATTGCTTTATTTATGCACCTTATGCTTATAGGAGGGGCTTGATATCCGTAGACAACTTTTTCACCTAGCGGTGCATTGTCTAAAAATTCATTAAAGTCTGATTTTGTTTTAAGTCTTTTTAGTTTTGTGATGTCGAGTTTTTTTATCATGCCCTGGTCCTAGCTCGTTTGTGTTATGATGTGCTTTAGGTTTTTCATGTGATGTTGTTAAGGAAAAATGTTTTAGGTTTTTAAAATGTCTAAAAATCATCCATTTTCATCCTTAAAAACACCGGGTGTCTAGGCTTATCTTTAACACCTATTGGGAAATGTTTATAGGTTACAATCTTACCCATTAAATCTCTACGGTTATCCCAAAAGGTTTGCCTAATCTCGTCAGTAAATCCACTACCGATACTAAATTCAGTATTAGCATAGTGTAGTGAATCTGGTAACCCTCGTACTAATAAATTGCCAAGTGTATTGCCGGGTCGCATATTTGCTTTGTGGCTTGAGCGTTCTTGCTTGCCGAGTTCATTAATAGTAGGAGGGTTGTCGTTAATAAGCAATTCGTCATAACCAATGATGACTGCTTCGCCGTCTAAGAATTTTTTAAGCTTAATCAAGCCATTCTCGCGAAGTGTTGAGCGACCGTTTTTGTAGGTACCATAGGGGTCACGGAGCATAACACCTTCGTAACCGTCTTGTAGGGCATCGTGTTCATATTTTACTAACTGTTCTACAGATCTAAGTATAGTATGATCCCATAACTTAACAGGACCATCTGTAGTTAGTCGAGTCTTTACTAAACCTAAACGGGTGATGAACTTCTCAGGCTCACCTAAAAGGTCGAAAGCATATAAAGTTACATCAGGCTCGCCATCATGACTCATAACACCACTAGAGGTACTCCTGTAGGCATCATGGCTGTTTGGTTCGCCAACTATCAGTTCACCGTCAAAGCCCTCATATTCAGGTTTAGCGAAAAGTTTTTGCACATAACGATTAGGGATAGGCTTAAGTGATCTGCTGTATACGACACCGTTTTGTATTGTGGCTCGTATACCATCTAATTTTGGGCTAGCTAGGTAAGGGAATTGTAGGTCGTTTAAGTCTTCAGCTGTCGCTGATAACATCGGCTTCTGTATCATCTGTTTCTTCTCCTTTTTGTGGATATTTAGCTATTAAATCTATAAGACATTTTTTAATGTCCTCAACGGGTTTTCCCTGTGGCCATGACCATCCTACTACAGGCTTATGTATTCCACCACGTTTAAGTAGTCTTCTGGCCCGCTTAGGGGTAATGTTAAGGTCTTGTACTATAGCATGTAGGTCTACTAAATCTTGCACCTCTTGCTTAGTGGGCTGTAGTGAAACTGTCTTAAAGTTACGCACACGCTTAGGCCCATCTGTAGAGTGTTCTTTCTTTTTAGAGTCTTGTTTCTTGTCAGTTGATCCCTCTATGTTATTAAACTTAAGACCCTTAATAATTGGTAACCGTATAGTGGTGTTATCTTCACAGGTTATAGTCTCGTATAAGTCATGACCAAAATTAGAGACAGTTTTTCTTGACACTTCAGGGCTATGCTGTAGTAAAGCTTTTAACATTTCTTTAGCTTCTGATAGTGTGCCAAAAACCCATACTTCTTGCTTTTTATCATGTGTTATACAAAACGAACACGCAGAGTTTGGTACCATAAATAAATCCTTATATACTGTTTACAAGTTATATGTTATTATCTTATAAAGAAAGAGTCAAACAATGATCCCGTGGTTTGGAGAAAAATATGCCCGCAAGTAGAGGTTTTCATCAGAAAAGGCTGTCTATTAAAGACCCTACTATTAAGGCCAAGTTTTTAAAGGTCTTAGCTGAGACTGGTCTACTAAAATTTGCGTCCACAGCTTGTGGTGTAGTATATCAGCAGGTGAGAAAAGAGATACGAGAGAATGCCGAGTTTGCTGAAGAGGTCGCTGAAGCCCAGGAGGAGTACAATGATACACTAGAGATGGAGATACACCGTAGGGCTGTAGATGGTTGGAACGAGCCTGTGTATAGCCAAAAACTTGGGGTTAAAATTGGTACTATTCGTAAATACAGTGATAAGTTACTTGAGCTTAAGGCTAAACGGCATATCTCAGCTTACCGTGAGCGTAAGTTTGAGGATCAAAATGTTATAGCTGGTGTTATGGTTGTGGGTTTAGTACAAAATAATCCAGACAAGTGGGTTGAACAGTATAAAGACGCAGAGGTTCAATCTCTTGTTTTTGATAATAAAATGAAAGAAGTAGAGTATGAAGACTAAAGTTTCTGTCAAGTTAGTATTTGAAACCGATAATGGTGAAACGTCTTATAGGGTTCAAGTGTGGTCTATTATTAAGCCAAAGCTTTCCGCTTATTCCGATATTAGCATAAATGAAAAAAACCTACCCTACAAGATCATGAGTATGGCTGGTATGATTGCTGAAAACTTTTGTATGAAATATAGGGATACACTTGACCCAGATGCTGTCGCTAGAGCCGCTTATGAGGCCTATGTAGACTTACAGCTAGACTTGCGTAAACAAGGGATTGCATGAAGTTAGAGTGGAGAGAAGGTAAAGAAGGTGATGGGAAACCGGCGTATTACGCTGTTATGGTGCATGAAGACGGTCGTGAGACCGATGTAGTTTGGGCACCACAGAAGGGTTCTCAGGAGGCTTTCTTATCGTGTCCATTAAGTGAATGCCTTTATGAGGGTACACGTGGTCCAGGCAAAACTGATGGACTGATAATGGACTTTGCTCAGCACTGTGGCCCTAAAGTACAACCTACAGATAAGAAAGGCTATGGGCCTGAGTGGCGAGGTATCCTATTCCGTAGGACGTACCCTGAGCTACAGGATGTTATTGACAAGTCTAAAAGATGGCTGCCTCGTATATTTCCTGGTGTTAGGTACAACGAGGCTAAAAACTTTTGGGAGTGGCGTACTGGTGAAAAATTGTTCTTTAGACAGTTTGACAAGCAGTCCGACTATTGGTCGTACCATGGTCACGCTTATCCATGGATTGCTTGGGAAGAGTTAACCACTTGGCCAGATGATAAGTGTTATAAGAGCATGTTCTCTTGTGCTCGTTCTACGGTGCCAGGTATACCAATTAAGATTAGGGCTACCACTAACCCTTATGGTGTAGGCCATAACTGGGTTAAAAGAAGATTTAAATTGCCAATAGCTAAAGGTAAAATTATTGGACCTATTATTGAAAACGCTAAAGATATTAATGGTGATATTGATCCGCCCAGAGTTGCTATTAGAGGTCATATTAGTGAAAACCTTATCTTGTTAAAAGCTGACCCAAGCTATGTTCAACGTATTAGAACAGCTGCTCGTAACAAGAGTGAGATGTTGGCGTGGCTTGACGGTAGTTGGGATATTGTCGCTGGCGGTATGTTTGATGATATATGGAACACAGAGATTCATGTAGTACCTGACCTGCCCTTTGAACTTATACCCAATGGGTGGACTATCGACAGGTCCTACGACCATGGCTCGTCTAGGCCATTCTCTGTAGGGTGGTGGGCAGAAAGTAATGGCGAGCCTGTGACCTATAAAGGCCATAAATATGGCACAGTAAGAGGTGACCTATATAGGATAGCCGAGTACTATGGCTGTAGGGCTAATAGTCCGAATGAAGGTTTAAGACTAAGTGGTACTGAGATTGCTAAAGAGATAGTAAAAAGAGAAAAACAATGGGGTATATGGGGTCGTGTGAAAGCCGGTCCTGCAGATACTGGTATTTTTGATGAGTATGAGAAACAAAAAACTATCTCTGGTGATATGGCAAAACTTAAGGTTTATTGGCTTAAAGCTGATAAGGGCCCTAACAGTAGGGTTCAAGGTTGGGAACAAATAAGGAAGATGTTAAAAGGCTCTAAACCTAAAAAAGGTACACCAAGAGAAGATCCTGGCTTGTTTATTATGGAACGGTGCGAAGATTGCAGGTTGTTATTTCCAGTTCTCCCGCGAGATGATAAAGTACTTGACGATGTGGACACTAATTCTGAAGATCATATTGGAGACGATATACGATACAGGATTAGGGTTAAAAGAAAAACTATGTACAGAGGTAGTTTCTAATGGCTGAGTTACCAGACCCTTCAATACCCAGTAAGCAATACCTTGAGATGTTGCCTAAGTGGGATAAGATCAATACCTTAATAGAAGGTACTGAAGCTATGAGAGCTTCCGGCCCTAAGTATCTACCAAAATATCCATTAGAGACCGATGAAGGTTATAATGCTAGATTAGAGTCAGCAGTACTATATAACTTTATTGAACTTACGCTTAACAGTATGACTGGTAAGCCTTTTAGTGATTTAATAGATTTAAGTAAAGTATCAGAGGACCTAAAGCCCTACTTAGATAATGTCGACCTACAGGGTAACCACCTGTTAGTTTTTATAAGGAACTGGCTAAAGGATTCATTAGCTAAGGGTTTTTCTCACTGCTATGTAGACTTCCCACGAGTAGATAAAGAAAATAGAACACTTGCTGATGATCGTGAAGAAGGTGTAAGGCCTTACCTTGTAGCTATTAAACCTGAGGATATTATTTTTGGTCATTCAGACATAGAGAATGGCGAAGAGAAACTTAAGATGATACGAATCCGGTCAGTGGAGACTACGCTTAACGGTTTTGATCTCACCACTGTAGAGCAAATAAAGGTGATAACACCGGGTCTTGTGCAGATATACCATGAGATAAAAGATGATAAAAATAAGAAACCTAGGTGGGAGAAAAAAGAAGAATATACTTATGATTTAGACTTTATACCACTAGTAACTTTCTACAGTGAGCGGACTGCCTTTATGTTAAGCAAGCCACCCTTGCTTGACCTTGCTGACCTTAACATCCGGCACTGGCAATCTACAGCTGACCAACAGTCTATTTTGACTGTGACACGGTTCCCTATATTAGCAGGAAGTGGTGTTACTCCAGATGAGGCTAAATTAGCTATTGGACCAAAGACTTACCTTATCACGAGTGATCCACAAGGTAGATTTTATTATGTAGAACATACTGGTAAAGCTATTGAAGCTGGGCGACAAGAGCTACTTGACCTTGAGGAACGTATGGCTAATTATAGTGCCGAGTTCCTAAAGAAACGGGTTGGCCGCACAAGTGCTACAGCTAAGGCTATTGATACCGCTGAGTCATTCTCAGTATTACAGGATATTACTTATCGGTTCGAGGATGCTGTAGCACAAGCATTATATTATATGGCTTTATGGATAAGTAAACAAGATGGTGGCACTGTACAGCTTAATAAGGACTTTGGTCCAGACGTTTCTGATAAACAAGATCTTGATGCTATATTAGAAGCTCGTAAAAACGGAGACTTATCGAGAGAGAACTTTTTAAATCAGCTTAAGAGAAGAGGTATACTTGAGCAAGACTTTAATATAGAGGAAAATGAAGAGGACCTTGAGGAAGAGTCTGTATCATTAAAACCTATAAGCGGTAACCTTGACCCTAATGACCCAGAGAACGAAGACCAAGAGGACGAAGACACTGTAGAAGAGCCTGGTGACGACTAATGGTTAAAAAAACCAAGAGCCAAGCCTATTTTGATGCTAGCCTTTTACACCAGGTAGCTGTTCGTAGATTTACCTCTATGCAGGTAAAGGAGCTTTTACTTATAGTAGAAAAAGCTGACATTGAGATATCTAAAGAATTAAGGGCTAAACTACCTGGTATAAAAAACTATCAATCAAAAAGATTAGAGGCTTTGTTAGCCGATCTTAAGATAGCTAGGCAAGAATTGATGAAGTCGCTGTCCAAAAATATAAGGACTACGGTAGCTGATTTTATTAAATCAGAGGCACAGTTTGAGAATCAGGCTATAGACTTAGCACTTGATGTAGCATTAGTTTCTACTAGTGTTCCGCTTAGTGTATTAAAAGAAGTAGTATTCAGTAAACCTTTTTCCATAAGTCAAACTGGTGCTCAAACTATCCGTGGTTGGCTAGATCAAATGGAAGCAACCGATATAGAGAATATCAACAATGCCTTACAGCTTGGCATTATAAATGGCGAATCTGTTAAAACTATCGTCTCCCGCATTGTAGGTACTAAGGATAATGATTATAGCGACGGTATTCTTGCTACTACAAGGCGTAATTTAGATGCTATCGTTAGGACTGCTATTAATCATGCAAGTAACTCTGCTAGAGAAGAAATCTGGAAGGGTAATGAAGATATTATCGATGGTCTTCGGTGGACATCCACACTAGACGGCAGGACATCAGCTATCTGTAGGTCAAGGGATGGACTTATAGCACCTGTAGGTAATAAGAGTATACCAGTGGGTTTTAAAAAGCTTAACCCAGTTGATGCTAGGCCGCCCGCCCACCCAAGGTGTCGCTCTATAATGGTTGCTGTATTTGATGGTATTGGCGTTATTGGTAAAAGACCTTTTGTTTCAGATGCTAGGACTCGTGAAAAAAGAGAAATAGACTTTGAGTCTGAAGCTAAAGCAGCTGGCTTATCATTAAGAGAGTATAAAAAATTATGGGCTAGCAAGAATGTAGGACAGGTTGAGGCAGCCCTCACTTATGAAGACTGGCTTAAAGGTCAGAGCAATGGCTTTAAAGAAGAAGTATTAGGTAAGACTAAAGCTAAGCTTTTTAATACTGGTAAGATTAGGTTAACTGAGTTTGTAGATATTAAAGGTAAGGAAATAACGCTAGAGCAATTAGCTAAAAGCCATAGCAGGATTTTTGAATTAGCTGGATTAAATCCAAAAAGCTATTGAGTAATAATTTGGCCTTTGTCATAATGGTTACGCTTGCTAGTGGGTGAACCATTAGTGGGTGATCCTTAAACAAGCAACGGAGACTAAAATGAATTTCGACTTTGAAAAAAATATGGTAGTGGATACACTCGACGTAGTCCCTGACCAATTTAAACCACTTTACGTCGAAAAAGAAGGTAAATACTCTATAGACAATACTGACCCAAAGACTAAGTCTGTAGTTGAGGCTATCCTTGGTTTTAATAAAGCTTTAAAAGCTTCTAGGGGTGAAGCTGATAACCTTCGTAAAAAATCAGTAGACTTATCATCATTAAGAGAGTTTGGTGATACACCAGAAGCTATTAAGGCTGCCTTTGATGCTAAACTTACTGAGCTATCTAAAAACCCCCAAGTGGATATCGACAAGATTAAGTTAGATATCTCAAAAGGTTTTCTAGCAGAAAAGGATGGTTTAGCCAAAAAAGCCGAAGCACTACAGAGTCAACTTTATAGCGTACTTGTAGAGAATACTGCGCTGTCTGCTATTAACGAATTAAAAGGTATACCAGAGTTGATTATGCCTTTTGTTAAAAATCAGGTAAAAGCTTTAACTGAAGATGGTAAGTTTAAAGTAGTTGTAGTAGATGCTGATAACAACACCCGGTATAGTACCACAACTGGTGAGCCTATGACTGTTAAAGAATTTATTGTGGAGATGAAATCCACTGAAAGATTTGGCAGGTTGTTTGAAAGTGAATCCCGTAGTGGTGCAGGTATTAAACCCACTACCGGCAAAGCTAGCCCTAATACAACTCCATTAAGTCCTGTAGATAAAATTGCTATGGGATTAAAAGCTGGTTTAAGACAATAAATACTATTGACGTAGTAGGTAAGCGATGGTAAAGTGGGTGTGTGGTTAATCTACACACTCCACTTAAAGTGATTTTTTGATGGGGTAAGGCCATCCAGGTGACCTGGCTCAAATTCAAAATCATTTTAATGGAGAAAAACGATGCCTACAGTTACTCTTGCAGAGTCGGCAAAACTCACCCAAAACATGCTAGTCCAGGGTGTTATTGAAAACGTCATCACCGTAAACCGGATGTTTGAAGTTCTACCTTTTATGGGTATTGAAGGAAACGCACTTAGTTATAACCGTGAGAACGCACTTGGGGGTGTTGCTACTACTGGTGTTGGTGATGCTGATGGTACTATTGGTGCCGGTGCTACTGGTACTAACTCGGCTGAGCGGTTGTTAGCTAAAGATCCAGCTACGTTTACTAACGTTACGGCTTCTCTAACCACTATTGTTGGTGATGCTGAGGTTAACGGTTTAATCGAGGCTACTCGGGGTAACTCTGGTAACGATCAGGCTGCTGTTCAGATTGCTTCTAAAGCAAAATCCGCTGGACGTAAATACCAACAAATGTTAGTTACCGGGGATGGTACTTTGTTTACCTTCCCTGGATTGCTTTCTTTGGTTGTAGCTGGTCAACAAGTTGCTACTGGTGCTAACGGCGGTGCTTTATCCTATGCGTTCTTGGATGAATTGCTTGACCTGGTTGTAGATAAAGATGGCCAAGTTGACTACATCACTATGCACGCCCGTACCATCCGTTCATACAAAGCCTTGTTAAGAACCTCTGGTGGTGCCATGATTAACGAAGTTGTTGAATTACCCTCTGGTAATTCAGTGATCGCTTACTCTGGTGTACCTATCTTTAGGAACGACTACCTACCTATTAACCAGGTTAAAGGTACTGGGTCAGCACAAACTACTATTGTCGCTGGTACTTTTGATGACGGGTCTATGACTCACGGTATTGCTGGTCTTACTGCTTCTAGTGAAGCCGGTATCCGTGTAGTTGATGTTGGTGAATCTCAGACTAAAGATGAGCACATCTGGCGTGTTAAATGGTACGCTGGGTTAGCACTGTTTTCTGAAAAAGGTATTTCCTTTGCAAACGGTATCACTAACTAATATAATAGGGGTAACGATAAAAAGTTACCCCTAACCTATGAGGATGCTATGTCTGAACCTATCACGCTTACCCTAGTACTAGTTGGGGCTCATGCCGGAAAAGATGTTACACTTAACCATCGCGTATTCCGCAAAGGTGAGTGTGTGTTTTCTGGTCAACCCGAGCAAATTTGGGGTGCAGTAGCCTACTTAAGAAATTACTACGGTGCTTATATTAAAGATAGTGCCGAGCATCTAGCTGCACAAGAGGTTTATGATAACTCTGTAGGTAAATCTGTAGTACCAGACTTAGAGAAACTTAAAAAAACGCTAGCGTCATTAGATCACTCTGATAATCTTCAATGGACTAAAAATGGTAAGCCATCTTTAGCTTTTCTCGAAGAAACTCTTAAATTTCCAGTTACTAAAGAAATGATTGAATCTGTTGGCCCTATCATTAAAAGATCAATTTAACTGTAAAGGAGAAAACAATGGGACCTAAAGGTAAATTAGATGTTACGGCTTCGTTCATGTTTAACAAAAGTACTACTATGACTGGTACACCGGCCACTGCACAAGGCCCTGTTGTCGGTATGGTAAAAGCTAGTCCTATAGACTCTAACATTTTTAAGGGTACTGGTCGTAAATTACCTACTAATAACTCTTATATTAAGTCCACCAGCTTATCCCACTCAAAATAAGGTTGTTATTATAGGTAAATTAGTTAAAGGCTATTGCTTTAAAATCAGTAGCCTTTATTAAATATATCCATAATATCGCTGGTATAAGCTATGGCTATAACTTACTACACCGAAGAAGATGTTGAAGTTACTAAAGGCGATGACTGGGCTCCCGTATACGTTTATCTAGATGGCGATGGGCAGGCTGTTGATATTGCTGATTATACATTTAAACTTTCTATTAAAGAATCAAAGTCTAGTACAAGCCCTATTATTGGACCTATTACAGGTACTATAATAAGTGCCCCCCAAGGAAAATTCTCATTTTTAGTTACTTCTTCTCAAACCAATACCTTATTAGAAAGATCATACGTTTATGACATACAAGTTACTGATAACAATAACGTTATAACCACACGTAGAAAAGGGTTACTAACTATAAGCCATCAGGTGACCCCCTCATGATAATCCTTACTGAGCAAGATAAGGGTTATATTAAACATGATAGTCAGCTAGTTATGTCTACTATAGTAGACCTTTATACTATAAAAAGGTTGAGTATTTTGGGTACAAAACCTATAATCCTTTTATTCGGTACCTGGGATTTCTCTAGTGAAGACAATAGTGCTTTAATCTTAACTATTTAGTAGGTGCATGATGGCATTTATAGTAGAAATTGGTCAACAAAGCCCATACTCCAACGCTTATGTTTCTACAGCTTTTGTGGATGATTATCAGTCGTCTAGGGGTAGGGTTGATTGGTCAAATGAGTTAACCTCAGTAAAAGAGGCGGCTATTATTAGGGCTACTGATTATATTGAACAAAGGTTTGGTAAAAGATTTAGAGGCTATAAAAGGTCTAAAATACAGGCGCTTGAATGGCCAAGGAACAATGCGTGGGACAATGATAATTGGTTTTTTATGGGTGAGGATGAGATACCACCTCAGCTTAAAAAAGCCTGCGCTGAGTATGCTCTTATAGCATTAAGAATAGGTGAACTATTGCCAAATCCGCCTTT
>Ga0181356_1001315_pt1 | contig 10835 bp, 12 predicted proteins | sample Fa13VDMM110SN_FD_130104 | JGI IMG/M metagenome (GOLD analysis project Ga0181356, IMG submission 130104) | Freshwater viral communities from Lake Michigan, USA - Fa13.VD.MM110.S.N | ecosystem: Environmental > Aquatic > Freshwater > Lake | place: USA: Michigan | collected 2013-09-24 | reverse complement strand
CCACTATTTCTGGTATACCAATTAGCAATGATCCGAAGCCTGTTATCGCTATCGGTTCAGCATCTTATATCTGGATCAAATGCGTTGGAACCTTCGGATCTACTGATTCGTATGTAGTAACAATCGAGAGAACAGGATCGTCAACCCCGCCGTCTGCTTCTACAATTACTGGAACTGGATTTACTTCTTGCTTTTTAATTGGCACTGTTGAAGTTGCAGATAGTAAAATCTCCGCGATTACAAACATTTTCTCTGGTGGCAATCTTGGCGTTGAGTCGTTTGGATCTACCAACATGTGGTGGGCAACATGAGGACACCGACAGTATTCATCCCGCACGGAAGCCCTTACGATAGTTTCAATTCGTATGGCCTTCGCGGATTCTTCGGAGGGGTTGGTCGTGAAGCATCCCCAATCTATACGGGAATAACTGTGACTCGATCTGGATCTGGAACTAGAACAAGAGATTTTGGAGGGGTTTTAGTAGAGCAAGAAATAAGTTATTCGGTAAGTCATACCTTCGATAGGTTTTTCCTGCAAGATCAGTCACTTGTATTTTCAGGGCAGAATCAATATTCTGATGGCGCAGTTGATTATTTTGACTCTCCAGAAGACTATGTAGCTCCTGTTGGCGAGACGAGTTTTATCCATTCAATTTTTGGTAGTTATAGGGGCGTCCCTAATAGTGCCGTTTCTTTTGCCAACCCTAAAAAACACTTTTTGGGGCTAGGCGGGTTTTTTGGAATTGAAGATGTGAGCTTCGGCACACAAACGGAAACGGATGAATTCGACAGTTACGAAATGGATATAATTCAGGTATTTCAAATTAACTGCCCATTCTTTACTTACAGTAACCCGTCTGCAAGTCCGTTGCCAAATGAATACGACCAATGGAATTGCGCTATTGGAGTTGATTTCGGTGCTATCGGTTATGAGGGGGGAGGGAGAGAGTCCACTTCCTTTGGGCTTGATGTTACAGGATACTCTGCGACAAAATGGCGCGATCTCCGTGGAACTTATACGCTAACTGTAAACAATTCTGATATCGATCCTTCGTGGGATAGCGACTCCGTCGTCCATACAAACACTTGGACGATCTTTTGAGGCTGTCTTATTGACTTGACTCCCGTACCCTGAACCCCTATCATGCGCCTATGCCAGCAATGACGGTAAAGTCCCTTTCGGACCAGCTTTCCAGCTACTGTTCGCCAGATCAGCGGTTCATTCCCGTCCTGAATCTGGTGCTTCCGCGTCTCTACGCAATGGGTTACTGGCGGGATTTGGCATTTGAGTACCGCATTACCACCAGCAACGGCTACTTCGCGCTGCCGCTGGAAGCCGAATCCATCATGGCAGTGACTGTGGATAAGACGCCGCAGAGCCTTTGGGCGCAATGGCACGACTACTCCATCGGCGGAATGCCCGATACTTACAGTGCTTTTGACATATTCGGCGTAGTGGATGACGGAGTACACAGCACCAAAGAGGCTCTCGATTCTACTAAAGGCTACACCCTTTCGGTGAAAGCGGTCACAGGAAACCTCCCTTCTGACGGAATCATACAGATAAAATTCACGCTCCTCAACGGTAGCATCACCTCTCTACAAGAAGACTTCTCCCTAACCAACGCAAACGGCAGTCTGTCTTTGAAAGCGTTCGGAAATGCGAACCAGATCAACTCTGTTTCGGAGATCCGATTCGACGGCATACCGACCGATATCGAAATCTATGCAGTCGAAAGCGGACTAACCGTTGACGACAAACTGGTTCTCGCCGAAGGAAAAGGCGACCAGATCTTCCGCTATCGCCGTTACCGCACCCGCACTCCAGCGAGTGCTACGCAAGAAATTTTCCTTTTGCTTAAGCGTGCGTTCATCCCGATCATGGACGAGTCTGACGTCGTCTATTTGGGCAACGTAAACGCCATCAAAAGCGGCATTCTCGCCACAACGGCTGAAGATAACGCCGACATTGAGCGTGCCAACTACCACTGGCAAGTCTGCAAGCAGCTTCTGGAAGATGAAAAAGACGCCTATCGCGGCGGATCAAGACAAGTCGTGCGCGTAGACCCCTATTCAGGGAACGGGAATCTTTACAACATGTACTAAGCGTATGACACCAGATCAATTTCCACCGATGAATACTCCTCAAATCCTTCTTAACGGACTGATCGGCATCTGTGGATCGACTTTCGCAGTCGTCTCAACCTTTCAGGAACAGCTCGACTGGTCTGTCAGATTTACAGGTTCCTGCATCGGTCTTGCAATCGGACTCATTTCCCTGTATCGTGCTCTCAGCCGCAAGCTGAACAAACCATAACCCACACCACTATGAAAACTACCATCATCGGAATCCTTACTATTGTTTCAAGCCTTACCTTTACCGCCATCACGTTCCTGAAGACAGGCACGTTCGATATCGGCACGCTCATCACTAGCGTTACTGCTGGCGTTGGACTCATCAAAGCTGCTGACGCAAAGTAATGCGGTCACAGCTTGTACTCTTACGTGCTTTGAGTATGTCGAACGGCTGCTTAGGCAGCGCGAAACAAAGCTGGTTCCGTTCTAAGCTGAACGGGATCGGCTCTTTTCTATTGGAGATGAGTTTGTTAAACCAACGCAAATGACAGAAGAACAAAAAGCTGCTCAGAAATTTGCTAACCGTTTGGACCGCTTAATCGCTAAGCGGGGGGAGAATGCTCAGTTGACGGCGGATGTCGCAAAAGACTTTGCGGTAGATAAAGCCATAGAGATAGCTCCGCAAGCCGCCATAACAGCGGTAGGCAAGCTAGAACAGGGCAGAAGTTTCCTGCAACAGGGAACGGTCCCGAACGCAACAGCCAATCTAGCGCGAGCCAAAGCAGAAACTAAGGCTGCTGGTAAGCTACTTAGCGGTCTGAGGAGGGCTCCAGCTGTTCAAGCTTCTATAGAGCTGGTAAAAGGAGCGAATTTAATCGGCAAGGAAGGCGCACGCGCGGGACACGCAGAAGCTGGGGATGAGTTAAAGAAGAAGCCTCTAGCATATCAAGTAGCGAACTTGTATGTGAGTCCAGCAGATGCACTGTCAAAGTACGGTGCTTCGCGTGAAGCGGCTGGTAAAAAGGCTTTTGAAGAACGGTACGCAGAGGTAACCCGCAAAATGGAAGAGGCAGAAGAAAAACGTAGGTACTTCAAATGACGAAAAAACTGGTAGCTATTTGCGTCGGCCACAGTCGCTCAGGCGACAGAGGCGCAGTGAACGTCGAAGGCGTGACGGAGTGGGCGTTCAATCAGCCGCTCGCTAAACGCGTTTGCGAACTGATCGAAGCAGCAGGTCACTCGACCGTACTTGTGGATCACTATAATGGAGCGTCCTACGGCACTGCCATGAACTGGCTGGCGCGGCACTTACAAGAACTCAAAGTCGATGCCGCTATCGAGCTGCATTTCAATTCCGCTGGACCGTACGCCAACGGCTATGAGTTCTTGCACTGGTTCTCTAGCCCTAAGGGACTAAAGCTTGCTGACGAACTCTTGCGAAGCCACTCAAAAACGTTTCCGAATCAGAAGAATCGCGGCCTAAAGCAGATCAATGCAGAGGATCGCGGTGGTGTTTTCTTGCGAAAGACGCACTGCCCTGCCGTAATCTGCGAGCCATTCTTCGGCAGTAACGCTACGGAGAACTGCCTTTACTTCAGTAAACGTGAGGAATTAGCCAAAGCATACGCGAAGGGGGTACTGAACTGGATCTCAACCACAACAAACTAGACCGTGAAAGCCGCACCGAAAGACACCAAATCGAAGAAACAAGTCGCCTACTTGCTATCCAAAGTTAGCCCACTGTCTAATAAACAGCAGGGAAAGCTTAAGAGCGAACTTCACACAGGCAAAGTCAAAGTCGAGAAAGAGAAGATGTAAGCGATGAAAACCCGCTGGCCTAAAACTATTCTCGTAGCGGGCCGTAGGGTTAAGCTCATCTTCGTCGATTTGGACGACACTTTCGGTCAGTACAAACATGACCTCAAACTAATCGAGATCAGCAAAACCATTCCTGATCCCGAAAAACTACTCACAATCCGCCACGAACTGATGGAGGCTTCGCTGCTTCTTTCTGGAGTGGGCTTCTCAGAACGATACGAACAAGAACCGATTGTCCGTTGCATGGAGGAAATCTTCTTTCCGTCATGGGATGCCTTCCTCAAAAGAATCACCAAAGCTAATGCCCGATCAATTTAAACTGACAGCCAATAAAAACTTTATCGAGTTCAGGCCAAACGGCGAAGACTTTAAACTCGCTGCCGAACGCTCCGAAAAGATGGGCATACTACAGAACTCTTTTACAAGAGGGGCTGGACGGATGAGTGGGATGCTAGGCGAGATCGCTGTGCATAAGTACCTCAAAGATATTGCAGAGTACAGTGGCGATTCAGTGCGCGGCTACGATCTGATTACTGCCAAAGGAACTAAGATCGAAGTCAAAACAAAGAAGGCTTCTCGGATTCCAGATCCTTCTTATGCCGCTACTGTTGAGCATAAGAAGACTTACATGTTCGTAAACGACATCTTCGTATTCCTAAGAGGACACGACTCGATGGCAAAATTTTGGCTATTAGGCTGGATCAAAACGCCTTCCTTTAAGCGTTTATCTGAATTCAAGAAAGCTGGAGAACCAGATGGTGACAACGGATTCAAGCATCGCGTTGACCAATACACGATCCCTATTGCGAAACTCAAGCCGATGTCAACGCTCATCGACTATCTGAATTCGCAATAGGGAATTAAGTATTCTTAGGCGTCAGTGATTGTGATATCGAACTTAGAGTCTAAGGCGACTTCCCAAATCTTCCCGCCTCCTTGTCCATGAGACTTGACTGGCCTCAAGTGCTTGCTGTTCCGACTAGCTTCCTCCATCGTGGACATACCGCGACGAACGAATTCTAGATTGCTCGACATACCGACAGCACGCCCGTTGTTGAAGTCGTGTAGTGCAACCTGAAACTCTGTAAGAGTACCACACCATGTGGGCTTGTCTGGCGTGAGATCTCTACAACGCTTCGCAAAGAACTCGACAAGCTCTGCAACGGACGAACGACTTGAGTTATCGTAAGCCGCTGAAGCAACGGACTCATCGATGTAGCTCACGATTCCAAAGCGGCCAACGTCTTCGATAGACTTTGGAATCTTCCAGTCGAGCAGCCAGCGTGCGAAGTGCGGAAGTTCTTGTTCGATAGTAGCCTCTAAGACGGAGTTTCGTGGGAAGTTACTTGTCGCCTTATCGCTGATACGCATCGCCATGAGCTTATCTCTATTAGAGCTATCCAGCGCTGGAATCACAGAGAGGCTATTGGCATCCATGTTGAGTGACAGAATGACGCGGCCAGTCCACGGAACGGAAAGAGCATCTGCATACTTTGCCTGATATTCGACTCGCGGATTGGCAACGGATCGCTTGATGAGTTCAGTCGCCTTCCGCTGATCCTGAAAGGAAGCGGCTGATGTTGTATCATCAATCACCCATGCGGCTACCCGACCCAAGTCCTTGTTGAACTTTGTCTGGCCCGACAAGTAATCAGACGCATCAGCATAGCCGCCGACTAGTCCTGAGATCACTTTGTTTGACAGGAGCGACTTGCCTTTGTTTGTCGGCCCGACAAGCAGTAACGCCTGTCCTTGAACAAACTCCCGATCAATGACAGCGGCGTAGAACCGCTTGAGCCACGAATACAAGTACTCGACTGTGGGTGCTTGCGTAGGCGTGTTGACGAACAACTGGTTTAGCCACGTATGGATGAAAGGCCAATTCGCTGGATCTCCATCGTCACTCGCTTCGACTGGATTGATGTTCGCGCAATTGAGGATTCGATTCCCGTTATACGAGACAACGCGATCCTTAGAGAATACGACTGGCGCGATCTCGTCGATTCGATTCTGGTTTGAAATCGTGAGGATCGCCGCTTCGACTTCCGAAAGGGGCTGGCCTTTCTTCATCTTGACGGAGAATCCTGATTGACGAAGCTCAAGAACAAGTTGCTCGCGTGGAATCGTGACAGCAGAATTGAAGAGTACTTTGAAGAACGAGCGTCCGTTGTACCAGTACTCGTCCAGCAGATTGCCCATCTTCTTCTCCTCGTACTCCTTAACGAACTTCGCTCCGAAGATCTCCTTCCATGTTACGAATCCTTTGCCAGCGCGGTCAGAGTAACAGATGATCCCGTCCTCTGAAACCTGACACCCGTCCCTGTTAATTCCATCATCGATCCAGAACAACGGCCCACGTGATCCAATATCGAAGTCTCCAATCCAACGATTCGGGAATCGGGTTTCAACTTCGGCTGCGATAGTGGCAATCGGAATCGACGTATCATTCGACTGCGGCGGATTTTCATTTGCCGCTTTCATCAGCGCAGTCTGAACTGTTGCGTCAGAAATATGGCCTCCTAAGTTATGCCAGTCTTCTCCTAACTCAAAGTACTGACTTGCTTTAAGCGACGTACTATCGAAGCCCGCAAAGAGCCTGTCCATCTTCAACGACGCATTTATGTGCTTCATGAAACTATCGAACATCTCAGGCGCAATCGGAATGCCGTTGTCGAATTCCCATACGAGCCGCAGGTATCCCGACTGCGTTTTAGTCCTCCATGTTGGGACATTGATTCCGCACTTAGCTCCGATGTCACTATCGACGCTGCCCCAATTAACTGGCGCATCGTAGTCAGCTACTACTCCGTAGATCCGATTCGGCGGGTTGTCGTTTGCAATTCGCTTCGACGGAGTGCTTCCTTCCACAGTACTGTAGAATACGTGATCAGTGCTTAGATCGGCACACCACGCTCTGAAGTCTGCTTTAGATGCAAACTTTGGTTTTGGCTTATTCAGTTTGTCAAGGCTAGTCGCTTTGATGGCTTTGGTCTCACGTAGATTTTTAAGGTAGCGATAGTTCATTTTGTATAACAGGTTAAGATGTCTCCTTCAGCGGAAAGCGGGATGTCTGGAATCCACTCTGGAGCAGTGGACATGATTTTGATGATTTGTTTCAAGCTCTCTTCGGCTTTGTCCGAATCGACCTCTACGATAACTTCGTCGTGGACGTGCATTACGATTTCAAAGCCAGCGTTATGGATCTTACAGAGCATATCCGAAAAGATATCACGCGCCAGTGCCTGACTAAGATTCTCAGCAAGTAATCCGCCCCATAGTTTGACGGGAAGTCGCTTGCCATCACGGGGCATGATCGCCACGTAGTTGAGCTTATTACCCGAAGTCTTGGACAGCTTTAGGCGACCGTAATTAAGACTACGCCCACTAGGAATCTCTTCAGTGTACGGCACAGCCATATCGTATGCCGTAACCATATTAGAGTTGAGTTCCCCCCAAAGCTTCTTAACTTTGCTCATCTTCCTTCGATAGAGTGAGACAGCTTCTTCAGCTTCCTTTTCAGTCATGCCAGACATGACTGCAAACTTAGCCGATCCTGCTCCGTATCCGCAGCCCAACACCATTGCTTTCACTTTGTGGCGGAGAGCTGGATCATTTGCTTTCATCGAGCCTTTGGACTTCTCCCAAAGGCCGAATCGAATTGCAAACGCTTCGTAGATGTCGGAGCATTCTGCAATCTCTTTGAGAGTCTCAGAATCCTTAGCGAGCCAGCATAGAGTACGAACTTCGATCTGCGAAAGATCGACTGCGAGTAGTCTACGGTTGGGTTTTGGCGCGATCAAGTTGCGAAGATTGACTCCGAACATCGCGCCCTTAGGAAGATTCTGAAGATTAAGATTTCCGCCTGATCCGCTGAAGCGTCCTGTATGCGCTCCGAAGTACATGATGCCGCCGTAGTAGCGGCCATCTGGCATCGTAGCGAAGTCAAACGACTCGATCTTCTTCTTGAGTGCGTTGATTCTACGCCAGTTCTTAACGGCTTCGACCCACGCATACTTCTTGCCGTACATCCTAAGCCACTCCTGTGCATCTGGATCTCCTTCTGCGAGACTTGCAGGAGGCTCAATGCCGACAAGGCGACACTGATCGTCGAAGGCTGGACGACTAAGCAATGGCCTATCACCTAACCACGGAATGGCTTCTTCCGCTTCAAATAGCTTTGCGTTAAGAACCTCCTTCTGCTCGCGGAGTAACTCCGTATCCATAGGGATTCCGCGCTGAGAACAGCGTCGATTCACTAAGCTGATCTCTTGCTCACGCTTCGGCCATTTTGGAGAATAGTCCTGCCAGAGCTTTAAGCAGAGTTCAGAATCTTTGAGTGCGTACTCGCTGACTTCTTTCTTGAAGTCCTCAGACATCTTTTCCCACGTCTTGTTGCTCATATTATCTCTTGTAGACTTATCCACAGTAAGATTATAGGCAACAGCAGTTGCGCCTTTCAACGAGCGAGGAAGCCCACAATATGCCGCCATATCTGCTGTGCAGTACCATTCGGCAGCTTGAACAGAGGGCCACCAATTCTGAGTGACGCCATAAAGGTAGAGCGTCTCGTCGAAGGAAGCATTGTGCGAAAGAATAATGTTGTCCTGTAATAGCGTCCAGTCGAAGTCTTTTGGATCTCCAACGAACGTATACCCGTTATCGCCAACCACTGACACCATATAGGCTGAAAAGTCAGGGTGCGAGAAATAGCCCAATGGGCCTAATTTTTTTATTGAACACCTCTTATCATAGTAGGTTTCAAAATCTAGTGCGTATGTAGTCATAATGGTGTGTCTATTTTTGGCATTAAAAAGCCCCCACTGGTTTAGACATAGACCAGTGGGGGCTATAGGTGGTTTTGTTTAGTCTGTTACGACATCGAAGGGCAACTCAAATTGCTCTGGCTGCTCTGGCATAGGATCATTTTCTCCTACTGTTGACATGAGTCGATCACGAACAATCTGAAGCTTGACTAGAATAAGATCAAGCTCTCGTTGTTTTTGAATTAGCTCATGGATCATTCCTGATAGCGTCTCGATTTCACCATCGATGATTTCTGCTTCCAGTTCAGCGTCGGTATATTCCCGTTCAGTTTCTACGTTTTCCATATTATTGTGCGAAGGTTGATGCGAATTCAATTACGGCAGGATCTGGCGAGTTCTGAGTAATGCTCAGAGACGGCGCATACCAGCTGTACTTTCCTTTTGTGATGATTCCCGATTGGAAATTCCACAAACGACTTTGCAACGGAGTGGTGCGATTAAAGGCGGCAAATGTAGCCAAACGCTTGTACGTCTGGCGGTATGCGTCTTTAGCCACATTCAGTTTACCCATTGCGTAGTTACGATCTCCGATTGGGTATGGATATGTATCATCATCGACTCCCTCTTTTGGTTGAGGGAAGAGCAAGACGATTTCAGCAAACTCAAGCATGTCATAATCTGACTGGCTTGCGATAGCTTCCTTCTCTTGCTGCGTGTAGGCGATGCGGGGAATCCCGTCGTCATCATACGGGATATCTTCGCGCCATCCTTTGAGAGCGGAGAGTACGACTACTTCGGTAGTCTCTTCACTTTTAAGGAGGACGTGCTTTTTATCCAGTACTACGGAACCTACAGAGGCTTCAATATCACTTGTCTTCTGGACGATATTGATACGTTGAATATCGATATCTGCGGCATCAATTGACAAACCACTATAGTTTGAAATTTGATCTTTCTTTACGGGTACAACATCTGTTGACATATTTCGTGTTTCTTGTTTCTTGTTTTTGACTCCCGATTCACCGAAGTGTGAATCGTTCGTCAGAGGTTTCGATGATGCCTTCTTTTTCACAGGCGTCAATAAAGTATTCTGAAATCTTTTTGCGGTCGCCTTTTGCGTGCTTATCCGCAACAGCTTTCGTGATCTTCCCGAACGGGATGGAAGCGTGCGACAGGACTTCGGCAGCGTCCATGCCGTGCGAAAGAGCAATAGCAACTAATCCGTCGTTGTCCACAACTTTTTTCGTTGCGCCCATTGAACGAAGTTTGAGCGTCGGAAAGACTGCGCCGTCTTTAGCGAGTTCCATCGCACGTTCCTTCAGACGATCAGACCAGTTGCTGACGATTTTGGCGATGAACCAAAGCTCTTCGACGACAGCTGGATCATCAGCGTTTTCAAGATCGATGTCGGGAAGCTGCGGATTAAGCTTCTCCGCGACTTCGATGATGAGTCCGCCCAAAGCTGGACAGTGATCTTCATGGCGGCAGAAACGGCAGTTCACTGTAGGCGTACACTCGCTAAGTGCTGGCGTTCCGTTTTCCCATTTCGGCCTGACGGCTTCGCCCTTCTTGATGATCTCGCTCAATTCGTCGATCATCGGCTGAAGATCGTCTGCGCGGGTAAACGTGTGGTGTAGCGAAGCGTAGTGCTGCGGCACGTAGAACACGAACGTGATCTCCTCCAGTTCAGGGAACTTCTGGAATGCGCCAATCGTATAAGCCTTCGCTTGCCAGTTCTTCTCTGGCGGATCGATGATGCTGATGCCAGTCTTGTAGTCTGCCATAACGGCTTTGTTGCCGAAAATGATAAGGCGGTCGCAAGTACCCCATGTTTCAGTACCGTTGAGTTCAACAGTGACTTGGATCTCGTTATGCTCGACTCCGCCAGCTGGGAAGTTGGCTAAGAAGTCCTGCTCCATCGCTACGATTTGCTCGTAGATGTGGAGTTCTTCTTCGTTGTGGAGTGCGGATGGATTGAAGATTTCAAGAGCCTCATGAATCCGTGTTCCCATTTCCGCAGCTGCGGATGATCCTTCCTTTCCGTGATAGCCAGCGCAGCCAGCTACGTACTTGAGAGAGGAGGGCGAGAATTCTGCGTGTCCGCGTGATGCGTGATCAGGTGTCTGTGTCATAGTTTTGTGTTTGTTCGTCTTCTGAGAGTTGTCGTTGCCGATCTCT
>Ga0181356_1001310_pt1 | contig 10854 bp, 16 predicted proteins | sample Fa13VDMM110SN_FD_130104 | JGI IMG/M metagenome (GOLD analysis project Ga0181356, IMG submission 130104) | Freshwater viral communities from Lake Michigan, USA - Fa13.VD.MM110.S.N | ecosystem: Environmental > Aquatic > Freshwater > Lake | place: USA: Michigan | collected 2013-09-24 | reverse complement strand
GGTTGTCAGACCATCTCTTGATGACAACCTGATCTTACCTAATATCTCCCGGTCTCGCGACCCACACAGGGATCGCTTCATGAACAAGTGCATAGCCATCAGACAAGGTACAAGACAGCACTAAGCAATGCAAAACATAGCCTAGAAGCTATGTCACTCCTTACGATATCCCGGTCTGCGCCCCCTTGAGAGGGGGCCAGTGATAAGCCCGACCAGTCTTCCTGTCTGTTCCAGTATTGCAAGATGCACAAGTTCCTTACTAAGCTCTCTTCGAGCCTGACGGGTGGACTGACCATGCACGGTCTTGGTGGCGGCAATCCTAGCTTTCCCTGCCTCTGTACGAGGCCCTGTACTTCGTCCTCCGTGGAACCGACAGACGTTTTTACCTGACAGGGCAGGAGCGCCACATTGAAGGCGTGTACGTTTGCTCGTAGCCTGACAGCGGCGGCAATGAATCTTATTGCCTGCGGTGAGGAGCCATGTTTGTTTTGTTTGCATTGAGTGTTCCCAGTCAAACGATCAGTCTTGGCTTCTTAATGTACGAAACCCCTTGAGCCTGTGGCTCAGGATCAGCGAGTCTGGGCATTAGGAAAACTCCACATCTTCTTTGACGCTTTCTGCCTTTTTTAAATCCGTCTGCGAAATGTGCGAATTGTGCGAAGTCTGAATATCCATGCGGGTTGGCGCAGGTTTTGGTGTACGTGCGACATCAGCGTATTCAGCGAAATCAGCCTCGACATTTCGCTGATTCCGCACATCATCCAGTGGCGCTGAATCAGGCTGTAAGCCGCATGGAAGCTCACAATTCGCAGAATTCGCAGAATCCGCAGCCAGTTTGTAGAACTTGGTCGGTGATCCGATGTCATTGATGCGCGGTACAGTCACGACTTCGATCAGCGGCGGTGATGCACTCAGTAGCTCGTCAATCGCCTTGTCTAGGTCGTGCTTCATGAGATGCCCATTAAAACAGCGCTTGTTAATTTCTGATCGACTGGCTTTGCTATGTATCTTGAGATATTCGACCAGTCGGTCGCCAGCATCATTAACCACTTTTGTCGCCACTTCGTCCAGTGCGCTCTGGAAGATGTACTTCACAGAATCAACCCAATAACGCACCCATGCCATTGCCGCTTGGATGTGTGCAACGTCAATGGTTAATGTCCGGTCGGTCAGGGCAAAGATCATCGCCAAGCGGATCAGTGTGGTCGATCTACGGGCAAGTAGGCCAGTTATTTGCTCTCCAGCACTACGGTCGAGTAGTTCACCACGATACAGCTTGTCATAGAGAACTTTTGCATCTTTTGAGAAGTCCATGCGTTTTACATCCCGTTCAGCATGGCGGTCTGCTCCTGCAAACAAAAGAACTTCGACTGTCCTGTGGGCGAAGCTATCAACAACATTGACGGGTGTTTGCTTTGGGAACGGATTTATCTTGTCCCCCTCAGCCCAAAAAAAGATAAATCGGTTGGCGAAACCGTTGGTTAGTTCCCGCGATGACATCAGGCTCCTCAACTCGCTGGGCGTAATGTCTGCCAAGACCCCGATATGTGGATTGCTTGCCCCTACGCGGTTCGACTTGGTGGCAGGCTGGATGCACGTACCATCCCACGCATCACGCAGTGCGGTGCTTAGGGTGTTGCCGTCGCGCTTGTTCTGGTGCAGCACGTTAGCAAACTCGCTTTCTACTACCAGCAGGCGCTTATCCTCAATGGGCGGAACTTTATCGTTGCCCTGAGTCAAGCCGTCGTGAATCATTAAAGCTAGCCCCTCGCGCGTAGATAAGCCGCCCGTATGAATCTGCGGAGCCAAAGCAACGTTTAAAACCTTAACGGCTTTGGCGATGCGGTTGACAACCAGCTTTTTGGCTGTCCCTTTGCGTCCACGGCTAGAGCGCCCAACATGGACAAAATTAAGCCTTGCGTGATTGCAGTCATCGCCAATCGGGAAATAAGGCCCACGACCTACGGCAACTCCAAAGTAAGCTAGCGCCGATGCTGCAATTGCGTAGGGGTTGGCCTCAGTGTTCTTGCTGCCTTCTCTGGCTATTTCTCCAATCAACCCATACAAGCACTCCGGATGAGGCTTGGGGGCATTGCGGTGTGTGTCTGCATTACCCTCAAGACCATCGTCATCAAATTCCGGGTGGCGCTGGGTTCTGCCAGCGGCTTGAGCGTCGATCTGGGCTAGTGTGTCTTTAAACATGGAAACTCCTCGTGCTTTCGTTGCGCAGCCAATGGATGCGTCTAGCAATTTTTGTGATGCGTGCTAGATCGTGCGTGTTTATTAATGGGATACCACGCAGGTGGCTTTCAGGAATAAGTCCCGGCAGGACTTCTTTCTGTCTGGGTACGGAACATGCAACTTTATGAGGTTGATGTTCTGACAAACCACCCGCCTGATTGCTTTGGTCAATTCGCGGGTGATGGGTAGGTTGCGATAACAGCCAAGACTTTTGCCGGTGACGGCAAAGTTGATGAGGCGAACCTCATTGACGTAATGTCTTTGTTCGGTTTCTTTGCCGAGACCGTGGCGATGTTCTTTGAGCGCAGCCTGCATGGCTGAAAGGTCAACAGGGGAGGGGGCGCTTTTCATGCTGCCTCCTGCTTTGATGCTGCTTTACGCTCAAGAATCCATTGGTCGACATCGCTTACCAAGAAGCCAACGGCACGACCTCCTGGAACAAGGTTAAAAGGTCTTGGGAAGACCCCTTTGGCAATAAGATCAAAGAGCTTGGCGCTGCTGATCTGAAGCTTGGTGCAGACTTGTGCGTGCCTGATGACCTGTACAGGTTCTGGCTGGTGTTGAGTTGTGGCTTGTGTCTTCATTGATCCTCCTAAGTCTTAATTGACCCAGTGAAATCAATGTAGAGGGGAACAAGTTAACCTCCAAGATGCCGATCTGAAGTACCTATTTTTTCCCAAAGGTAAAAGTTGGCTTTCGGTCTGTCGATGACCGGTTCCAGTTTTTCCGCACAGTCACACTCTTTGCGTCTGGCAATGAGTCGCTGATTTCTTTAATTGCCTGCCTTGTCTTCTTGGGCTTCGGGCTAACTGACGTTGGCGATGTCGCAGCAGCGATAAAACCATCTTTAATTTTTCGGTTTTTCTCACGCAAGAAGCCATCCTTACGCACCCCACGCTTTTCGGGGATGACGTTGAAGACCTCGTTGGCATCCTGGCCGCACGCAATATTCTTGAGTGCCCGGTGCAGCCACTCTGACACCTCGGCGTTCAATGGCTGACCATCCCGTTGCGCAATCTCAATCGCTTCTGCGTGTGCCCATAGCCGACGCTGGCGGTCGATCAGCGGTTCCTTTGAGGTGAGGTCGAGGACCGGTTGCTTTTTGCTCATTACCCCTCCTTGAGCATTTGTATGACGTTGCCTGTGTTAGTCGGTGCCTCAACAAACCCTTGCCACTGCTGCATTAGCTTGGCGCGTTTCTCAAGTTGATCTTGCCGCCGATATGCTGCTTCTGCTTTGTTCTTGATGGTGTGGGCCAAGGCCAGTTCCAAAGTCTCGTTGGAGAACTGCGTGGTCTCTGAAGCCCAATCCCTGAATGTGCTTCGCAGACCGTGCGGCGTGTAACCTTCAAATCCTGCCATGCGCTTCATTGCCACCAAACAACTGCCCAGTGACATATGGGTATTTTTTTCGATGGAATGGCTGGGGAACACATAGCCGTTTTGAGCTTTTGCCTTCAGCACCTCGAGGATTTCAATTGCTCTTTTGCAGAGAGGCACGCGGTGCTCCCTTCCTGCCTTCATCCGATTGGCAGGAACAGTCCAGACGTTGGAGGCGAAGTCCACTTCTTCCCAGCGAGCCGCCGCGACCTCACCAGTTCGGCAGGCTGTCAATAAGATGAACTCCAAGGCCAAAGCAGTCATCCCGCCTTGCTGGCGCAGTTCCGTCACGAACTCGTTTGCTCGTTGGAAGGGAAGGGCAGGGTGGTGCTCAACTTTCTTGATCTTCTGCGACCTTGGCAGTAGTTGCCCGAGTGCTCCCTTCAATCGCGCGGGGTTGTCGCCGTTGCAGTAGCCGCGTGCTTTACACCAGTCCAGTACGGTCTCGATCCGTTGACGAACACGAGTGGCGGTTTCAGTTTTGGTATGCCATATCGGTTGCAAGACCTTGTAAACGTGGTCGGTTGTGATGTGGTCAACAGGTAGCTTGCCGAGCAGCGGGCTGGCGTAGGTTGTCAGCGTGTTGTGCCACTGTTGACCGTGCTTCACATTTTTCCACTCGGAGGACTTTGCAGTCATGCACTGCGCGATGGCTTCATCAAATGTGATTTGGTTCGCCCTTGCTGTGATAGCCAATGCTCTAGTCTTGTCCCGCTCGTCTTTGGGGTCGATGCCGTCCAACACCTTCAGGCGTAATTCGCCGCTCAATGCTCGAGCGTCAGCCAATTTGCGGGTTCGTGTTGAACCAAGTCCAAGTTCCCTGCGTTTGCGCGTTGTGGGGCTGGTGTACCTGAAGACCCATGAGCGCGTGACCCTTGCTTCAAAAGTGGTCACTTGAAGGTTTAACCCAGGGTGAAGACCATCTGCGTGGTAACCAGGGCGGGTCTCCGCTTCTACCTGTTTGACCGTAAGTGCTTTTGCTGCTGTTCTACCCACCTTTTTACCCCCCTAAATAGCCTGGATTGTAATGGGCGCTGCTGGAGCTTACAAGAGTCTAATTGAGGTTTTACCAATGAGAAATCGGTTGAATTGGGGTTCTTTGGAGCCCCCTGAGTTCGGATGCGTAGGACTCCGTTTCCGCCAGATATCATTACAAATCAAGCACTTAGGTGCTTTTTTTGTTTCTACCCACCAATTTACCCGCCATCAGGTTTTTAGCTGCGGAGCTTGATTGGGGCAACCTTGCGCATAGGCCCACCAGTGTCTAAAGCTTCCCCGATGCCAGCATCTTGGGCGGTGGTGCAATACTTTGCCCAAACCAGTTGTGCTGATGGTTCTCAGCACCCACGGCCCTTGTGATTTCAGCCTGTACCGACCCACTCCACCCCCACCCCCCCGATTTGTCAGAAGGGACTCCGGCCCACCTTTACGCTGTGATTTGCTCGTCCGATCACTGCTCCCAGCCTGTTGCGAACGTTCTCACATGACCCCGGCTACCCCTAGCTTTAGCCTCCGCAATGCCGGTGATGTGTGTGCTGGCGATAGGCCCCCCTTAGCTTTCAAATTGCCTGATCCGGGGGGGTACATAAATTTCAGGTTCAAGGATGCGAACGTTCGTACTTTAGGTGCGAATTTAGGCATCTGTGTCAGCGCCGAAAGCCTTTGCTTGACCCGTCATCCGTTGGTACGCGACGCCACAAGCATCTCAAAAATTCAGACCCCAGAAGTCCGAGCATCAGCGTCAAATGCGCTATGAGATAAGACTAGTGAATTGTGGGAGTGCCACAATGCGCTACAGAATCGCCACCTTGGAGATGAATGATGATTTCTAGATTAGCCCCAGCCATTTACGCACTTTTTCTTACGAGTTGCGCTGCGACTAATTCTGGTGTGGTGCCAGTAGGTAATGGGGTTTTTATGGTGTCACGACAAGCTGGGGCATTCTCGTCGGGAAAAGAGCCGCTCTTAGCAGAGGCCCTAGCTGAAGCAAATGCGATGTGCGCTAGTCTTGGCAAGTCGATCAAAATAATTACTACCAACGAGAATATGCAGGCCATCGGGAATTTCCCGAAAGCCAGCGTCGTCTTTGCTTGTGTTTAGCACCCAAGCAGCCACCAAAACAGGCTGGCATTCCCCAAGCCTTTAGACACTTTTCATAACGCAGGTTGACGCGACTCCAACTGATATTTGCTGGGTCGCCAGCCAGCTTGTCTGTTCGGCTGACTCCTTGCTGCCCATGCCACTGTTAGGGTTGCATCTGATAAGTTCAGGGCAGTCCTTGGGGAACTCGATCCAACTGTCATCCAAGGCATGGCAAAGTCTGGTTACCCTTAGCCTAACTAAGTACGCACAAAAATGATCAACACGCCATCAGTTCTCGACAAGATCAAAGACCCTCGGCACCGGATGGCACTTGAGTGGTTTCACGAACGTACTTCTCAAGAAGTTCCTTGGCCGGAGCCGCTTGACGGCTTATACCTCGCCAACAAGGCGAAGGGGATTCACAAGCCTGCTGATTTGACTTATGCGCTTAGCGTTCGGCAGTCTCTGTCGGGCCACTACGAAGACGGCATACGTTTGGACGACGAGGGTCGGTGGATTTTTACCTACGCGCAGGAAGGCTCTGATCCCGGATTTTTCACTAACCTAGCTTTGAATGCTTGCAGGGTGGACAAGGTGCCGGTTGGCGTGATGATCCAAGTTAAGCCAAAGCCTGATCCGCTGTATGAGATTCTGGGTCTTGGGCTGGTCACGGATTTTGATGGCCGTCATTTCACCATCCGCCAAATGGATGGTGGCGACAATAACTTGGCAGATAGCGCCCTTGTGTTGTCAGTACCTTCCACCGAATTTGACGCAAGCAATGCGGCAGATGGCCGCACGCAAATGATAAGGGGAATCGCTGTTAGGCGTGGCCAACCGGAATTTCGGCGCAACCTAATGCGTGCTTACAGTCACAAGTGTGCTGTATCCGGTTGCTCCGTGCCTCAGGTGCTGGAGGCTGCTCATATCATGCCCTACATGGGAAACCATACAAATCATGTGCAAAACGGACTATTGCTACGTGCAGACCTGCACACCTTATTCGACCTAGGCTTGCTGAGCATTGCCCCTGACACACATACGGTGGTTGTTTCTAGCTTGCTCGAGGGGTCTGCCTATTGGGACTACCACGGGAAAAAGATAAATCTTCCTCAGCGCAAAGCCGATTGGCCTTCTACGGCGGCGCTGCTCAGCCGTCTTACAAAATGAGCTTCAATCTTTTGACTACTGGCAAACCGAGCGCCATTCATACCGCTCGGCAGCATCATTTCTTATTTTCGACATAGCCTCGGAATTCTGCTTCTGTCTTCTTTCCTTTACTTAAATTGCACCTAGCACAGGAAAGTGCTAGATTTTTTTTGCTGTTTGTTCCACCACGTGCAACTGGCGTTTTGTGTTCGATATGAACCTCTTCTGGTTCTAGGGAGACGTTACAGTAGTAGCAAACAATCCCCCCTGCCTCTAATGTTATTGCAATAAGGCGCTCTTTAATCGCTGACTGTGCTGATCGAATCGCGGGGCTTCTTTCAAGGTAGCGAATCCTTCTCTCTTTTGCAGCTTCAGCCTCTTCCTCCGCCCTAATTTCACGTGTTATGTGATACTCACCAATACCTCGAGATGCAGCCTTATCGATCGCTTCGCGTGAGGCTTGAAAAATTTTTGTTCTTTGAAGATAAAGTTCTTCTAAACTGTTACGTATGGCTGATATCTCTCGCGTTGTTTGGTTGGGCACAAAGAGCGTCAAGAGTCCCGACCAACCAGACAGCGTAGCTGAAAGTCTTTTTTGCTCCTTTTGAAGTTCATAAATTCTGTTATCAATTGAGTCCAATGCAGTTTTTTCAGGCGATGCATACTTTTGAACACCCGCTTCCGCAGCATTGCTTTTGTGGTACTCGTACCATTGTTTGCTCCCCCACTTTTTCCCCATAATTTCTATTTCTACCTGATTATTTTTTTGGCGGATTCTTGTACGAAATGCAACTTTGGTCGTTAGGCGGACGATACATCAGGAATTTTCAGTTTGAAAGATATGAGGCATCAATAACTGCATATTCTCTTGCCCTTACCCACGCCTGTGCGCCACTCGCGTGTCCATTCCCATAACTCCACCGGGTGACCGCCAAGCTTGACTGTAGGTCGGCCGACCTACCGGCAAGGATGCCAATTTCTGCAAGGTCATCTTCGTGTTTGTTGGTGTACTCCCGCCAGTTCTCAAGATGGCCCTTTGCCGCCAGCGTATCTGACTTGCTGCGGTTGCAAGATGGATGGGCCAGCACGAAGTTATGCATGAGGTCTCTGGGGTACTGGGAGAAGGGGATGAAGTGGTCAACGTCGGCTTCATGCACCTTGCCGCCGCAGTAAAAGCATTGGTTGCTCATCAGCTTACGCAGTTCCACGCCAATTGTCACTAGGGCTTGCCGTGGGGTTTCAAACAGGAAAGACTCAAGGTCATCTTTCTCCCCCACGAAAGGGTGGTTCAGTCTGTTGCCTTTGACATGCTGAATCCAGTGAGAGCGGCTGAGTTGGTTCACAAGAGGCTGGAACCGGCGCAGGCAGTAGCTGATGCCCGGCAGAAGCCTTATCGAGCCTCGCTGGCGCTCGTACAGGAATGGGACTGTCTGACCTCCAAGGTTCTGAAGGTAGTTCACTGGCTGGGCTGACACCGTCTGGGCCACCTTGCTCACCAAGTCTGCGAAGCCTGCTGACCGTCTTGCCGTGATTGGTGTCACACCCGGGTTCTTCTGCCTGAACGCCGCGATAGCGGTCACTAAAGCCGCCTGTACGCCGTTGTTCTGGATCAGCACGCTAGTTGTCGTGTTGGGCAGTCCAGAGCCGTAAGGGGCTGTTTGCTGCCAGTACAGGTCGATGAACTTGAGGGCTATGTCTTTGTGCTGAACCACCATCGCATCGTCGTTGACCTGCCCTTGCTCCACGCAGATATCAGCCAGCGCCATAAGCAGGGCGAACTTGTAGGTTGCTGTGAAGTCCCCCTCACTGAACAGCCTCTGGAGCTTAGTCAGAAATTCCAACTGCGCTTCAGGCGATGTCATGTCCAGTAATCCGCCTTTTCAGGGATGATCCAGCGAACACCGCCACGCGGGTCAGGGCGGTCACCTTGATAGCGTGGGATTAGGTGAATGTGCAGGTGAGGGACGGTCTGCCCGGCAGCAGCCCCGTCATTGATGCCGATGTTGTAGCCCTGAGGGCTGAACTCTTTGTCGGCGACAGCCTTGGCCTTGTCCAGCAGGGCCAGAAGCTCTGCGCGTTCATGTGCTTCAAGCTCAAAGAAAGAGCCTACATGGCGCTTGGGGATGATCAGGGTGTGTCCGGGCGAGATCGGGAAGCCATCCCTTATGACCAGCCCCAGCGGGCTGGAGTCAATCACGCGAGACTGCGGGAGGGTACAGAAGGGGCAAGGCTTCATGCTGTTGAGTCTACCGCCGTCGCCCAAAGAATGGACTTATCAACCCTCACGGAATCTAAACGTCAATCCCAACCCTCTTGCGACTTGATTGGCGTAGTCAACGTCTTGCCTCAGGACGGCTGCGTAGTAGCTGCTGCCCGGGTGTTCGCCTTCAATAAGGTACACGCCCAATTGGTCCAGCGTCTCAACTCCGAGTCTTTGAAAATATCGCATGGCGTATCCCTCTTGCGAAGGACACTGGAAAAACTCGCTGTCGCCAGGGTCAACGCTCATTTCCAGCCAAGCATCAATGAACATGGTCAACCACGTGAGAGCGTTTTCGTCAGTAGCAATCCAATCACACCAGCCGTCATCCAGTTCCCCCATGGCTGAACGGTCATCACCCAAGAGTGTTCTGTAGTCCAACACCGCTTGCTCAATGGCAAACTCCAAAGGCGGGCAAGCTTGAACCGTGTCAATGAGTTCCTCAGCCGTTCGGTATCTCCCGATCCTGAAGGCTTCTGCGTTGGTTCTTGGCTCTGGCAAGTTAGAGGTGATGGTTCCAGCCATGTCGACCTCAAACACTTGTAGTCGTCCTTCTTTGATATCAAAGTCCTCCGTAACCCAGACGGCTATGTCAATGCCTAAGGGGTAGCTCCGAATAGGATGCAAGTCTTCATCCGCGAGACTGCCCTTTTTTCTGCGGTATTGCTTATCGCCTTTGACGTAGGCCAGCAGGTGTGGCGCATGTATTTTCCAAAAGACCTGCTTGCTGCAAGCTTTATCGTCTCTTCCAATGACCCTCACAATTGATCCGATATTGGCGGTGTCAAAGGAATTGATCACAAGCGCAAGCTCGCCGGGGCGGCAATTGAGTTTTCTCATGACAACACCTCGGACAAATTTTGCTTAGGGGCTTTGGTGACCAAGTCGCTGCCTTTGATTGGCAGCTTGTTGGCTGCTTTGCCAAACGTAATCTCGGGCAAGCCTCTGATGGGCTTTAACTGACTGTCTGGCGCTGGCCCTCTCTTTTTCCTGGACAGCCGTCCAGCTATGTCGTAAGTCATGAGATGACTTGACTCAACGAGCCAGATGGTGTCGTTGCTTGGCGCCACCAGCGCTGACTGGTCTGAGTGCCGGCCAGTGACACGTACGATGATGCCAATGTTGCAGGCATTGAATGCCTCCACGATGATTGCGAGATCACCGGGCTTGCAGTTCATGACACCTCCGATTGATGCTCGATCACGGGCTGGGTGTTGCCCCGGATGGGTTTGAGCCACTTATCAGGGTGAATCGCCTTAAGCTTTTCGGTGATGGTCTCCTCGTAGGCGTCCCAATAGTCAAGCAGCCACATCGGTTGGCCTGTCATTGGAACGACCTGCCAGCAGTGCATGCAATTGACTATCTTTGCCGGTCCTATCACCCGGACGATCAGGCCAATATTGCCTTCGCAGCCCACAAAGTCGTCGACGATGATGGCTAAGTCTCCATGCTTGCATTTCATATCACTCTTCCTGCGCCCCAAGGTTCTGGCATCGCCAGAACGCGCAGGGGCTGAGAGCGCGGGCGACGCTTTAGCAGCATTTGTGGGTCGCCCTGCAAGTGGTCTTAAATCAGCGACAAAAAAGCCCACCAAGGGGTGGGCTGACGCTTTACCGATTGGTTGCCCGAGGGCCTCATCTTCGGATACCACCTTGCCCGGTTAGGCAGGTTGGCGTGGACGTCAGTCCAACTTTTGATGTTGTTCGTATTTTAGATGGATTTGATGAAAACGTACAGCAATTT
>Ga0181356_1001307_pt1 | contig 10866 bp, 16 predicted proteins | sample Fa13VDMM110SN_FD_130104 | JGI IMG/M metagenome (GOLD analysis project Ga0181356, IMG submission 130104) | Freshwater viral communities from Lake Michigan, USA - Fa13.VD.MM110.S.N | ecosystem: Environmental > Aquatic > Freshwater > Lake | place: USA: Michigan | collected 2013-09-24 | reverse complement strand
GCTGTGTTGATCTCACGGGCTGTGTAGCCGCTGGTGGCCAAGAATCTGTTGAGATCGTCTTGCGCCTGTGGGTCTGTTCGGCCTGCATTGGCGTTGTACCAGTCGCGGATGGCTTGGATTCTTGGGGATGCTGGCCCTGTTGGGGCTGTGCCGCCGCCTCCGATACCGCCGCCACCGCCGCCACCGCCGCCACCGCCGCCGCCACCACCGCCACCACCGCCGCCGCCGCCGCCGCCAGGACCAGTGGTGAAGCCACCACCGCCGGGTCCAACAGTTGTTGTACGTCCAGGTGGTGGCGCATCGCTCCATGGGCGCAAGTCGCCGGGGTCGCGGCCAACACTGGCAAACAAATCTTCGCGCCGTGTTGCCCTGTCAATTTGAGCCTGCGCTTGATTGATAACCCTTGGATCAGCAAACGGGTTGGTAATGCCTTGCGAGGCCCAAGTCTCTGAAATTGGCCGACCATTGGCAGGGTTAATTTGCTTACCCTGCCATGTGATGAAGTCACGCTGCTCGGCTGTCAGTGTTGGGCCGCTGGGTGCAGTCTGTTGCGCAGGCGCATTCTGCTGCGCTCGTGCGGCAGCTTCAGATGCAGCATTTGCATAATCGGCTGCGCTTCCATATTGAGGAAACGCCTCTGCCATCTGCGCTGGTGTGTACCTCAACAGGGCAGCGTCCAGCGCCTCTTGCGTCTGTGGACCTGCTGCCAGTTCTGCCTGTATTTGCGCTGCTGTTGCCATCACAACTCCTTTGCAAGTACAGACCACTGTGGCCTGTACCCTTCATCCTGTAAAAATGTCTTTGACCAGCCCCTGCGGCCTGCCAAAGTCACCCTGGTGCACCCCACTGACTTGCCCCAGGATTCGATTATTGGCCGCATCCTTGAAAGTTCATCGAGGTCGCCACCAGCCAAGAAGTAATGCAAATTCTTCAGCCGTGGATAGACAATGATCTCTGTCAACACAATGGACCCCGTGGCTGGCCACACTTGCAGCCTGCTGTCCCTCACCATATCGAGAACATCATCGAAATGGTGTGTGCCTCCAGAGTATTCTAATGCCGCCTCCACATGCTGGCGCAGTCGCTCCAGATGCCCCAGGTCAATCATCGCTTGCCCATAGGCACCGCATCCAGCCTCATGGTGCCAATGCGCCAGTCGGCCAGCACAGCCCCTGTGACCTTCACATTGACCTGCCTGCCAGAAAACCTCACAGAAGTCGGGTTGGCTGCCGAGTAAGGCCCAAATGACGATTGCGCCCCTGTGGGGTACAGCCTGCTGGTGAATGAAACCACAGCCTCGCCCAATGTCTGTTCATCGGGGATGACCTCACGCACGCTCATCACGTTGTCGCCATTGCCAATTTGGATCGGTCCAGACTCTGCGAACACTGATGCGCCATCGTAGGCGTATCCCACCTCATGCTCGTACACATAGCCATCATCCGACACCATCAGAGGTGTTGTGTACACACCAGCATCACTGCCAGCAGTCCGATCCAGCAAACCAATCGACCAATGATTTTCTCTGTAATTGAATGTGACATAGGAATCGTTTTCATTGCTGGACAGGCTTGGGTAAAACCACCAGATTTCGCCAAACCTGCTGTTGTGGACCGCATAGACCTTAGATGCTTGCGCAAAGTTGATGTTTTGGAAAATGTAGTCACCCACATCGCAGGGCAGTGGCTTGGCATAACCATCATAAATCCAGAACCCAGACCGACTCATCCAGATGGCGGCAGTGTCAATGGCCGCCACGGCCTGCGCACCAATCAGGCCGCAGCCAGTGCCAGCACGCTCGAACCCATAAACGAATGGCGCGCCAACATATTGCGCTGTGTGGACATCCACATCGGTAAACAGCAGGTTGATACCCTTAACGCGCTTGCCAGCCAGCAGCGTGCCTGGTGAGGACAACTCATAGTCACCCGCCAAATTGCTGGTGGATGCGGTCCATGCTGTGTTGTCCTCTTGGTCGCACCAAGCCACCTTGCGCGCATTGCCTTCAGCGCCAAGAGCCAAGATGATGCGCTCGGCTGTGACCATCAAAGCCTTGCAGCCTGCTGGTGAGTTTGTAATTCGCGCAGCCAGTGTCGGTGTGGTAAAGCCAAGCTGCCACTCGTACAGCATCCCGTCAGTGCTGGAGCAGGCCACCAGATACTCACCCCAGGTGTCGAGTGACCATGTGGTGGCTAGTGTTGATGTTCCAGTGTCAGGCCGTGCCACGCCATATGCGTAGTTGCCATAGGTGTTGTACCCGTAGCCAGTCACCGTGCTGGCATTGGCAATGCCTGCGGCCATGCCTGTTGGCGTGATGTCTTTGATCACGCCAAGCTGCGACATTGCATAAAGTTTGGTGTGCGTACCAATGCCGACCCAGCGGGTGCCGCCGTTGTCACGCCAAGGGATGATGCCTCTGCACATCCCCGACAGTTGGCTTGCGGAGAACTTGCGCCACCCGCCAATAGGTCGCAGTGTGTTTTCAAACCAGCGCACCAAGTTGGCGTTGTTCCAGCGGCCTGCTGCTTGGTATTCGGTGCCGTTCTTGTAAACACCTGGGGGCAGTTTCAATGGAATGTACATGGTCACACCGTTGGTAAGTTGGAGACAAACGACACCGTGGCAATTGCCGATGGAATTGCTGGCCGTGTCGGGCTTGTGCCAGCGGCAAAATGCTCAATGCTTACGCCAGTATTGGTTACGTTAAACATGATCTCAATGTAGTCGTTGGCGACCATGCTTACAAAAAAGTTCAGTGCCGCAATCCCATGGCTTGGGTCGCCAGAGGATTTTCTTGGTGGCAAATGAAATCGGCTGTTGCTGTTCGCAATGTTGGTGCCGTTCTTGCGAAACCAGATGTCAACATCTTGGCCATCGTTGGTGGTGTTCTTGAACTGGATGGAAAACTGCACGTTCCAAATACCATCCACAGCCACCGTCATGCGGCTGCTGCTGGCAATGGTCACGCCGTTGGAAAAGTCAGTGGTGTTGAATGTGACTGCATAGGCTGTGGTCGTGTTGGCGGCAGTCTGGTCTGTCGAATCCTGAAACGCACCATGGGGGGTGTTCAGGAACTTGGAACCCATCGGCCCAAACAACGAACCCAGCACACCGATTATCTTGCGGAAGTAGGTGTTCAGTGACCCGTAGTTCTCGCTGAAATGCCTTTGCTCATAGGCCGCAGGCGCAAACCCAAGACTTGGGATTGACGGGGTTTCGAGTTGCTGCTTGACGTTGGCCATGGGTTGATTATTCCACTTATGCCATGCCAGAGCCTGTCTTGTTCACATCGGCCACCCTGCGGCCCCAGCCCTTGCCGAAAGTTGGCCAATGGGGTAAGCCCATCAAGAAAGACAGTCGGCGCTTGCTGTAATCGTCAACCAGGTCACCCTCAAACGCTGCCACCGCCGCCAAGGTTTTGGGGCCAATGCCGCCATCAGGCTCGACACCCACACAGGCTTGGAGCCACTTGGCGGCACGCCCTGGGCCACTGTTGACCGCAGCGTCAAACACAGCGTAATCCACACCAGCAGGCAGGTCATCGCCCTTGATCTTGTCCCAATACTTGGCCTTGTACATCGGGCCAACAATCTCGGGGGTCAAGGCACGCATGGCCTTTTCATCGACCTGGTGGCCAATCCATTCCTCCCACACCTTCTTGGTCACGCCTAAGTTGGTCATGCCGCCGGGATCATCTCTGTGAAAAACGTACCCTCCTTCGTGGTGCAGCACAGCCTTCAATGCTTCGTCAAAGTTGTCTTTCATGTCACGCCTTTTTAGAAAGCAAATCGGTCTTGGCCTGTGAGCCAGCAGAGGAGCCAAAGTAGTAAGAGATGATGCCTGTCCATGCCGTGCCAAGGCTGCCCAGCATCATCAAGATAGCCGGGTTGCTGCTGTCCACTTGGCCGTTAAACATCATGCCCATGATGCCAAAGAAACCAATTGTCACAGACCCTGCCAGCAGTGGCGGCATCAAGGATCTTGTGGCCGCCTGCATATCCCGCGCCGACTTTCGGTCTTCCACCTCTAGCTTTTCAAAGTTCAGGCCAAGCTCTTGCGCTTGCTTTTGCAGTTCAATCTCAGCGATCTTGACCTGGGCAATCTGCTCTGCTGTCAGTTTGTTGTTGCTGATCATGTCGCCCACCTTGTCGGGGTCAACACCGATGGCCTTGGAGATGACCGACACGGCCATGCCAGCCAGTGGGCCGCCCATTGCCGTGGCGATGGTGGGTGCGATTTGTCTTAGCCAATCCATATCAGTTTCCCCTTTTGGTTAGCATTGCTGAAGCAATTTCCAGCATGAATTTTACTTGCTCAATGTTTGCTGGTTGCTCTGCCCAGCCCACTGTGATCTGGCCCACAAACCTGTGACTGTCTGGTGGAACACTCACCCGGCAGGTGTAGGTCACGCCCTTGTCCAAGTACCACAGACCCACCTCAGACTGTGCGTATCGATACTCACCGCACGGGATCTCGTTGGTCATCAGCTTCACAACATCCGAGTTGTTGGCATTGTTCTGACTGAACAGGCCCACATCGATGTCCTCAATCGCCTTGTCGCGGCCATCCTTGGTGTATGCCCTGTACAGCACCCGGCTGTTGAATAAAGGGTTGACCTTGAACACGGCCACCACCGTGGCCCCTGTTTTCTTCAGCAGCATCGAACTGGCATCATCTGCCCTTGAGGTGTTGATCTCGGGCAGCTTCTTCGATTCCTTGTAGGCATCAAACATGAAAGTTTGGTTTTGCCACAGGAAGTACCCGCTAAACGCAATGACACCCATCAGGATGGCCGCAAACAGCTTGAAGGGACTGTCCACATAGGCCAGCACCTTGTCGATGATGGATTCGGGTTTCTCGCTCATCTTCGGATGTGCATCATGTAAATGATGATGCCGTAAATCAATAATGCCGTTAGGATGATGCTGCCAATACCGATCGCGATGTACTCGGTCAATTGCTCTATCTTGGCCTTTCGCACCTTGATGGCCTTGATTGCAGCATCTTTTTCGCCCCTGCGCCTTTTGGCTGCTGCCGCTTGAAACTTCTGCCAGTCTTGCCACATACCCGGCCTGCCTGCGTAGATCATTCGCTCACGCAACTCAACTTCTTGGGCGTTCAGTTTCTCAAGTGCAAAGAATTCTTCAATGTCTGACCGATTGCCTTTTTTGGTAACTGCCTCTTGGATCTTGGCTTTGTTATCAAAGTAGTCAAAGACCTTGGAGCCGAGGTCAGACAGTTCCTTGCCGTTTTTTAAGGCGGCTTTGATCACTGCAATGGCTGCGTTTGCCGCCGCGATTTCTGCAAGCATTTACAGGCTCCATACAAATGGCACGATTATGCTTGTAGACCAAATAACAACCCCAATCACAAGGGCTGCTGCAACGAATGCAACAGCCCAATCTTTCACAACAATACCTTCTTCAGCAGTTCAGCAGCAAAGCCTGGTCCAAGTAGCGTGACAGCAATCAGCGCATAAAGGATGTATTCAATGCGTGTCATGCGCTTGCTGCCGTTCTCAAAACTCTTTTGAATGCTGGCGTATCTTTCGGCGCACACAGCCTCATGCGTTGACAGCTTGGCATCAGTTGCGTCTATTTGGTTCATGGTGCTGCGGTTGTGGTGGTGTTGGTCGTTGTGGTGTTGGTGCTGGTCACCACAGTTGGTACAGACGTACTGTCAGTAATAGCGCCACCAGCCAGGCGGCCACTGTTGCCAGAGTTTTGACCACTGTTTGCTCCTATGCTGTAAGTACCTGCACCGATCACGCCTGTGCCACTCAAAGTGACATTGGCTGCTGGTGCTTGGATCTGAGATGCAATACCGACAAAGGCGCTGTTGGTGCTGACACCCAATGCTGTGGCATTGTCAGACTGACGCAGCCCCAAGCTGGTTTGTTTGTTGATGGTGTACACCTGACCGAATGTCGGCAGCAGAAGACCTGTCCACTGCAAAGCATAGTCTGCCCATGACTTTGGAGCATTGATCTGCGTGTTCTGCTGTGCGCTGCCCATCTGCAAGCTCATTACAGCAGCGACTTTGGCTGTGGTGTCACCCATCTTGGCAATTTCGGCCAAGGCTTGGTAACGGGCTGTTTGAGCCGCTGCTTGCGCCTTGTGGGCATCAGCGTAGGCTTGGTACTGTCCAGTGGCGCAGCCTGTCAGGGACAGCACTGCAATCATTGTGGCGATCAGTTTCATTTATGCGCTCCAAGGGGTGCCAGTGGCTGTGACAGGGTTTTTTTGCAGTGAGATCTGAGCAGCCAAAGCAGATTCGGTGACTGCCTTGTCCACACCGTTGTTCCAGCACCAAGCCAACACTTCAGCTTCGGTCACGCTGTTGTAGGGGATGGATGGTGTGGCAGCGGCAAAGCTGCAAGTCGAATAAAAAGAGGCTGTGTAGTCCCCATCCACAGCAGTGGCAGTCCAGTGGGCTGTGGTGATGAAACCGTCAGCAGTCAGGTAGTCGGTGGCCGTAATTTTCCAAGTGATGTTCATGGTGGTTTCCTTTAAGATGCTGCGGCTTTGATGACTGCGAAGTTGAACACTGGCTGTTCAGTAGTTACGCCGCCAGTTGTCGCAAAGGTGATGCGGAATGACCCGGCTGCTACAGCAGTGACGCTGATTATGTGCAAATCGGTTCCAGATTTCTGATTCACAATTACGGTATCAGTTGCAGCCACTGTGCTGTTGGTCACGGTAAATGACTGATAAATAGCAGATCCTGCGGCAGATACTAGAGTGATAGCGCCCGATGACTTGTTCAAAGTCACGCCAGTTGTGCGGCTTGTCGCCTGAGTAACCGTGCCGCCAGAGCCTGTGCCGTAGCCAAGACCACCGCCGCCCGTGACAAGGACGTCACCTAGGTAGTTGATACGCATTCGCTCAAGGACGTTGCCTGATGTACCTCTGGTTTGGAACAGCAATTCACCAGCAGGACCAGTACCGTTAACTACAATTCCTTTAATTCCAGCGTGAATTCCAAACCCAGAACCAAATAAAAGTTGTCCACCATTCCCCGAGTTAGTACCGCTATCTCGCAGGTATAAAGCAGCCCCCGTAGCATCGCCGTTTGTAAAGTTACTTGATGCTGTTCCAGCACCATAAACTGCAAGGTGAGCGTCTGCTGTTGCTCCAGTTCCAACTAAGATATTCCCCGTAGTGTCAATTTTGGCGCGTTCGGTGCTGGATGTTGTAAACCTTACATCAACACCGCCAATAGTTAATGGCTGAAAGGAAGTAACACCCGTACTGTCAACCCCTTCAATGATCCCCCCCGTGGTATCAAAACCAACCCGAACGCCTTTAGTTGTTCCGTTAAATAAAACACCAATAGATGTATTCGTTTGAGATACATGAAGTTTTGCGGCAGGCGAAGTTGTCCCAATACCCACGCTCCCTGTGGATTTAATAACCATTAGGCCCGTGCCAAGGGTATACGCATCGTTTACTTTTTCCAGAACAAATTCACCACCACCGCCGCCTCCAATACGAAGTATTTTTACATCAGTAGCAGCGTTGCCGTTGTACAGTTGAAAATATGGAGTGATGCCAGAAGCAGCCGCCACTCTTGCCACTACGCCTTGGTTTGCAGCAAAAGTAGAATTACTAAGTGAATCAGTTGTACCCACTAAAACATTGCCAGAGCTATCAATTCTCATAGCCTCCACACCGCCTTCAGCAAAGGCAATCGTGTCAGCAGCGGGAAAGTAAATACCTGTGTTGGTGTCGCCATCATTGGTGATGGATGGGGCAGACACCGTGCCATCTGCAAATTTTGCCAAGCCTGTGACGTTCAACGTCCCAGCCACCGCCAACGTCTTACCAGAGCCTACATTCAAGCCCACTGATGTGCCAGTGCCAGCAGCCGTAAAGACCGCATCCACTGAGTCCAAGTCGGTGTTGATCTTGGTCCCCCAGGTGTCTGTTGATGCGCCGACCTCTGGTTTGGTCAGTAACAGGTTGGTGGTTGTGGTATCTGCCATTTAATGCTCCTTTTTAGACTGGTGTCCAAGTCTCTGAATTATCAACAATTGCGGCCCAAGTTTCTGCCGTGTCGCTGATGGGGGTGTAAGTTTCTGCCGTGTCACCAAGAACAGTCCAAGTCTCTGCCGTGTCACTGATTGCAGTATAGGTTTCTACTGTGTCAGGGATTGCACCCCAGCCAAATCCAAACACTGTGCCGACTGAGCCAGTCGCCGCATTGCCTGTCAATTCAACTGTGATGACATTGCTGACACTGCCAGCCGACCCTGTTGCCTCGTTGCCCGTAATCGCCTGGAACGAAATAACCTCGGCGCTCATTGTGCCAACAGCACCCGTGGCCACATTGCCAGTGACCGCTTTTGTGCTGCTGACACTGACAGAGCCAACAGAGCCTGTGGCCGTGTTGCCTGCTAAATCAATTGCAGCAGACTGAGTGACACTGCCAACAGAGCCTGTGGCCGCATTGCCTGTGACTGCCTTGCTTAATTCTGGGGCTAATGTACCAGCCGCCCCCGTGGCCGCATTGCCCGTGATGGCAATCGTTACAGTCAGCCCGACTGTGCCGACATTGCCCGTGGCAATCGTCCCATCTTCTTGGACCGACCTGTCAGGCAGCAGCGTGCCGACAGCGCCAGTGGCCGTGTTGCCGCTGATGACAACATTGCCTATTCCGTAAACGCCAAGGCCGTAATAACCCGTTCCATAAGCAGCCATGACCGCTGCTCCTTGTTTATGCGATGCGGATCAGGCCAGTGCTTGCATCATTGACAGGCATGGTTAGGGTAAACGTGCCGGCAGTGACGGTCTGTGATCCAAAGGTGTGGACGCTGACCGCCTTGTTGCTTTGAGTGCTGTTGTAGATCAGGACAGCATCAAACGCTGTGGACAGCGTGACAGCACTGTAAGTGATGCTGGCGCTGGGGGTCACAAATGCTGTCGTGCCGCTGGTGCTTGGCGCAGTGCCAAAGGTCACCGTCACGCCGCCTGCTGTGTAGCCAGTGCCTGAAACCTCGTTGGTGGCGCTGTACGCTGTGGTGGCTGCGTTGACAGTGGCAGATGCCAAGTACAGCGCAGCCTTGAAGGTGTCGGCTGTGGTGGCAGCACGAATAACACCAGTGCCAAAGTTGTGATGGCCGACCAGCAGTTCACCTTTGAAGCTGGTACACATTGCCTGAGTGTTTGCCATATCAATCCTTAAATTTGTTGGGTTTCGCCATCAGCAAAAACGCCACGTTTTAAAACCATGTTCACCGACCTATGGACCAACTCACCGTCCAGCCAGTACTCCACCCAATTCGTTGTCTCGGTGTCATTGTCAACAGACCCCTCACGCTTTTCCAGCAGTGACTCGTCCATGTCGCCCTTGGTTGTGGTGATCATATTCATCCAAAAGTCTTTGCTCGGGTCAACAGCGCACCACCAGATGATGCCCCGCGATCATCTGCTGTGCGCAGGTCATTCAGTGCACGCTCGTACAGCGTTGCCCATACTTGAATTCTCGCATCGTCTTGCAAATAAGGCGCAGCTTGGAGCAGCGATCCATACAAGTAAATGTCGGGGCTGGAGGTCAACAACCAGTTGCTGGCCACAGTGCTTGACAACTTTGCCAACTTTGCAAAATAGATCAACTCAGTTGTATAGGCTGCATCGGGTGTGGGGCTGATGCGGAATTGACCACCGACCACGCTGAAGAATCTTGGCCGACCACTGGCTGTGTAATGCGACCGTGCAGCGTCCATGTCATCAATCGACAAGAATGCCAATGGGGTCAGGGGGTTGGTGCTGGTCAGCTTCAGCGACTTGGTTTCCAAAAAGTCATCAGGCACCGCGCCATACTCAGAATCAAATGACGCATTGGCACGCACGATCATCTGCCGGGTGCGCAGCGTGCGCTCCATTTGCGCCTCGGCCAGGCTGATGAAGTCAGGGATGGTGGTGGTCAAATCTGTACGATTCAGCCAGTCTGCAATCGATGCCTTCAATTCTGTGTAGGTTGTCAGTGCCATCAGACTGCCTCTATTTCTTTCATCACCCAGGTGTGGTCATGCTTGAATTCAAAAGTCCCGATGTGTCCAATCTCTTTAGAGACATCGTGGTCAATCCATATTTTAAAGCCAGCAGCCGCTGCTTTTTGGCAGAAAAAAACGTCCTCGCCAATGTAGCCTCTTTTGTCCATGCGCCAAGGCGTTTCGAACCAAGGCTCGGCCAGCGCCGCAAAGACATTGGCCTTGATCAGCATCACGCCCATCCCCACAGATCCCACCTCTTGCAGTCCTGTGGACTCTGGCATGGTCCAGACCAGTTCCCTCTCGCCGTTCTCTTTGTACAGTTGCGCTGTGGGACCAGTGGGCATTCTACGCCGGGCGCAGTTGGTGGCCACAATGTCGAGGTCATGCTTTAAAAGCCGCCCGATCATGTCCTGCGGAAACCTCATGTCGGAGTCAATGAACAGAATGTGGCTGCAACCCTCTTGCATCGCGTCCAGCGACAACTCTGCCCGTTGGTTGGCAATCAGGGTGCCTTGGCTGATCTTGAGGCTCACAGCGTCTTCAGTGTTGAGCGTGTGATACGCCACCATGTTCACCAAGTCGTAGCTGTACATGGTGTGAACCATGTCCCGCGCTGGCGTGCAGACTGCAATGTAGTTGCTCATACTTTCCCAGGTCGTGTTCTAAAAAATTGGTTGTCGCTGTCGTTGAGCCATTTCTTCATGTACTCTTGATCATCGATCTTGCCCTCGGCCTTCATCTTGTAATAGAGAGCCTCTGGGATGGATGCCACCAAGTGCCACTCACCATTCCAGTTGGCCTTGCCGTCCATAGCGTTGTAAATTGCCTTGTTGGCCTCGATGACTGAAGTCACATCTTGTTCAGTCTCAATT
>Ga0181356_1001305_pt1 | contig 10868 bp, 8 predicted proteins | sample Fa13VDMM110SN_FD_130104 | JGI IMG/M metagenome (GOLD analysis project Ga0181356, IMG submission 130104) | Freshwater viral communities from Lake Michigan, USA - Fa13.VD.MM110.S.N | ecosystem: Environmental > Aquatic > Freshwater > Lake | place: USA: Michigan | collected 2013-09-24 | reverse complement strand
TAAAATTATAAAATCAAAATAATATGTCAAATTCAATAGCATATGTATTATCTAAAAATACATACCCTAATGCCTTTCAGGCAAATCTTATAGGAGTTAATCAAGGCACTCAAATTGTATATGAAACAACAAGTACATTAACATCTGCAAATGTATTATTTGCCGATAGTAGATTAACACAGCCTATTTATGGAGATGGAACAAGTTGGTATGGTGTGCAATTATTGACAAATACTGCTATAGTATATCCTATTACTATAAGTGCAAGTGGAACAATAGCAATTGGTTCTGGAACTACAACGACCACAACAACCGCAGCCCCAACAACCACCACTACAACAGCAGCTTAAACAAAATAGAAACCAAATCAGCATTTATGCCAGAGAATACAGACATGTCAGCGCCAATTACGCTAGCAGAAGGTTACAATCCGTTTTCGGATGAAAATGCACCACAAGTGCAACAGCAAGTAGAAGTAGCCCCTACTGCAAATGAGCCTAATAATGAACAACAATCGGCTCAAGTTAATCAAGAAGATCAAAATTTAGTTAGTCAACCTTCAGTTTTTGATCCAAATTCTTTTATAAAAGAAAGATTTGGATTTGATACTGTAGATGAAGCTGAAGAAGCATTTTCTAGATTAATTGAAGAAAACGAAAGAAATACTCAATTTCAATTTAAAGATGATGTAAGCAAAACATTGTTTGATGCTATTAAAGAAGGAAAAGCAGATGATGTTTATGAAGTTTTAAATCAACAAAAAAAGTTAGAAAAATTAATAAATTCAGAATTAAATTATGAAATTGCTGCCGAGATTGTAAAAACAAATATTAAAAATAAACATAGTAGTTTATCAAACGAAGATGTTGACCTTTTGTTTTATGATCAATTTTTCGTACCTTTAAAACCTGAACAAGGTTATGATGAATCAGATGATGATTATGCTGCAAAAGTAAATCAATGGCAATCACAAGTTGATTATACTGAAAGAAGATTGATGATTGAGGCAAAGGTTTTAAAGCCAGAAATTGAAAAATTAAGAAGCGAAATAACCTTACCAGATATATATAATGAATCCGGCAGAGAAGCTGAATCTCAAGCAGAATTTGAGATAATGCAAGAAGCTAGATCAATTTATGAAAGAACTTTAGATTCTGACTTCCAATCCTTCAATGGATTTAATGTTTCGGTAAAAGACGAGGATGTTGAAATACCGATTTCATTTAATGTAGCTGAAGAAGAAAGATTGGCAATGAAGAATGATTTGGAGGATTTTGATACAGATTTATATTTTGAGAATAGGTGGTTTAACAAGGAAGGTAAGCCAAATGTTCAACAAATAATGGCAGATAAATATTTGCTAGAAAATCGTGAAAAAATCTTTTCAAAGATAGCAAATGAAGCTGCATTTCAAAGATTGTTAGCTCATTTGAAGAAGAACGGAAATATTAATATCAACCAAACACCCACTCCACAAGGAGCGAAACCAGATCTCAATGGCATAGAAGCTGAAAGGCTAAGGATGGCAGAATGGGCATTTAGTTCGTAACTTGGTATTGCCTTTGGAGGAGGCGTAAAAAAATAAATTCAATATTATGGCAGGAATACCTACCTCAAATATTTTGCAGCCCGGTTCAATCGCGTTGCAATCCCAGAATAGACAACTTATGGTTGATCTACAATTATTAACACCACAGTATTACAAGCAATACACTCAAAAGTATGGCAATGAAGATTTTACTTTTTGGTTAGCTGCTCATAGCGGTATGGAAGAAGTTAAAAACTTAAATTTCTTCTGGTTTGAAAACAGAGGTAAATTAATGCCGGGTGTTACAAATACTGCAACAGTTGCTGCTGCGGTTGGTGCTACTATTACTTTAACTTTAGGACAAGAGGCTTATTTTAATAATGGTACTCAATCTCCTTTAAGAGTTAATGAAACATTGCGTGTAGCTTCTTCAAACATTGAAGGTGTTATCTTGTCAATTAATAGTTCTACTCCTTATGCATTTACTTTCACAGTTGCTCCAAAACAAACTTCTCAAAGATTTGCTTCAGCTGGTTCAACTAGCTTATTAGCAGGTGAGGTTTTATTATTTGGTGGTGATGCAGATGCTGGTGAAGCTTCTGATGCTATCTATCCTTTGATTCAATTAGATCAAAGATATGATAACAATATCACAGAAATTCGTGATGGTTGGTCTAACACTGACTTAGCGCAAATGGCTGATACATATTATGAGTTCCCAGTATCTCCAGATATGGCTGCTAATGGTGTAACTGCATTTACTTACAAAGGTATGTATAAGACTCTTGTTCGTTTTAAAAACAACGTAGAAGCTAAATTAATGCGTGGTAATAGCCAAAACAACTCTGCAATCAACAATTCAACTGGTTCTGAAGGTATCATTCCTAAAGTTGTAGCTGATGGCGAAACTGTTGGTTATACTCCGGGTACTTTAGATATACAAAAATTACATGAGATTACTCGTATTATGGATGTTAATGGTTGTGCTAAGCAAAATGCTTGGTTATGCGACATATTCCAAAGACAAGATTTCTCTGATGGTATCTTTGCTGCTTACCCAGCTGGTGCTTTTGTTTATGGACAAGGTGAAAAATCAAAAGAAGCTTCTGTATCTTATGGTTTCCAAGAAATCTTTATTGATGGATATTTATTATCTGTTAAGAAGTATCCTCAATTCAATACTGAGGTTACAACTGGTTTAACTCCAAATGTAGATTACTTCCGTAATTTTGGTATGATTTACCCAATGGGTGAAACTAAGGATGCTAAAACTGCTCAAGTTTACAAGAATATCACAATCATGTATCAACAACCTCCTGTAGGTGGTACTGTTGGTAACGGTATTCGTGTATGGCAATATGGTGGTGGATCTCCTAATCCAACAGATGGTACAATGACTAATCAAATTGCGATGATCACTTATCGTGGTACTCGTGTTTGTGCAGCAAACCAATTCATCATTGTTCAAGGTAACTAATTAGTTATTAGGACATTTTAATTATGGTAGGGGCAACTTTATTGATTGCCTCTACCTATTTTAACATTTAAAAAACCATTTATGGCAAAGTTAAAGGCATCAATAGGGATAAATGAATTTAATTTATCTCAACAAGGAGAATTTGTTAATGTTAGGCAACAAGAGGAAGCAGCTGTTGCAATGAGCGAAGCTCCTGTTTCAAACGAAAGTGTTACTTTTAAGATTTTTAAGTTATCAGATACAAAAAAGAATGGTAAATACCATATGGAAGGTATTGATGATGTTTGGAATCCAGAGAAAAAAAGAATGGAAAGGATTAGACTTTTAACAGGTTATCCTAGTATTTGGGTAGAAGATAAAAAAGGTTTAGAAAAAAGCTTTGTTGAAAAAAATAGAAGGAGTTTAATATTTGACAGAAGGGTTTTAAGAATCCCCGATTACGATATGACAGCACTTGAATTTTTAAGTCTTTGTAATGCAAATTTGGATAATCCAAACAAAAAAGGCACTAGAAAGATTACTTTCTTTGAATGGAATCCTCAAAGAACAGCTGAATTAGAAAGAGAAAAGAGAGTTGCTAAGGTTAAAGCTATTAAATATGCTTCATTAGCTAGTGATGAAGAAATGCGTAAACATTGTAATTATCTTGGTATTTTGTTTACAGACGAATTAGGTATGCCTAAGTCTAACGAAGCATTAAGAAATGATTACGAATTATATGCTGAAGCACAACCTAATAAGTTTATGGAAAGTGCTGGTTCTAAGGAAGTTGAAGTAGCTTTTATTATTAAAAAAGCTTTAATTGACAATAGAATTGATGTTAATAGCAAAAAAGGTTCTGCTTATTGGGCTAATGATGGTGGGTTTATTTGTAAAATACCATCTGACAAAAGACCTGAAAGCTATTTAGTTGAATATGCCATGTTCCCTCAAGATGATTGTAAGGCATTTTTAGAGCAATTAAAGAAATTAATGTAGTTCTTCCCTCTCTAAATAAAAGAAGCCCTGTAACTAAAAATTACGGGGTTTTTTGTATCTTTTTCGTATATTTGTTGTATAACTTATTCCAATGAATGTTAATGATATGTATCGTATTTGTCAGTTTGCAGTTAACAAGGCGCAAAATGGCTATTTGACTCCATCTGAATTTAATTTGACTATAAATCAAGCACAAGTTTCATATCAAGATTACTTGTTGGGAGAGTTTCAGCAATATCAATATGGTAGACCACAGGCTAGAATTAATTATAGCCAAAATGAAAATATTAGACAAAGATTATCTCCATTAATTACAAGTGCTACATTATCTATTAATGGGTCTGGTGAATCAGCTTATCCTGCTGATTATGTGCAAGCTGATACAATGATAACAACAGCTTTTAATAGGGTTAGATTTGTGCAGCAAGATACTCTATATTCTTATTATAATAGCCAAATTGATCCAATTGCAACTAATCCTATTTATTTATTAGAACCTACTGGATTCCAATTTTATCCTGTAACGCTTGGTAGTGCAATTTTAACTTATGTAAAAGATGCACCTGAAATCGTTTGGGCTTATACCACTGTTAATGGCAGACCTGTTTATAGTTCTGGCACAAGCGTTCAGCCTGTTTGGGATAATGTAGATTTATTAGAAATAATAGCTAGGGCATTAAAATTAATTGGCTTAAATTTACAAGACGGACAAGTACAGCAATATGCTAATCAAGTAACACAAACTGGGCAATAATGACTAGATACGCATTTATAGAAAGAATATTAAGACAAATATATAACGGACAGCCATCCGATGATTCAAGTATTACATACAATCAAGTTAATCAATGGCTTAATGATGCTATTGCATTAGCTGCTAGAAAGAATTATATGGATGGTTTGCAAATGGATGGGGTAGCTTATGTTAATAATTCATTTTACACTACATTTAAAGCGTTACCAGTTGTAAATGAAAACGTTACAACTTATTCAATCTCATTGCCAGTAATACCTGTTGCATTAGGAAAAAATGAAGGGGTTGCAACATTGCAATTTATAGGCGAGTGAAAGATTTCTCAAACAGCTATACCATTAAGCACAAATCAAGTTGGTTATATAGATAGTCTTAGACCAATTCAGAATAAATTATTATATTGGATTGAAGGTAAAAATATATATGTAAAATCATCTATATTGTTATCTCAATATACTGCAAATGTAAGAATGATTAGTGGAGGTGATTCTACTAATTTACAATCTACATTAATTATACCAGATGACTATGTTCCAATGATGATTGAATATATCAAATCTCAATTAGCATTTGAAAGGTCAAGACCAATAGATACAAGTAATGACGGAGTAGATAACAACAACTAAATAATATATGAAACCAATTAGAGATATGGTGTTAGTAAAACCATTTGCACCAGAAGAAATCACAGAAGGCGGTTTGTTTTTACCAGAAGGGTACAGAGAAAGAAATTGCAAGGCAAAAGTTATTTCTGTAGGAAGAGGTACGGCTAAAGTTAAAATGGAAGCAAAAAAAGATGATGTTATTTTTCACATAAAAGGAGCAGGTGAACCAATTATTTTAGATAATGAACTTGTATTCTTAATTCGTCAGAACGATATATTAGCTTACGCATCAAATAATTAAATATGTCACAGGTTAGAAATTATATAACAATAGATTCTGTAATCAATGATTACATGGATGAAAGTGAGCAATCCGTACACAAGTACGCTAAATTATACAATATAGCAGTACGAGGTATGGAAAAATTGGGACTTGACTTTTTTTACAAAATAAGAAGTGTAAAAATCCCTATTGATACAACAAATTATACGGCACAATTGCCTAATGATTATATTAGCTATACTAAAATAGGTGTATTAAATTCAGTAGGAGAATTTATTCCATTGAAGTTTAATAACAAAATGACATATTATGCAGACCAACAGCCAGATAGATTGGAATTGACTCAAGACAATACTTTAGCTACATGGTATCAAAGAGATTTGCCATTATGGTTTAACTATTGGGATGGGTATGGTTTTCAAAATATTTATGGTTTACCAAGTGGCTCTCCATTTGTAGGTCAATTTAATATTGATGATTCAAATGGTGTTGTGCTTTTAAATCAATATTTCTATTATGATTATTTAATGATAGAGTATTTATCTAGTGGTAATCCAGAAGAAACATATTCTATACCTATTCAATTTAGAGAAGCATTGCTTTCTTGGTTATCTTGGAGAGATATAGCTACTATGCCAAGTACAAGAAAGGGTAATCTAGGTGACAAAAGAGATAGAAAAAATGAATTCTATAATCAAAGAAGAATTGCTAATGCTCAATTTAAGCCATTGTACTTAATGCAAGCTTACGAACAAAATTTAGACACTCAAAGAATGACTGTTAAGGCATAAAAAATGATAATAAATACTCCTTTTAGCGGTAGATTAAACTTAGATGATGCTGATTATAGAATTAGTAATAATGACTATATTGATGCCTTAAATATAACAAAAGATGCTCAAGGAGCAGCTCAAGATAAAGTAGTTTCCAATATACAAGGAAATACTTTAATACCATATACAGCTCCTAATGGTACCAATAAAGTTATTGGTTTTTATTCAGATAAAGTTAGAAATAGAGCTTATTACTTTTTATGGAATAGTAATGGATTTAATACAATACTATATTATGACTTAAATACAAATGCAGTAGTACCTGTTTTAATAAGTAAAACACAAAGCAATGGCGTTGATATTTTAAATTTTAATCCATCTTATAAAGTTTTATCAATAAATATTTTTTATAGAGATATAGAAGGTGATATTTTATTCTTTAATGATGCATATAATCAACCAAAAAGTTTAAATGTAAATAACTTATACGGGAATGATTGGTATTTAGAATACTTGTTAGTTGCAAAAGCTCCTCCAGTAATGCCTCCAAAAGTGGTTTACGAAAACGATACTACAATAACAATTAACAATTTAAGAAACAAATTGTTTCAATTTTCATACAGATATGTTTATGATAACAATGAAAAATCTGTTTGGAGTTCAAAAAGTATTGTACCATTGCCTCAACAGCCTTCTGAAACACTTACTGATTTTATTGCTACAGATAATGCAAGAATAGCTGTATTATTTTCAACTGGTGGCCCGGATGTAAAAGCTGTAGAGCTTTGTTTTAGAGAAACTACAAATGGTTTAACTAGCGATTGGTTTTTAATAGAATCTTTTGATGTTTCAAATATTGATAATGATATTTTTATTACAAAGTTTTTTAACGACTCTATTTATACTCAATTAGATATAATTGAAACAAATCAATTACAGGATTGGGTACCACAAAGAGCAAATGCTGGGGAACTAGCTAATGGAAATGTTTTGTTATATGCTGGTATTTTAGAGGGTTACGATAAAACAAATATGAATTTGAGTGTTGATTTAACTCCAAACGCATATACTTATTTTTATGATCAAGCTGGGGTATTATTACTTGCTACAGTAAATGGTACAGATAGTGGTTCTGGTACGCAAATGAGTATTTATCTTTATGGAACTGGAATAAATACAAACGGGGAAGTTACAACCTTAAATAACTCTGCTGGCGGATATTACATTAATTCATTTTCAGCAAATGGTACAGATTTAAGTGTATCTTATACGGCTAATTCATCTATTTCAAATAGTGTTAATAGTATTTTAAGTGGAATTTCCGCTGCAATGGTAGCGAAAGGTTATACTCAAGTTGGGGCTATAGTTGGCAATAAGTTAGTTATGAATTACTCAAGTGGGTTTGTTTTAACTTCTGTTGGGTTTAAAACATTGACTTTATTAAGTAATAATAACACTCGTTTTGCTTATGTGTGGGATTCTGGTTATCAATATGCAATTCAGTATTTTGATGCACAAGGAAGAACTATTGGCGCGCAAACATCAATTGGTGGTACAATTAATACCCCAAGTTTTACTCATTTACCAGATGATCAACCTTTAATAAACTATCCTCAAGTAAGTTTAAATATACTTAACAGACCACCATTATACGCTACATATTATCAAGTTTTAAGATCAAATAATACAACTTATAATAAAAGATTATGTTGGATTAGTGAATCAGCTTTTGCAGGCATAACTAATAATGTAGATAATTCAAGATTCTTTTACATTGGTATTGGCAATATTGCAGCTTATAATGAAGCCATAAGTTCAACACAAAATGTTGTTTCATATAATTATACAGAAGGAGATAGAATTAGGTTTATTGCTAGATATAATGTTACTAATGACATTAATTATATAACCGAGCAATTTGATTATGAAATAATTGGTACTGTTACTTCTTTTGAATATAATATAACATATCCAGCTCCAGTATTAATAGATACTAATACATATACAGCTACTGGAAACTTCTTAAAAGTAAGATATCCTAATGATGACATAGGTGGTAATTTCCAATTTACAGGTACTCCTGATTTTCAACATTATGAAATTTTATTATACAATTATTCTACAAATGCTGATTTAAATCAAAGATTTTTTTATGAATTTTGTAAAGAATACGGTATCGGAAATCCGGGAACAGCTACTAGATATCATATGGGTTTGCAAACACAATCTAGCGTAAATCCAAGTGCGGTTCCAGCTATTATTCCTGTTACAAATGGTGATTTATTTTATAGGATTAGAACAGTCCCATATAGTGATAATTTTTCTTATTCTTCTACTGTATTTGATATTGAAACTTTCCAAGATCCTATAACAAGAAGTGAAACATTTCCAATTACAGTTGATAGATCTATTGACAACAATTCATATAGAATACAAACACAGCCAAATGCACAAGTATTTTTAACTGGAAGCGGTTTCCCTATTTGGGTTAGTACGGGTTATTTTTTCTATAATAAATCAAACATTTCTGAAAAAATTATATCAATTAATGGTTCTTTTAATGTGTCATCAGATGGTGCTTCTACTTTTTCTGTTTATGCTATTATTTGTACTTCAACGGGAATTCCATCTGCAAAATATACAATTTCTTTATTGCCTATAGAGGTTAATAATTTAACTCAAAATGTACCTACAAAATTTACAATTAATAAAAGATTTAGCGTTCCCGCAACAGGAAAAGTATGGATAGTAGCTAAATCTACAAATGATGATACGGGAACTAATAACATAATTGTTCAGCCATTAAATTTTGATTTTCAAATTTTAAAGGAAAAACAAATTGGAATTATTGAATCAAGTTTTAATGATACTTTAAATTTAGTTACAAACAGCAATGGAAGGCCATCTGTTATTGACGAAAACGCAAGACAAACATATTTTCCAACTTTGATAAGATTTGGTCAATCCTATCAAACAAATACTAATATAAACGCTACTAATAGATTCTTTTATGAAGATTTTGATGAGTATGATAGAACATTTGGGGATGTATTAAGATTGCATGTTAGAGATAGATATTTAAAGGTTTATCAGCAATTTAAAGTAGGTAATGTGCCTATTTTTACTCAAATCGTAAAAGACGTAACAAGTAACCCTTTACAAGCAAATAGTGACCAGTTAATTAACAAAATACAATATTACGCAGGTGATTATGGTATTGGAGATGCTGCAACAAGTCTTGCATGGAATAACTTTGCAGACTATTTTGTAGATAATTACAGAGGTGTAGTTTGTAGATTAAGCCAAAATGGAATTGAGCCAATTAGTATTCTTTATAAAACTAATGCTTTCTTTGTTGACAAAACAGCAGCTTATAGAAAAGATTTAAATAATTCAATTTCTAATGGTGGGGTTTATACTGGAGATCCATGTATTTATGGTGTATTTGATGCAAATACTAATAAGTATATAATCGCACTAGAGGAAATTAATAGATATATTACAACTACAACGACTACAACAACTGCTGCACCGACAACGACTACTACAGCCTCACCAACGACTACAACAACAGCCTCACCTACTACAACTACAACATTTAGTCCTGAACCATGTAATTGTGTTGAGGTTAATATTACATCAGTAGGTGGTGATGTTGCTACATTGAATTGTTATGGTGTAAATATAACTTATGCTTATCCAACAGCGGGAATTAGATATATTTGTGCGTCAGTAGTTGGTGGAGTATTACAAGCTGAAATTGTATCAGGTACAGGAACTTTAACGCCTATAGGCAATTGCAAAACAGCCGCTTGCCCTCCGGTTTCAACTACAACTACAACCACAATTTCACAACCTAACTATAAATATTTGGTAAATGGTTCTGCATCAGTTAGTTCAAACGCTGCTTGTGCGGCAGTTAAAAATATTTATTTATGGTCTTATTCTGATACTTTTATAGATTTAGAAACTTATTATGAAGGTAATATTACTGCTCCAACAGTGCCATTAGTAGTTTATGCTGGTGGAGATAGATGGAAAAGTAATGGAGTATCTGCAATTCAAATTAATGATTCTGGATATGCTACTAATTTAACTAGCTGCCCAGCAACGACAACAACTACAACCACAACTGTTGCGCCTACAACAACAACAAGTACAAGTACGACTACAACTACAACATTTAGTCCAAATCCTTGTAATTGCGTAGAGGTAAATATTACTTCTGTTGGTGGCGAGGTTGCTACATTTAATTGTTATGGGGTAAGTGAAAACTATGTTTATGCAACAGCTGGAATTAGATATATTTGTGCAGCAGTAGTAGGCGGTTTATTGCAAGCTGAAATCGTAGTGGGTACTGGAACTGTGACTCCTGTTGGAAATTGTAAAACAGCTTCTTGTCCTCCACCTTCAACTACTACTACCACTTCAACTACTACGACCACAACAACTATTGCTCCGACCACAACC
>Ga0181356_1001303_pt1 | contig 10876 bp, 14 predicted proteins | sample Fa13VDMM110SN_FD_130104 | JGI IMG/M metagenome (GOLD analysis project Ga0181356, IMG submission 130104) | Freshwater viral communities from Lake Michigan, USA - Fa13.VD.MM110.S.N | ecosystem: Environmental > Aquatic > Freshwater > Lake | place: USA: Michigan | collected 2013-09-24 | reverse complement strand
TAAACATAAAAAAGATTGATAAAATAGAAGTTCAATCTACTAAAACTGGTACAGAAATAAAAGAAGTTAATTTAAATAATCATATATATACACTTGATCAAGTTATATCAAATACTAGGACTAGGATGGGCGATAAATTTGAAGTATATAACGCCTTTACATCAAACTGCCAAGATCTAATATTAAATTTATTAGATGCTAACAAATATGGAAATAAATCAGATCGCATCTTCATAAAGCAAGATTTGACAGAATTAATAAAGAATATACAATTATATCCTTACTTTCAAGCCTTCTTACAAGGAGTCACCGATCTCGCACGCCTTACAGATATAATACTTTATGGTAAAGGTCGTTAATCAAATATGAAATAACTTTTTATTTATATTCAAAAAATCAAATACATAATCCTGTAACTTCTTATCTAGGATATTAATTAATTTATCAATATTTTTTATATTAAACATTTTATATAATTCATCTTGTATTTTTACAACATATACCTTATTTAATTTTAATCTACATAACTCTAGATTATCAAATATTAATCTAGGTTCATTCGCAATTTTAGAAAAATTTTTAATAATATTTAATTGATTAATAATAGAAGATAGCAAACCAATATTACTATTTAGAAATTCAATAAGATAATTAATCATAATTTTATTCTTTCTAGGATTCAAAGAAATTAATGAATACATACGTTTAACTGCTTTGAAATAATTTTTATCATTAATTAACTCATTTATATCTTTTTTTAAAAGGATCTCTTTCTGTCGTTTAGTAGGTTGTTTAGAATGAAAGATTGTATTATTTATATCCATTAATACTCCATTTATATTTGCGATTGTATTAATTTGAATATATTCTTTTGTATTATGAAAATCTACTAACCAAATATTTTTATGTTTTTTAATAAGATTAATATGGTCTTTGAGTTGTTTATCAGTAACAATTATTTTTTCATTCAAATCATAATCACTAGAATAGGTAATACTATTTACAGATGCTGAACCAATGAGATGATAATTATTTCCAAATGTAATTAATTTAAAATCTTCTTGAAGTTCTATTGGCAAATTTTTCGTTTGAATCATATATATTATAATATAATATATTATAATAATGAATTTTGAAGGTATAGGAAGTCAACTTGCTGAAATAGTTAACCCTAAATGGAAGAAGAGTAAGATGATTCATCTTGCCAAAGATAATGAATTAAATCAAGTAAAGGATTCTTTTAATAAATTAATTTTAGATGATCCAGAATCAAAATTCGAACTAGCGATAAATAAAGATCTGGAAAGAATTATAGCGTACCTAGCAGGCGCATCAGGTTCAGGAAAATCTTATACAGCTGCTAAAATAATCGAGAAGTATCATAAAGCGTATCCTAAAAATCCTGTATTCGTATTTTCTTCTGTTGATCAAGATAAAGCATTTGATAAATTTAAATTCATCAATCGAATCAAGTTAGATGAACTATTGACAGAAGATTTAGACATAAATGATCTAGCCAATTCTATGGTTATCATGGATGATATTGATTCTATCTCTAATAAAAAAATAAAAGATAAAGTATTGAATATTGCGAATGAAGGCTTGCAACGGGGTAGACATTCAAAGACTTCTATGATCTTTACTAATCATATTTTATGCGATGGTCGACAGACAAGACATATCCTGAATGAAGCTCATTCAATTACTATTTTTCCAAAATCAGCAAATTCTAGAAATCTAGACTATCTTCTAGGTTCATATATTGGATTATCAAAACCAGAAATCCAATATGTTAAAAGCATGGAAACACGTCCATGTACTATTATTAAAACTTATCCCCAAGTCATTGTCGCTGATCATGAAATAACATTTACCAAGGATATTCTTACTCCTACAAATGAAACTCGATAATCTTTAGAAAAATATTATATATTCATAATATAATGGCAAATAGATCTAATGCAACAATCAATCAAACATTAAATTATCTTCTTGCTAAAGTAAATAATTTACCACCTCCTCCATCTACTGAAACTTTAGCTCAAACATTAACAGCAGGTAATTCAGCAGGTACATCTGATATAAACATGAACGGAAATAATATTACAAATTTAGTTACTCTTTCTTCTACGATTGGGAATGCTATGAATATAACTGGGGATGATAATCTTAATTTGAGTGCTGGGGGTGATTTAAGTCTAACTGGGGATGCTAATGTTTATATCACTGCTTCTAATAATTCAGTAGAAATATCGTCGTATGACGGAATAAATATTAGTTCATTAACAAGTGGAATAAATTTATCTACAAATGGAACCGAAGTGAGTTTTACTAATTGCCCTATTAATATGAACTTAAATACTATAAATAATGTAAGTCAAATAACATTAGCAGATACTACTAATATTTCAAGTTCTACATTAACCCAAGCAACAACTGGGGATTTAACGATTAACGCTTTAAGTAATCAACTCATTCTCCAATCATATGATAATACAAATATTTATCCAGGAGTAGGACTATTAGTTCAAGCAGTTGATTATGTTTCTCTTCAAGCTCCTCTTATAACATTAACAAATGGTAGTGGATTTAATAACACTATAAATTTAGATAATTCTACTGGTGATATAATAATTCAATCTGCTAATGGTTCTGTTGAAATAACTGCTGGGAATGGGGACGCTGGAAACAGCGGAATTACTTTAACTTCACCAGAGGGTAATATATCACTTAACCCTTCTTTATCTAACTTCGTTACATGCGATAGTTATATTTACGCTCAATTAGGTGGTTTTAATGGCCCTATGTATCATGCTGACCAACCTACTACAGCATCAACATATTATTTAACCTTCGTTCAAAGTGGAGGAATTCCTGGATATTATATTCCTAATTTTGATAGTGCGACTTTAACCTACAATCCTTCAACAAATTTGTTAGCAGTTGCTGGATTACAATTAAGCGGAGCAACAAATATACCTACATTTAATGCCGGTGTATTGACTTTGGGTTGTAATGAAGCAAGTAGTCGTCAGTTTCAAGTTTCATTAACAGCAAATATGACTGGATTATCTTTAACCAACAGAAGAACAAATGGTGTTTATACTTGTTCTATTTATAATGTAAGTGGTTTATCTTATAGTATTTCAAATGTATTAACTGGTTCTGCTTCAAATAAGACAGATTATTCAGCACCCATTGTTATTGCTGACGGACAGTTTGCTATATTAACAGCGAGAACCTTATTAACAAATGGAACAGCATACAATTATGTTTCAGTAGTAAAGTATGCTTAAGAAATATCTCAATAATATTATGAATACAGCAGTATTTGATGGAGTTTTTTGGTCTTTCGTAATTACATCCAGTATAGGATGTATTCTTGCATTTAGTAAGATGCTATATAAATCAAAATGTAAAAGTTGTAAATGTTGCGGTTGCGAACTATTAAGAGATACAGAAGCAGAAGAGAAGATAGATGAATTAGAAATAGAAAGACATCCTGAAGAAAAGAAATCTAATATTAATAATATATAATGCCAATAATAGACAATCAAATCTTATATGATAAAGTAAAAGAATACGCAGATACTATTTATAAAAAACCTAGTGCCTATAAATCTGGATTTATAGTTAAAAAATATAAAGAACTAGGAGGTACATATACTGATGATCGTAAACCTAAAAATCTCAAACGATGGTATTTAGAGAATTGGCAAAGTATATCAAAGCCAAATGAATATCCTGTTCTTCGTCCTACTAAAAGAATAAATAAAAATACTCCATTAACTAGGAGTGAAATATCACCAACAAATTTAAAGAAACAAATTGAATTAAAACAAGTTTATAAAGGTAAGAAAAATTTACCTCCATTCCGTCCTACTAAAAAAATAAATAATAATAATAATATGCCTCAAATAATATATATAACTGAATCTCCTAGATTATTTAAAAAATATAGAGTTTACTTAAATGATGGAAGTTATTATGATTTTGGTCTTGATAAATCTCAAACATATTTAGATCATCATGATAATACAATTCGACAGAACTATCGAGCTCGACATTTAGCAAATTCAAAAGAAAAAGAATTAATAGAATCTCTAACTCCTAGTTCTTCATTATTTTCATACATGTTACTCTGGGGCGATCATACTGATCTTATTAAAAATATAGAAAATTTGAATTCGTTATTCATAAATAAATATAAAAATAAATAATATATGAGAAATAGAATTCCAAAAGTAAAAAAGATTAAAGTTATTAAAGAAGAAGAAGAAGATAATGATTATGATGGAAGAATTACATTAATAAAAAGTGATAATCCTAATTTCACTTATGAAGTATATGATTATAAATCTGGGTTATTTAGGGGATTTATGGGAAACAAACATTTTAAAAAAGATGAAAGTAATTTAGAAAGAACTGAATAGAACATTATAGAACAATGCCAAGACTTCCAACAGATTATTCAAAAACTATTATTTATGTTATTAAATGTAAAGATGATAATATAACAGAAGAATATATTGGATCTACATCAAATTTTAGAGAAAGAAAATGCCAACATAAAACAGTTTGTAATAATGAAAAATCTAAAAATTATAATTTAAAAATTTATAATTTTATTAGAGAAAATGGTGGATGGGATGAATGGATTATGTTAGAAATTGAGAAGTATCCATGTAATGATAAAAGAGAAGCTGAAAAGAGAGAAGAAGAAATAAGAGTTGAACGAAAAGCTCAATTGAATATGAGAAAAGCATTTATAGAAGAATCATATAAAGAATGTAATAAATTATGGTATGAAAATAATAAAGAACAAATATTAATTAAATCAAAACAATATAGAGAAGATCATAAAGAACAAATTAAACAATATTTTAAAAAATATTATGAAGCAAATAAAGAAGAAAGAAAACAATATTATGAAGCAAATAAAGAAGAAATTAAGGAATATAAAAAACAATGGGGTAATAAAGAATTTATTTGTAAATGCGGTTGGATAGGAAAAATATATTCAAAATATAAACATATAAATAATTCTAAACAACATCAAGATTTTATCAATAAGTAAAATATAATAATAATAAATATCTTATTATTATATGGAAGGATATTTGCCAGAAACCCATTTACAATTAGATTTTGATAAAGCAGTTGAACGTCTGCCCCTTTTTATGACTGATGCTGATTTACGTCGTTACCTAGGACATAATTTTCCTATTTTTAAATATTCAGAATTAGATGATATTCAACATATTAATCACATTCTTCCAGAAAATAAATGTTGCTGTATCATTTTAGTAGAAAGTACCTATAATACAGGTCACTTTGTAGCGCTTGCTAGGAAAGATGATGTAATAATTCAGTTCGATTCGTATGGTGTTAGTATAGATCATGAATTAAATTATGTTACTAAAATGATGCAAAGAATTTTAGGCGCTGAAAAGAACGCTCTAAAAGATTTAATTAAAAATAGTGGTTTGAAAACAATTTATAATAAGACTAAATACCAATCTACTAAAAAAATATATGGGGTTGATTCTTCAATATGCGGAAGGGCATGTATAGTATTCTGTCAATTATTCAAATTAGGATATACTTTAGAAGAAATGAAAATATTAATAGATAATAAAAGAGATCATTATGAAATGATATTCATGACAGAATTTCCGATTGATCTGACATTTTGCTTTTTGATTCCATAAATTATTATCTTTAGAATAATATAATGTCCGCTCAGGCCTTGTTAAGTTTGCCGAACAACGCAATAATTCAAACTGGAAGTTTTGGAGAAACTACTGGATCTATTACCTTTAATACTCCATTTCCTAATACGCCATTAGTATTTTTACAAAACAATCAAGGAGGAACTTGGGATCAGGTTGTATTTGTTATATCAACAACTTCAACAACTGGATTTACATATCTTAAATTTGATACTCAAACAAATACTACTATTACGAATCAAATTGGTTGTAATTATGTAGCAATAGGGTTTCCTTAATCAAACATTGTCGTGATGAACAAAGTTAGTTTATGACCATAACATCGTAACGATTACAATTTGGATTGTAATAGTTAGATTATGATTGTCAAGAGCGTAAAATGACAGAAGATCAAGAAAATGAGAGCATATCAATCATGAATTCGCACATTTTTCACGCATAATCCAACATTGTTTAAGGGGTGAATTAAAGATCTTTAATTGAGACCTATATCAATTTCATTTTATGACTGAAATATCATCATGTATTATTATTTTCTGTCAAATATGCTCTCGCCAATCATAATCTAACTATTACAATCCAAATTGTAATCGTTACGATGTTATGGTCATAAACTAACTTTGTTCATCTCGACAATGTTCGCCGACGCTTATTTAATACTTAATTGTAATAATATTGGCGTTGTTAAATTACCACCAGTATAATTTATATTTATTTGTTGAGCTTGGTCATCCCTAAATCCAATATCAAATGTTGTATTACTACTCATATTTACTTCTTGAAAATCATAAGTTGTGTATACTGCATAATCAGTTCCATCCCATTGTGTAGTTATATTTAGATAACATGTTCCCGTTATTGTTGGAAAATATGGACTAATAGTTGCTGTAGTGTTTGTATCTATATTATTAAAAAATGCTGTTCCAAAATTAGTAGGTTCAGTTGAGCCTAATGTTCCTGGAATACCAGTAACTATTGTATTTATACCACATGCGTATAATCCAGTAAAATTTACTGGTTGGGTTTGAGCATTTGGATTTGTGGCTGTGAATATAGCGTTAACAGTTGTATCTTGTAATACAGGAGATGAAATTGTAAAAGTATATAATTGTGGAATTAAATCATAACTTCCAGTATATACATCAGGAAGTAACGATGTAATATTTGTTGCTAATATTATATTAAAAGTTGGTAAGCCAGATGTAACAAAAGACCACGATGTAGTAGATGTTCCTCCTGTATTATTTATTGATGATGATGCAGTTGTTTGAATTGAACCATTACTAAATTGTAAATAATTTGGAATTGTTACATAATTTGAACTATTACCTAATACTATTTCATTATCATTTGATGTATTTACATTTGCTCCTATTACTATACTATTGTTTCCACCTGCACTTGCTTGATAACCTATTGCTATATTATTTGCAAGTCCATTATTAAGGTCAGAATTTAATCCAATTGATATTCCATTTGTATTAGTAGATGTAGAATTTGCTGATCCTACTCCTAGTGAGGTTGTTCCATCTAAATTTGTTATTCCATCACCTATACCATTTCCTAGTAATACACTGTTTGTTATTGTAGGAGTACTTCCTAAAAATTGTTGTCCAATTAAATTTGAATTAGTATAACTTAAAATTTGAACATCACCAAAAAATCCAACAGAATTATTAAAATTAACTTCTCCATCAAAGGTTTGAGTATATGCGGTTTCAAATGTATTATCTTGATCTGTAAAAACACCTGTTGCTGATCCTCCATTTGCGTTATATTGAATACTTCCATCTGGAAATTTAATATATCCATTATTCAATACAATATTTCCATTAAATTCAGAATTTGCTAAATTAGAAAATGATTGCGCTGACATTATAATATAATATATTATTTTTATCTGAATCTAATTTCTGGATACTTCTGTCCTTTGTTTCTAGATCCTCCTGAAATATATCCTCCTTGAACTTCTTCTTCATCAGGTAATAATTTTCTACCTTTTTTCAATTTAATATTTAAAGGAGAATATGAATCAACTGCTTGACCTACTAATGAAAGACCTTGACTAAGAGTTTCAATAAAATTTTCTATTGGAATATCTCCGATTCCATAATTTTGCATCTCAACTCCTAGATCACTTACTTTTATTAATAAATCTTTTATGATTTGATTTTGTTGAGCGCTAAAATAATTATATACTGGATAAATACTTAATTCAAATGAATGAAGAAATTCTTGAACTTCAGGTGCGTAATCAATAGATAATTTATTTCCTATTTCTTTATAATCAGGTACAGCGTAACCATATTGATCTATGACTGTAGGTGCGTTGATTATAACCTTAAATGTGTTTAACATTTGTTTTAAAAATAATGTAATCTTTGAAAAGTTTTCATTCATTTGAGATTGTGTTGGTTGAATATTTGATTGAATATCTCCTACTCTTGTATACTGGTCAACTGAAGATTTGAATATCTTTTTCTTAGCCGCATTCAGTAAGTTCATATCAAGATCTGGATTCCCACTACTCCATAGTAAAGGCATTATATATTATATTGAGATTTTATTTTCTTCTAAATGTATTGTTTTATTATGTCTATTTTTAGAAGAATAATTCATTTCTTTATTACAAATAGTACATGTCCATTTTCTATCTTTATATTTTTTATAATCTTCTTTATAAAAGTTAAGATGTTTATTACTATTAAAATGTATATCTTTATTATATTTGGTATATGTTCCACCGCATTCGCAATTTGTATAATAATTTTCTATTTTTTTTAAAATATTATAATATTTTTTATTATGTTCTTTAATTTCTTCTTTATTTTCTTCTTTATATTTTTTATTATATTCATTAATTTGTTCTTTATTTTCTTTATAATATTTTTTATTATGTTCTTTTTCTTTCTGTTTTTTTTCTAATTCATTTGTTATTGGTAATCGTATATTTACGCATTCATATTTTAATATATATTCTTTTTCTTTTTCTAATAATTCATTTTTAGAATTACAAGTAATTTTTTCTAAAATTCTTATTGTTGGTTTTCCAATTTCAAATAATTTTAATGATGATAAATAACCTTTATTTGTAGTTATAAATCTTTTAAAAATATATTCATGCCATTTATATCTTTTATCGATATCCCAAAATGTACTTCCAATATATTTTAAATTATCTATTTCTAAAATATAAATATTTCCTTCCATTAAAATTATTTTTAAATATCTTTAAATTATTCTCCTTAATACAAATTATTGCTTTTAATATATGATGAAGCTTGTCCAAGTGTCATTCCATGATCTTTCATTAATTTTTTAATCATATCTCCTCGTGGTGTTGATTTCCTTGCTCCTCCTCTTTTAGAAACCTTACTATATTTAACAGTTTGAAGAGGATGAACTGGAATTGTTTTACTAGGTTGAAGAACTGGTTTCTTCTTGCGTCCAAGACCAATTTTTCGGTTCGCATACTGACCTAGTTGATTTCCAGCCATTGATCCAAGTTGAGATGCGAAAGGCGCTAATTCTGGATTACCAATCGCAACTGATGCTGCATCTCCTAGAGCATTTCCAGCTATAGATCCTAGAGTGGGTAAAACCTTACGAACGGCTGCTTTAAATTGAGGACTTGATTTTTGATATTCAGTTTTAATTTCAGATCCAACTTGCTTGGCACCTGAAACAACTTGCTTTGCTCCTGAAGTAATTTCACTTCCTAGTTTCTTTGCTCCTCTAGAAATACTTCTTCCAATATCTTTCAAACTAGGTAGTTTTCCTCCTGAATAGGGTCTAGGTAAAGATTTAACATAATGACCTCCAATATCATGATACATAGATGATTTCTTAGTAGTATAGTCTTCGAGACCGGGCATCGTCAATGACATCATTCCTTTAGTAGATCTTCTTTTTCCTCCTTGAGATTTAGGAGTATAAGTTGAAGGATTTCGTCCCATAGGAAGACGACCTAAAGGCATGATAGTAGGATATACATGATTAACTGGACTAATAATTGAAACAGGACGAGCAGGTCTACCTCGTCGCATCACTCCTGCTGAAATAGCGTATGCTTCAGGGTAATTAAGAGGATATTGAGTCCCACTGATACCTGGTGTTATATGTGATTTTTTTCTTGTACCACCTCGAAGACCAGAATAATCTCCTATCAAGGGGGTATACTGATTATCAATTGCGAATCTAGTATCCAATTGAATTAATTTATCATTGATCATACGAGTGTAAGCATCAGTGCCAATAGAACCAGAACCAGCCATTATATTTATTGAGAAGATAATAATTTGAGGCGATGGTATCTTTCCAAATTATATTTTTTAATTCTTTCTTTTTTAATAGGATCTAGGTAATAAGCGTTTTGCCTTGATAATTCTTTATCTCTATTTTTAATATATCGTTCTGCTCTTTTCTTGAGAATTACTATTTTATTATTTTCATAATATTTCTTAATTTCTTCTTCTGTCCTAAATGGCATATTTTTATTTATACAGTTTAATTCTTTTTCAATATATTCTCTTTCTTTAATAAATTGTTTTTTTAATTCTTCTAAAGTATCTATTTCAAATTCTTCTAAAATAATTACTTGATAGTCTTCATTTTTTAATATTTCGACAGACCTACAATTACTTATTCCATTAATTTTGACACTTCCGGTGTCTGCAACAGAGTTGCGATAATATTTATATACTGATTTATGTTTACTTATTCTATCATTTAATTTTCTTTTAGTTGATCCTATATAGCAATTATTCGTCTTATTACAGAGCAATTTATAAATAATGATTTTCATTTATTTATAAATATAAAATAAAATAATTATAGAAACGTATTTATCGAATTAGTTTATGAAGTTTGGATTTTTTATGGATGGCACCACCAGAAATTGCTCCAGAATATCCTGCGCCCGAAACGCCAGAAACATATCCTGCTCCGCTCATCTTTTTCATGTGTTGAGCAACATACTTAGGATGTCTGGCAATACCTCGGTGCAGCATCTTCCCACCAATCATGCGTTCATCAGCAACCCTCGAAATTGCGGGTGTATCTTTCTGTTCTTGAGTAGATAAGGTCAATTCTTTCGTTAAAATACCGGTAAATGTCGTCGAAGTTCCGCTCTCACTGCAAAAAAT
>Ga0181356_1001301_pt1 | contig 10879 bp, 10 predicted proteins | sample Fa13VDMM110SN_FD_130104 | JGI IMG/M metagenome (GOLD analysis project Ga0181356, IMG submission 130104) | Freshwater viral communities from Lake Michigan, USA - Fa13.VD.MM110.S.N | ecosystem: Environmental > Aquatic > Freshwater > Lake | place: USA: Michigan | collected 2013-09-24 | reverse complement strand
GTCCCAAGCTGACGTTCAGCAATACCGCATCCATGACGGCAGCAACCTGACGCTCTGTTATTTCAATGTCCAACCCAGCGGACGCATCGCATTCCGTAACTCTGCTGGCGCCGTTCTTGGTGAGACGACCAATCAGGTTGTGTTTGCCGGTCAATGGAAGTTCTTCGAGTTTCGCGTCCTGCTTGGCGCTGGCACTGGTGTTGCCCAAATCCGAGACTCCTCCGGCACCACGCTGCTTAGCCTTAGCGCCCTGTCCATCCCCGGCACGTTCGCAATCTTTGTCCCGCGCGGGCAAACCAGCGGCGCCAGCATCAGCGGCAAAGACTTCTACTTCCAAGACATCTCGTTCAAAAGCACAACCGGCACCGAGAACAATACTTGGTATCCTAACGGCGGTGTTGGCAACTACGTTCTCCGGCCTGTCTCTGATGTGGTCGGCAACCCGTGGTCATTCGTCGCTCGCCGCACGTTTGAGAATGGCGTTGGCTACACGCCAGAAGGCGGCTCCAACGATGGCTTCAGTGTGCCTGACGCAGCTACTCTGGAGATCGGCGCGGGTGAATTTACGATTGAAGGCAACTTCCGCTGGGATGTATTGCCGACCGCTGGCCAAGTCCAACACCTTGCTGCCAAGTGGGATAACACCACTCAGCGGTCCTGGCGGCTTTATCTATACGAAATTAGCGGATCTACCCGGCTCGCGTTTGAAACCTCGACGGACGGCACCAACGGAACCGCAGTCCTTGTGCATGACTTCCCGTTCGCGCCTGTCCGTTGGCAGAAATACAGCATCTCCGTGTCGCGCAACGGCACTACGAACCGCATGTATATCAACGGCGTTCGCGTCGGCCCTGCCGCCACAGACTCGCGCACTTACTTCAATGGCACAACCGTCCTCTCCATAGCCTCCCGCCAGAACGGCATCAGCACCCTTACTGAATATTTTCAGGGCTGGCTTGATGAAGTGCGCTTCACCGTTGGTGTCGGTCGCTACCCGGCTGAATACACGCCGTCTGCCGTGGCGTTCCCCCGGAACATCGGCGGCGACCCATCCTTCGCCAGTGTCCAGCTTCTCGTCGGCTGGGATAACGGTTTGGTTATCGACCAATCGTCAGCCGGTCGCACGATCACTTCGCGCGGGCAGGCGCAAGCTCTTCTCACGGATGACGGCTTCTTCGGCTATCAGTCTATTAATGTGCCAAGCCGGGATGACACCTTTGTTGAGGCCGCATATCTCGCCGCGACAGGAACGCTGGAGTTTGTAGCGAACGCCCTGAACGGCTCGCAGGCTGTTGTTGGTTCAAAGACCTACACCTTCAACACCGCGCTTGGCGCCGCTAACTCTATCCTGATCGGAGTGGACGCAAGTGCAACCCTCGACAATCTTATGTCCGCTATCAACCTTGGTCCCGGCATTGGAACCCTCTATGGAACCGGCACCACTATCAACGCTGACATTGCGGCTACCCCCCTCCCCGGCGCCATTGCTCGCATGTCTGCCATCGTTCCCGGCACAGGAGGAAACTCCCTTGTGTTCACCACAACTGTTGTTGGCGCCGTTATATCCGGGTCTGGCACACTCACTGGCGGCGTGAACATCCCCGGCGCAAGCTCATACGTGCTTGACCGCCTGCCTAGCGGGATTACTCGCGTTGACTCCGTTGGCCTGTTCACCCGGCGCTCTGCGTTTGGTCCGGGCGGCGCTGAATTGCAACCAGCTTTCGTGGACGCCGCGCTTAATATCAGGAACGGCTCAGACGAAGCGGCCCCGTCAAACCCCGGCTGGCAGGTGGACCTGTTCAATAACAACGGCGGCACAGCTTGGACGACAACGGACTTTCTCGGCGCCCGCGTTCGGCTAAACCGCACCTCATAAGCAGGAGCTACTTGTGTGGCTATCGAAGACAAAATCAGAGTTTCGGACTCAAACGCCGTCTCCATTGGTTTCGGCACTGCGTTCTCACTGCGCGTCTCTGACGTTCATGCTATTGCTGTTGGCGGACAAACCGCGCCATATGTATTCGTTCACACGGCTAATTCCATTGCAATCGGTTCTGACGAAGGGAGAGCAACCGTGCTGAGAGTCCATGAACAGGATTTGGTTGTTGTTGCGGCTACGGGCGTGTTCCCCGAAGGCCCGCTTTCCGTCAACGTGTTTCCGTATGACCTTGACGGCCACGTCATGTATGGCCTGCACATCCGTGGGCGCGGCACGTTTGTCTATGACCTGATGACGACGCAATGGTGTGAGTGGCAAACGGCTGACTTCCCGTTCTGGAATGCGCAATACCACGTCAAGTGGCGCGACGATTACTACGCCTCGACCAAGTTTGAGAATCAGTTGAACTTGGTTGACCCCAATTCGGTTCTGGATGACAGCTTCCGCACTAATTCATTCATTGCCACTGGACGACTTGAGAGTCAGGACCGTGAATATGTAGCTAACCCGGAAGCGCAAATCTTCGGATCTATCGGCCTTCGCGGCGGTGACGTAAACCTTCGCTATTCGGATGACGAGGGCGCTAATTGGTCTGATTATGAAACCGTCACTATGGCGGCAGGCGTCCGCAATGCTAACGTGATGTTCTATGACCTCGGATCCGTGACTGCGCCTGGCCGCGTATTCCAGATTGAGGATGACGGAACTCTGCGCCGTGTTCAGACGCTCAAGGTCAAGCTGGGAGACGGCTAATGGCAATTCCTCCGACTCCAAACGAGAAACGTGTTGGACCTATCGGCTACTCACCGATCACTGACCAGAAGGGCAGCGCGACCGCCTTCTTCGCGCGGCAATGGTTGAACCTTATTGATCTCGTTAAGTCCGTGGTGCAGGTCCAAGAAGAGATCATAAACATCAACGACGCTACGATTGTTGCTGGCGTCGGCTTGGACGGCGGCGGGCAAATCAGCGACGCCTCGATCACGATTGACCTTGCGAACACGGCGGTTACTCCCGGCGCCTATACTAACGCCAACATCACAGTTGACCAGCAAGGGCGTATCACTGTCGTCTCAAACGGAACCTCCGCCCTTCGCGTTGAAGATGAAGGCACCACGATTGTTGCAGCCGCAACCGCCATGAACTTCGCTGGTGCTGGCGTGACCGTGACAGACGCAGGCAGCGGTGAGGCGCTCGTTACCATTCCGGGCGGCGGCGGTGGCGGCTGGACGCTGATCTCCAACATCACAATTACCGTTGCTGCCGCAAATTTCGACTTTATCAACCTTGCTGGCTACAGTGACGTTCTGGTCGTTACCAACAACATCACTAAGGTTGCCGCAGCCGCAACTTGCATTCGTTGCAGTGTTGACAACGGCGCTACGTTCTTTGCTGGAGCATCCGACTATCAGCGTATCCTGGATAGCGGCGCCATTTCACAACGAAACGAAATACTCCTGCATGATACGTCGCTCTCGACCGCTCGCGGCGGTGTAGGCATCCTGCACGGCATCAACACAACAGTCGCCGCCAAGACGTTCATCGGATCATCCCTCGGTGCTGGCATTTTCACGGCCTCCGCACTGGACGTTGACGCCATTCGAGTGACCACGACAACCGGCACCAACATGACCGCTGGCACTATCCAGATCTTCGCTCGATAGGCATTGACCCTACGTTGCGACTCTGGCAATAACAAGCCTTGGAACACGCAACAGGAGATCAACCATGAACGCTTTCCTCGCTCACTTCAAAAGCCAGCGCGCTTTGATCGTTAATCTCATTCTTGCAATCGTCGGCATCCTTACCGCAATCGGCCTCGTCCCTCCCGGCTTTGTCCTGACGCCAGAGCAGGTCGCCGCTAACTTTGACCAGATCGCGGGTGCAATCGCCATCGTCGGCGCCGTGGTGAACTTCATCCTGAACCTGAAGCCGGACGCAAAGCCGGAAGCATCCAAATGAGACTTCCCCCTGACGGCATCTACGCAAAGGCGCCACTTCCCACAGCGTTGTGGGAAGATCGGTGGCCTAACTTCACCGCCGCTGAGTTTGCCTGTAAGCACTGCGGCCAGTATGTGCATAGCGCAAAGTTTCTTGACAAAATCCAAGCGCTTCGCTTCCTGACCGACAAGCCGTTCAAAATCAACTCCGGGCACCGCTGCAAAATCCACAACGCGAAGGTAACTGGCAATCCGAATAGCCGGTCGCAGCACCTTAACATCGCAGCGGATATCGACCTTGAAGGCCATGACCGGCACGACTTGGCTAACCTGGCGGACAGCCTTGGTTTCACCGGCATTGGATACGGTAAAAACTTCCTGCACGTTGACATGAGACCAAGCGCAAAAACTACTTGGTTTTACCCTGACTCCCGTGATAGCTGGAAGAAATAGACCTATTGCGTTATGTGATTGCGTAGGTTAATCTCCGTGAAATAGGAGTAAAACATGGACCCCATAACAACTGCATTAGTGTCTGGAGGCTCAAACGCAGCCGCTGGTGGTCTTGGCGGACTTATGTCAGGCATTGGCAGCATGTTCGGTGGCGGCGGCAGCGGCGCCGGTCTTGGTCGTCTCGGCTACGCACTTGGTCTCGGCGGAAGCCCTAACAAGGGCATCAAGCGCCTTGGTAAAGGCTACATGGACGCAGAAAAGGAGGCTCGTATTGCCTCCGACCGTTTCAATCCTTACGCCGAAACTGGCGGTCGCGCCAACTCCCTTGTTTCCAGCCTTCTTGGTCTCTCCCCCGGCGACACTTCTGGCGCTGAAGGTCTTTCTCAGTTCCGCAACTCGACCGGCTACCGGGACATTATGGATCAAGCGATGGGCGGCGTCTCGACCAACGCTGCGGCGCGCGGCCTCATGGACTCAAGCGGCACCGGAAAGACCTTCCAGCGTGAGGCAGGCCGTCTCGCTCAAGGGAGCTTTGGTGACTTCTTGAACCGACTGACCAACCAACAGGGCGTTGGCATGGACGCGATCAAGTCGCAGGCCGATATCACTATGGGCGAAGGCGGTATCAATTCCAGCATTCTTGGCCGCGCCGAAACGATGGCGAAGAAGAAAAATGCCAGCTTCCTCGGCAAGCTGTTTGGCGGCTAACTTAAGGACACACCATGTCTCTGCCAGATTACATCGTCAACATGTTCAAGGGCAAAAAGTCCGGGAAGAGGCCGTCCGCTTCGGCCATAGCCAACATTGAGGCCATGAAGGCTCAAGACATTGAGCTTCGGCGTGCAATGGACAATGGCAGGGCTGACTCCTATGCACAGTCGGTTGACACTCCCATTCCGGAAGACTTCCGCGCGCCTTACACCGCGCCCAAAATGACGCAGCCTGCTCCCATGCAAATGCGGCCAGAGGCTCCCGCCCCTGTCCCGGCCAGGCAGAAGCAGGGTTTGGGTAACGCAGTCCAGCGCGGCATTGCTGGCTTCCTCGGCTTCGTGCCTGAAGGCGGAACTCGCGGCGACGCAGCGGACGGGTTTGCAAACTTTGGTCGCGCTCTTATGGGCATGGATTCTGTGCAGAAAATGGAGTCCGACTACAACGCATCTATCGCTCCGGAGAGACTCCGCCGCGCTCTTGAGGCCGGAGACATTGAGGCGATTAAGCGCCTAGACCCGGAGACCGCCTCTCAAGTTCAAGGCGTTGACGAAACAAGTTACACTGGTGGTCGCCAGCGCCAGTTTGATGAAGCCGTTGCCGCTGGTGACATGGAGGCCATGCGACGCCTTGATCCTGAAGCCGCTGATTTGCGTGACACTGCCCGCCGTGAGGCCGCTCTACGCGCCGCTCGCGCCGCTTCCCAGATCGGCTCCCAAGATCCAACCAAGGGCGCCGCAGTCCTGAAGCAGTTTGCGACTGAGCAGCCAAACCTTTTCACTGCACAAGAACTCCAAGTTTATGACCAAGGCGGCCCCGAAGCGCTTGAGGCCATGCTGACGGGAGGGCCGGAAGATCCATACGCTCACCTTATGAATACTGGCGGTGGCGGCATTTACAACGCCAAAACCGATACATGGGACACTCCGCCAACCAAGCCGCTTACGGAAAAAGAGTTGCTAGATTTAGAGCTTCTCCGCGCTCGCATCGGACAAGTAAACCGCTCCAACCGTGGAACCGGCACCGCCGCCGCTGCCAGCAAGGGCGGGACTGCTCAAGACAAGTCCAGTTTCACGGCTTCTCTTAACAACCTTGCTGAAACCGCCGTTGAGCTTGGCAAGATCGGCGCAATCGGCATGAACGGAATGCCAGCAAAGACCCCAGGGCAATCAATGATTTTTGGTCGCGGCGGCAAAGATGGCGAACAGAGCTTTGCGCAAGCTGCTGGTCAACTTTTCGGATTTGAGACTGCCGAAAAGTTTAGTGCCCGCCAAACACAGGTTAGCTCTGCGGTTCGCGGGTTTGCCAAAGCCGCTGGGATCTCCTCTGGTTCAATGAACTCCAACTTTGAACTTCAGAACGTGTCACTAGCCCTTAGTAATGCGCTCTCGCCTATGGAAGACCAGGTTGCCGCAGCCGATGCCATGTCATTGACGTATGGAGACGGAACCCGAACGGCTGACTACTTGTTTGACAGTGGACAGATCACAGAGGCGCAGTATAACAATATCGTGTCTCGCACTCAGAGCTTTGAAGGCAATATCCGGCGCGGTGTCGCCCAAGAGCGTGCCAATGGTAACGCAGGCGATGAAGAAATTGTTCGCGTCAACACGCCTGAAGAAGCTATGCAACTTGAACCAGGCACTCAGTTTATGACTCCAGACGGTCGCATGAAGGTTCGATAATGGCAGGCCCTACCAAAGATCCTTTCGCCGCATTCGCAGACGCCCCCGCCAAGGGCGCTGACCCGTTCTCGCAATTCAAGGACGCAGGACCGGCTAAGCCGAAGCCTCGCACGTTTGAGGAAAAGATTGCTGACCCATATACCCGGCGAGAGATCGTGCAGGAGGGTGGTCGCCGGTATGCGCGTGAGACCCTGATGAGCGCTGGCAAGAAGAAGAATCCGCTCGACCGCTTCCTGTCCGGCATGGCTCAGTCTTTCGGCGCGCAAGCCGTTGGCGCTGGCACTGGCGCGTTCGGTGTCGGTGATGCTGTCATGGCGTATAAGTTCAAATCTGAAAACCCTTGGATGACGGACGAGGACGCAACCGAAGCCATGAAGGCATATCGGGACGAAGTGTTCACCAAAAGGCCACTTTCCGCTGGCGTCGGGGCCGTTGCTGGCGCTGTCGGATCTGGCGGCGCTATCGCCAAAGGTGTAGGCGCTGGATCCAGAGCGGCGGGGAGTCTGTTGTATGCGAACCCCACTGTTGCAAGGACTGTAGCCCCTGTTGTCGCTCCGGTTGCTAACGCCCTATCTAACGCCGCAACGCTGACTAAAGGCGAGCGCGTCCTTAATACTACCAAGCTGGCTGGCACCGGACTTGCTGCGACCGCTGCGACAGCCGGAATCTCCGAAGGCCGACTTCCGACTCTCACTGAAGGAGCCGTTGGCACATTCTCCGGCCCCGCGCTCGCTGGACTTGCGAAACTAGGCGGCTTGGGCGCTAACTGGGTTTCCGCGCGCTTTGATACTAATAGCGCTGCTATCCGCGAACTGGGCAATAAGATCGGCTTGAATATTGGCGAGCGCGCTGCTGCCCGCCAGGCTCAAACTGGTGAACCGCCTCTGCTTGGTGAGATCCTTACACCGGCAGAGCAGAATGAACTCTCACGTTTCATTGTAAAAGCGCCCGGAGCGCAGGATATCATGGAAGCCGGTAGCGAAGCCGCAGAGGCACGCTTTGCCTCCGGCGTTCGCTCTGATGTTAATGGTATGGCGCCTCCCGGCGTTGCTCCTCGCGGGTCTTTCGTGACGGAACGTGAACTGAGCGATAGAACTGACGCTGCAATGACGCAGCTTCGCCCTGAGATTGTCCGGATCTCGCCTCAGATGCTGGAAACGCTTCGGGACAACAAAGGGCTTGCTGGTGTCAGCCGCGCTGAACTTCGCGCTCTCCAAAGCGGCCAGGTGCCTATCGACGTTCTGGAGAATATGCGCTCCAGACTTAGCAATCCGTCCTCTAACAATATCGTTGCGACTCGTCTGATCGAAGACATGATTACGCAGCAGTATCCGGCCTATGGTCAGACCATGCGCGAATTTGCATCTGAGAGTGCCCGCGCCGCCGCCGCCAAGGCTGGTTCTGGAGGTGTCATGTCCGATATGACAACCGAGAACTTCCTTGCCTCCGCGCCGTTCACCCGCGATCCGGCTGTTGATCCGGCAGTCACTCGTGGTTTTGTCGAAGGTTCGCTTGATAAGATCCAAGGCGCTGCAATGGTGAACCCGCAGTCGGTCGCCAATAAAGTTATGCGTGGCGGTGTTTCTGAAAAGATCGGTCGCCTTGTCGGCCAGGCCCGCGCTGATCGCGCCGTCACGTCAATGGAAGGGCGCGCTCAAGGGCTTAGTTCTGTTCGCGGTGTTTCCGGTCGCACTGCTGTGACCCAAGGGCAGATCAATGAAACCCAAGCCGCTGATGCAGCTAACGCCGCTATGATGGCTGTGATGCCATTCGGCGGCGCTGCCAAGGCCGCTGTTGCCCGCCGCGCTACCATGAACCTTGCTCTGCCAGACCGGGTGCGTGAGCGCGTGGCTGAAATGCTTCTGGACCCAGACCGCGCCGTGGACGCTGTTGGCCTTCTCGTTTCAAATGGCGTCACGCAGCAAGAGATCCTGAACATGTATCAGGTTATTGCCGCTAACGCTGGCGTTCAATCTGCAAACCTTGAAAACTAAAATGCGACACAAATACGGGAATCGCAAAACGACAGTCGATGGCATCAAGTTCGACTCCGTTCTCGAATCCCGCAAGTGGCAGGAACTCTGCACGCTTCAAAAGGTTGGCTTGATCTCTGAGTTGCAGCGCCAAGTCAAGTTTGACCTCATCGTCAATGACCTCAAAGTGTGCGCTTATATCGCTGACTTTGTTTATGTCGAAAACGGCATTAAAGTCGTGTTTGATACTAAAGGGTATATCACGCCAGAGTTTAAGATGAAGGCCAAGCTATTCAAAGCCCTTCATGGCTTCGATATTACTTTGTCTGACGGACTACCGGCGACGGCGCGGCGGACAAAAGCTGCGAAAGCAAAAGCGCGGCTTGTTCCGGGTCCGAGACTTCAAGATCATTAAAATCCATACCCACAGTAGCAGGTAAAGCATAAGGCTTACCAAGCTCAATAGCCACTCTTTCACCCGTCCTGCCGATCTCTTTTCCCGTCCTTTCACATGTTTTGCTTGGGTCATTGTCGGCCATCACGTAGTTTGCTACTTCCTGTAGCGATTTCATATTCAATGCACTACCTGCACACGCAACGCGAATAGGGAGCTTCTGACGGGCCGCAGAGCGCCTCAAACTTAGCCCGGTGCCAACACCCTCGCAAACTACTACAGGCCCCTCCTTGCCCATCCAGCACGCTGATCCATTCAGCTTCCCATTAGGCAGGAAACATTTTTCGCCATTTTCGGTTATAAACTCCAGGAATTGTAGCTTGTTGGCTACATTGCGCATGGGAACAACCAAAAGCCAGCTTGTGCCTTTCAAGTGTTCTAAAGGCGTTGGCATCCTGATTATACTTGCAAGCTCCATAGCGCTGATCGTCGCTGCCCGCAAATGCGAAAAGCCTTTCCGCGCCAGATACATGTGACGACGAGATTGAGTCTGTTGCCAGATCTTTAGCGCTCGCTCTTGCCCTCGCATTGCTTTGCGCTCAAGTGCCGCCCTCCGCTCGAACGCTTCCTTCTCGGGAAGCTGAACAGGCTTGTTGGTTGAGACTCCCAGGCCGCGCAGAATGTCGACATAAGCACAATTACCTTTGTGACAAGTCATCAGTAGGCGACCGCCTTTGTCGGAGATCGACAGACTCATCTGGTCATTACGCATTTCCGGCTGACAGACAGGGCAAGCGCAGATCCCGTATGACGTTTGCCAGCGACCGCCCCTAGCCGCGACAATATCTTTTGCATTCATACTGACCTCGCCATAGAGACAAGAAGATCCCTGAACTCCGGTGGAGTGTGAATCCTTGGACCGCTATCGACCCCTCCGCCTTGGAATGCCAGTTCGCCAGCACGCTTGCAATATGCTAGGCCATGCTTGTCGATTGCCCACTGCGGGAACTTCGCTTCACTCTTACCCCAATCCAGTTCCGGGCGTTCTGTGCCATATACGAGCAGCATTGTAGGCTTGCGCGCGTAGTGACCATAGCGACCTTGCTCGACGCAGCACGTCCAGCCCCCGAACGCATCAGCCTGAATCCATCCGCCCGTGCGCGGTGGGACGTTCAAGCCGAAGTGCGGCCAGGCATGACTGCCCCACGGATGCTCAATAACTCCGCCCCATTTTCGAGCATCACGAAGCGCAGCCTCATAGCAGCCGCCGTCATCGCCTTTAATCTTGCGTTCACCCGTCCGCTTGATCCACAATGGTTGTCCTGCCCAGAGTTTACCCCAGCGCTGACACGGTGGGTGCGCCACAACTGAATATGGCCCCTCGTATAGCCTAGCGTCGCGCTCCTCGTCCCAAGGGTCAACGCCGTCCAGCCCGAAGTATGCTCCGTCCGTCTGGACGTAAAGCGCAGCTATAGTTTTCATTGCAGCCTCCCAGCTTACATTCCGATCATTGCGGGAGTCGACCGAATGCGACCAGCCTCTCCCAGTTCCTTGTGGTATGTGATGGCCTCACAATACTGATGTGATTTCCAGCCGCCGCGCGTAGCATAGGCATCGTTCGCTGCCAAGGTGCCATGTTGCTCAAGCGTGATACCGGCGAACTCCTGCACGCGGCGGTGATGCTTGTCTCCGAAGTGAATGACGCGATACTGAGTGGCGCCCCAAATCTCCGGATAGTGGCTGGCGAGGAACAAAGCCGTCGAAGCGTCCAGGCGCTTCTTGTGCCC
>Ga0181356_1001299_pt1 | contig 10887 bp, 9 predicted proteins | sample Fa13VDMM110SN_FD_130104 | JGI IMG/M metagenome (GOLD analysis project Ga0181356, IMG submission 130104) | Freshwater viral communities from Lake Michigan, USA - Fa13.VD.MM110.S.N | ecosystem: Environmental > Aquatic > Freshwater > Lake | place: USA: Michigan | collected 2013-09-24 | reverse complement strand
TTGCGCCATCTTTATATGTGTCCGTCGAATGACTCGACTCCTCGAAATGTATATAGTTCCCACTTTCAAGTCCCATTAAATTCGAGCTCGTGACTTTCGTATTTCCGGTAGGCAAGTGTTCGAGCTTCTTTACACCATCTCCAATAAAGTATCCTGCGCAATAGTCCAACTTATACGACGTCAAGTTGAAGTCGCGGCGGAAATAATTATACAAGTCAATCTGAAGCCGACCCTTCATTTCAATATACCTCAAATCATGCTGACCGCTTGCAATAACAATACTGCTTTCCTTGATACATATCTTACCTGTGTTATAGTCACGTGACCCGCAAAACTCGCCCTTATTTCGCGACAACTTCAGGAACTCATTCTCGCACGAGTTTTCGAGCGACCGGCGAAACATGAACTCAAAATCGAAACCGCATATATTGTAGCCAATGATAATATCCGGGTTTTCGCGCTGGATTATATCAGTCCATGCCAGCAATAATTCGCGCTCGGTTTTACATGTCTGTATCTCCGAATTTGCGACCTCGTTCGTCAATGCGTCGCATGTATCGAGAACGACACAGTGGTTGAGGTAGGGGCGTTTCTCGCCGTACGTGAGGAATGTCGAGCCAATGAATGTGACCTTATCGCCTTCGACGGGTGGGAATATTTCTTGGAGCGAGATGTTCAACTTGTTGATTTTTGTTTCGCGGTCTATTTTATCCAATGATGACGTAATCAGATGAATGACTGTCTCTTTTATTGCGGGAGGTTGTTTTGCCGCTTTTGTAGCCTTTTTCGGTTTTGCGGAAGAAGGTGAGATACCTGCATACGCCATCATCATTCGATTCGCTTCTTTATCTTCTTCGCCTTGTTCTTCGCCTTGTTCTTCGCTTTGTTCGTCGCCTTGTTCTCCGTGATACTCGTCGTCATTCTCGTTCTCCACAATATCAACATCAACGTCTGCGTATTCTTCTTCAGCATCCTCGCCATCTTCCGCATCACCACCATCTTCTTCTTCGTGTGCTTTGTTACTTTCGGCAACTTTTTCAAACATTTTCTCAATCGTGTTGCTTTCCTTTAAGGCTTCATTCATTTTAAGATCAGGGATATGCAACGAAACCCATACATCGAATAATGTAGCAAGACGCTGTTCTGAAACTTTAATCTTTGTATAGATGCGGTCAATATCGGGGTGCGCCGGTGCGCCATATCCAAATGCAGTGTATATGAGTTGTTTCAAAAGTGCAGGAGTAATATGCTCCATTGCTTCAACGGGTGTCGTCGCCCCAGATTTGCGACAAATTGCATCACATACATCCACGATATTTGTAGCAAGTTTCTTGTACGTCTTGATAGGAATCGGGAAATCTCCGTGACTACTGCTAGCCTCAATATCAAAACTACATATCTTATAGGGCACAATCGTTTCCTTGTTGTTGAGCGGGACAATATCAGACGAGGCAAGCTCATATTCATAGGTACATGTCGTCGTTTTTGTTGCACCACGTATTTGTTTCGCCTTCTTCGCCTCGAAACCAATCCATCCTGATGGACTTATATCGTGAACGTGAAAGAATCGCAAAACGGGTGGAATATTCGCTTCGTAAATTTCCGTTCTTGTATTGAAATAAGGATACCCTTCTTTCTTCAGAATTTGTTTCCCGCCTTTATTTTTAAACCACATGTTTTTCACTTTATTCATCGTCGCCACATTTTTGAACTTTATTAGAATAAATTTGTGTTCTTTCCCTCCGTCAAACCCGTACAACTTTTTCCTCTTAATCAGTTTCGACTCCACATCCAAAATAGAGTCTTCATAAAATTTACCAAGTTTCTCTTTTAAATGTGTAATAAAGGCACCCTTTTGAGGTATTGTCCATTCATCGCCGACTTTGATATAGAAGAATGGTTGGTAGTCGCGAACGAAAATGGCACATGTTTCGCCTTTTTCGTTTAGACCGAACATTTGAATTGTTGTGAACTTTTCGTCTTTTTTATATTTTTTTTCGCCGCGGTCTTCATCGTCTTCGTTACCTGCGTCTTCGGCGTCTTCTTCTTTTTCGCGTTTTTCGTCGAATATATTGAAATCTAATAAGCGGAATGAAGTGTCATATTTCGGCGTCGTTTCTTTTTCACTTGTTGATGTCATTTGTTTTGTGTATGTCGTGGTGTTTGTCGTGGTGTTTTTGTTACTGTTACGCTTATGCTTGTTAACCTTGATGGCTGTTCTGTTTGTATATACCAAATTATGTTTATTATGTTTTCAATTTTTACATTGAAAAAATAATAAGTATATATAAGTATATATAAGTATATATAAGTATATATAATAATACATTAGTTATATATATTATATTATAATAGTTTGATGTTAGATAAAAACGTAGAAATTATAACTGTAAGCACAGATGATAAATTTTACTATCCATATTTACTAGAGTCGTGTAAAAAAAATAAAGGTAAATTAACAACCTTAGGAATGGGTGAAGAATGGCGAGGTTATAACTGGAAATTTAGAAAAATGATAGATTATTTAAATACATTAAACGACGATATTATAGTATGTTTTGTTGATGGTTATGATGTAATATCTTGTAGAGACTTAACGGAGTTAGCAGATGAGTTTATAAAATTAAAAAATAAATATAAATGTAAAATAGTCGCTGGATGCGATGACTATGGATTTACAGGTAAAAAAATACTTACTCATATATCATTTGGAAAATGCGATAATCATTATTTAAATACTGGAACATACATAGGCTATGTAAAAGACTTGAAAGATATTATTTCAAAAATATATCAACTTAATCCGTCTGACTCAGCAGATGACCAAGCTTTAATGATACAATATTATAATGAACATCCCGGTGAAATTTATATTGACAGTGAATGTAAATTATTTCTTACATTAATGTATCCACTTATGAATATAGACATAAATGTTGATAGTAATAAAGTATACACAAGTGACTACAAAAGTATGCCATTTTTTATTCACGCACCGGGAAATGGATTTTTAAATAATATTATTATTAAGTTAGGATATGGAAATCCAGATAGTGAAATTAAAAAAAAAATGACACATGAAATTATATTAAAATTTTATTATCACATAAAAAGAGTATTTATGGAAAATAAATATATACTTTTGTCTATGGTTGTTATATTAGTTATTATAATAGTTTTTGTGAATAAGAATATAATGAATAATAAAAGTAATATTAATAATAAAAAAAAATAAAGTATCATATTATTTTTTTATTTTAGTTTACTTTAACACCTGCATCTGTTACCACGGCTACGGCACCTTTTAGTGCAGCAGAATCGTTTTCCTGTGCAGCAAGGGCAAGTAGAACGCTTGCATCCTCCAGGGCATTTGCAAGCGCGTTTGCGTCCGTGTCCGCGCACTTTACGTGTTCCTGCACGACGATGACGGCGCGTATGTTTGCGTCTTCTAGTTCCGCCACCGCCTTGTTCAGTCGAAAACTGAGGACCTTCATACGCTCCGCCTTTTTGTAAACTACAACCACAACTCATTTTTATATTATATAGTATGTCTATATAATATAATATAAATATTTTGCTAAACTTTGGGTAATTTTAATATACTATATGAAATAAATATTATCTATCTTTTTTTTACCTTCTACCACGAGTTGTACGTAATTTACGACTATATTTTTTACGCGTTCCACTACCACCTCCAGCGTGTCTAGTTCTTTTTCCTCTTCCTTTTCCCTTCACCTTTCCTTTTCCCTTTCCTTCTCTTCTAGTTTTTGGCGATACGGAAACTGCCTTTTCTTTTTCAGAATTATGTGACTGCGAACTTTTTACTGCTACTATTCCGGTTTCTATTCCTGTTTTTATTTTATTGTTCTTGGTACTTGCACTACTCGTTACGATAGGATTAGGGCTTGTATTCGGACTAGTGCGTTGTTCTACTAAAAGTGCAGGATGCGTATGTATACTTTCTGTATCTTTTGTTTGTACTGCTCCAGGAGGAACTAGTAATACATCGCGTATATGCGAAACAGAATGTTTACTGCTTTTTTCTACTATCGGGCTTTTACTCGTAGACATAGACATAGACATATATAATAACAAAATAATAATAACAAAAATAATAATAACAAAAACCAAAAAAACCAAAAAAACCAAAATAACAAAATAATAAAATATTTTAATAATATATAAAAAATGTTTACAGCCAAAGATTTCTCTACTGCGTTGGTTTTATTTAGCATTTTGTATATCTTTTATCTCACGTACCTTAATATACTAAACCTCCCCATCTCAATTGTCGTTATGCTTACTATAGGTTCTCTACTATCCGCTGCATCATGTACTATGAAACATGCTTATCCGTTTTTTAACCCTAAAGTATTCAACTATATTATTACAATATTTGGTATTGTTATTATTGTTCGACAGTATATGTAAATGTCGTATCACTTTGTTCTATATAAAATACAAAATATGTTTACTATGCACATATTTTGTATCACACTACATATTGCGTCTCGCCTGTCGCCTTAGTCCGTATTCTTGTAACACGTTAACAAACGCGCCGATGGGTCTTTCTCTTCACAAAACGGGTGTCGCCAAAAGTACGGGATTGTTTGCTCGCACCCTGGATAGAGTCTTTCAAAAACGGTTCTATAATAATAACTCTCTTTATCATAGGGCGCGTTGTGCTCTGTTTTCAAACAACCATTCTTATATGTATTATATTCGTCTTCACTCACCTTTGTGTCAATATAGTCTCGAATAATTTGAAACCAACTTCGCTCATGTCCGCTCACTCCGTCACTAAATGCCTCCTTTCTGCGCCATAGGATATCATCCGGCAATAAACCATTAAACGCCTTCCTAAAAATATATTTCTCGATACGCTCGTCACTAAACATCTTATAACGCGGCGGAATACCCATCACATATTGCAAAAACTTCTTATCGGCAAATGGTACACGCGCCTCCAATCCAGCACCGCTAATGCTCTTATCCGAACGCAGCAAATCGAAATAACAAACATCGCGAACCATCCGCTCATTTTCGCGCTTGAAATCTTCGTCACTTTGCGCCTTCATAAACCCGCGATATGACCCGAAAATCTCGTCTGACATATCCCCGCAATAAATAACACAGTCGTCCGTATTTGCCGCAATATATTTACTGACCAAATAGTTTGGCACCGATGCGCGAACCGACGTCGTATCATAGCTCTCGATTTGTCGGATAGTTTCTTCAATCGCCCCCAAAAACTCCGCCTCTGTGAGACAAACTTCGTGATGATTCGTCCCCAAATAATCCGCCACTTTTCGCGCCCACAACAAGTCCGTCGACCCTTTCAAACCGATACTATACGTATTCAAGTCTTTTGCAGGCATATGGCGACACATGACCGCTACAACCGATGAACTATCCAGCCCTCCCGAAAGAAGCGCACCTACTTTGCGTTCGCTCATTAAGCGTTTCACGACTGCGTCTTCGAATAGGGTGGCGATATTCGCGCAGATGTTTTCTTCTGATGCTTCGTCTCCCTCCACCGTGGGATAGTTGTACATTCTTTCGGTTTGTCCTGTCAAAACATCATGCGTAATCGATACGTTTTCGTAGTAACTATATAAATTAAAAAATGGGGTATCGGCATTGATATTGTCAAACGCGGTGGTCGCGGTTTTTGAATATGTAGCATAACAACCCGGTGGAAATTGTCTAGCATTGGGTCGAAAACACTCATTGATTCCTTTCAATTCACTCGAAATAATCATGGCATTGCTATATGAGTAGTCGTACCCCGAAATAAAAAGTGAACGTACACCTACAGGGTCGCGAGCTACGTAGGTTGTATTTGTATCATAGTCGTGCAAAACAAACGCGAATACGCCGTCGAGGCGCCGCAACATATCGCGCATACCCAGTTTTTTATAAAGATGAATAATAATCTCGCAATCCGATTTGCTCTTGTACTCTTCCTCGAGACCGAATTCTGTTATAAGATTGCGAAAGTTGTATATTTCCCCGTTGCAAATAAGACGACAATTTTTTATAAAAAATGGCTGATTGCTTTCGGGTGTTTGTCCGTTAATCGCAAGACGATGAAACCCCCAAAAACAGGCATAATCGTTTGAAAATTGCCGGTCATTTAGAAAAATACTATTGTCAGGTCCGCGATGAGAAATTTTGCTGAAATCGGTTTGATACGACTTTATGTTTTCTAATATAAATTCTTTATATTTTTTTAGTGTATCTTGGTTGAAAAAATTTTGAACGAAAAATATACCACACATAGGTACGAAATGCAAGCAGAAACAGTGTATATATTATTATTTATTATCTTTAACCTGTTTTTTAAATATTATAACAAAACAAAATATAATATAGTAATATAGTAATAGTAGTACATATAATATATTCGTATGGATTCTGTTTCGCATATATATAGTAAACCTCGAATGCATGGCGTTCCCGATAAGTTGTACTTGTGTCAATTTGAGAGACAAGATGAATTAAATGATAGGATTTCGTCTAGAAATATTCCGTCAGCGCCGCTTCAGCCTTTTTTTACTCAAGTGCCCGTGTCTACGAAATATGGTTATATGCCTATTTTAGACCAACATAAGCCGGCGACTGTGCCTTTTAATAACTATCCTATTTTTAGTCCTCATACAACATTTAACCCTGGAAATAATATGGCGCCTTGGTCTGGATTTGCTAACAATGTGAATGTCGAGTCTACGCTGCGTAGTCAGTTTTTCGGTCTGCAAAATTGCGAACAGGCGGAGTACGTTCCCTCCTCGACTAGCGACCTTTATAATGTATATGTTCCTCCTAGCCCGATAAAACAACCTTTCCCTAATTTATTTAAGAAGGAAATATTCGACCACTGCAACCAAAATCCTAATAATTTAGGGAATAATTTTTTTAATAATAGCACTAGGATGGAGAACAAAGATATTGTGCCCGAAGAAGAGAAACAATTCTATAGTGAAGAGCCAATAGTCAATAGTCAACGGTCAACGGTCAATAGTCAACGGTCAACAGTCAATAGTCGGTAGTCGATATTTTTATGTATTATTATGTATTATTATGTATTATTATGTATTATTATGTATTATTATGTATTATTATGTATTATTATGTATTATTATGTATTATTTATAACACAAATCGTGTTTAAAATAATATTATTTTATATGTGTTCATGATAAATGGAACAGGAACAGAATCAGGAACAGAATCAGGAACAGAATCAGGAACAGAGTCGTGCACCTATTATAGTCACTCATAATGTAAAACCGAGCAACCCTTCAAATATAAACAACATAAACAGTGTGAATTATATTACTCTTGAAACTATGGCGAATTCGGATACATATAATAAATATTTAAAGAAGAATAATTTGGATCATGATACTGTATTGAAGAGCGAAAAAAAGTTTTATAGGAAACGTATTTTGGCAATGGTGAAAGATATCTTGTATAACAATCTTAATAATAATAGCGACTGTCCTGTAAACGATGTTATAATAAATGCTTTTAACACATTTGCGCGTTTATGTGTTTCGCATTTTAAATTTAAAGATACCATGGATAATATACAAGGCGACTATAAAGGTATGAATTTAGGTGATAAGTCGGGTGCAGAATTGGGCGTTGATACTATGGAAGGATGGTCGATGGATGAAGCAAATAAATTATTTATGAAACAGGTAGATAAGAAAGTTATTACCATGGATAATTTTGTTACAAAAACGTCACCACCACAAGATGAAATGATACTCCCTAAAACGAAGGAATTTAACTTGAAAGACCCGAAATATAAAAAGAAGGATATTAAAAAGGGTTTTACGAAAAATAATATAGGTAATAATAACAGTAATACCAATAATGGTGTGAAATGGGGAGATACCAATGAAGTAATAGATGTCAAGGTAACCAAAAGTGAAAATAGTAATATTGGTGGAGTGAATATATATGTGGAGTAAATATATTGAATGAATAAATTCAAAAAATTAACTTAATGTATATATTAATTATATCGAAATAATATATACATTGTTATAAAATATAAAATACAGAATACACAGTCATGAAAACAAAAAAAATACAGAATATTCTAAAATTTGTAGATAAAAATTTGAAATTTAAGTCTGAATTTAGAGGTAAACGACGCACTTCAAAAACGATTAAGTACAAGAGTAAAAAGAGTTCGACTCGTGGGAATAAAAATAAAAAAATGGACAGTAGGGTATCTGCTACTGTATCATCATCGTCATCTGCACCCCCAGTAGAAAAACACCCCGATGGATTTATAAAACTGAAATGTAGTCCCAAACTACAGGAAAATGACTTTACATGTTATAGTAATGAATCCTTAATAAAGCTTAAAAATTTATGGAATGCTCGTCACCCCGATGTGATGATAACGACGAATGACCCGCGTGAAATTTGGGAGTCTTTGAAGCGGCATTTAAAAAATGTATGTAATAAGGAGTCGTGCTGGTTAAAACAGAATTTTGCTTCATCAGGAGTAGATAAAGAAATGTTGAACTATACATTTGCGCCGAAAAGCCCTGATGATTGGAAGAAAAATCCGAATGAGTGGTTGAATAGTATTGACATTGAAAATGTGATGAAACAGTATGAGAAGGAATTTCCGTATTTTGATTTTATAGGCGCAGCACCGATCGATTTTGATTCTCCCAAAATGTACGGGGAATGTGTATGGGAAGAGTTGTGTCACTTTGACTTGAATATATCCATTCGAAATGGGAGAAATAAAATCGGGTTTGTTTTTAATACCGACCCGCACTACTTATCTGGTTCGCATTGGATATCTATGTTTGTAAACATAAAACAGAAATATATATTCTTTTTCGATAGTACAGGTAATCCGCCTCCCAAAGAAGTGAAAAAGTTGATTAAAAAAATTATAGAACAAGGCAAAGTTGCTGGAATAGATTTTCGTTATATAGAGAATAAGAAAAATCACCAGAAAAAACCGACAGAATGTGGCGTATATTCCCTTTTTATGATTATTAACTTGTTGAAAGAGACGAAAAAACCCGAAGACTTTCTTACTGATAATTTCCCTGACGAAGAAATGCAAAAGTTTCGCGGTCAATATTTCAACAGTGATTTATAACCAATGTTGGTTGAAATCTACACCTCTAGACCTCTAGACCTCTAGACCTTTACAACTCTACAATATTTGTACAGTTTTCTATTACGCGACCTTTAGATGACCATTTATAAAAATGATACATTTTCAAGTCTATTATATGTTTCATAGTACTATAAAAATTATACCCTACTTGATGTATTCCAATTGTATTTATAGAAGATACTTTATAAATATTTTTACTTCTTTCAAGATATTCGACAGGTTCAAGTACGGACAGGAATTTTTTAGGTAAATGCGGCGTACTTGGCATATTATCATCTATCGTGTTGGACCAAAAATTGCAAAATCCAAAAATGTCAATATCTGGATTATTTGTAACAAACCGTCTAATGGTATTGTCGGTGTGTTCTTCGCTATTAGGTGCTATGGTTGCTATGGTTGCTATGGTTTCTATGGTTTCTATGTTTTCTATAGTTGCTATGTTTTCAATGCATTTATTTTTGGGAATATGTAAATACTCGTCCAAGTCACAGAAAATCATATAGTCATATACGTCTTTCCCATATTTGTATAGCGCATGATGCATCTGCCCCATTTGCGCATGGTGAGGATATTTTACTCCGCGAGGATTCCAGTAATGAAAATTCCATTGAACTAATGTAACATCTGGTTTATCAAAAACTGTTTTTATTCCAGGTGTAATAACACCATTATAATACATGTAAAAATGGTCAACACCTTGTTCTTTATAGTAGTTGTAGAATAACGGGAATAAATAGTAGTCATTTTTAAATAATGTAGTTAATGCTAAAAATTTATTCGTTCGTGTCTGTGGTTGTGTATAAATATGTATCAGAGTATATGTTTTTTTCGTATCATTAATAAGCTTAACATTTACTTCTATCAGACTGTTCTGTGGAGATATATACTCGTACATGTATATTAAAATAGGCTCGTTTGAATCTTTTACATGACTTTCTGTCATACGTAGAACTTTATTATTTACAGTTAATGTTATGTGTTCCGGTAATGCTGGTGTATTGTAAATAGGCATTATCATGCATATTTTATTATTTTTATAAAATATATCAAAAAATAACATGTTTGTATTACTAATCGGAAAAGGTTGAGGATTGTCTATATTTTGCGTACTGTGAGTAGTATGTATATTTTTTTTGTGTAACATTTTATTATTTATTATTTATTATTATTTAAACATATTTTTAAACATATTTTTAAACATATTTTTAAACATATTTTTAAACATATTTTTAAACATATTTTTAAAACTCTTTCATTATATATTCGCTATTACTTACCAACAAAATTCCCTATTATAGATACTGTATTCTCCGGTTCATGAAATATGTATTTCAAAGGAACATATACTCGTAACATATAAAAGTTAAACATACTCGACAAAAGGTCATCAGCAGGTATATCTATATGGTCTTTCGTATAATCTAATATTTTTTGTGCGCCTGTTTTAGATACAATATAAGCGGTAAGCCTATTAAAATATGATTTTTTAACATCATACCACATTTCATTCACGTTATTAAATAACACAAAAGGATACCAATCTGATTTCGCAACATGACACATATCAATATCGTCGGGAATAGTAGATAAACATTTATATAAATATTCCAAACTTTCTACTATTTCTACGTCATCTTCAAAAATCAAATATTTATTTGTAGACTCTTCATTTACTAACGATTTGTAGATATCGATATGAGACCATGCGCATCCTAACTCTCCGG
>Ga0181356_1001295_pt1 | contig 10916 bp, 16 predicted proteins | sample Fa13VDMM110SN_FD_130104 | JGI IMG/M metagenome (GOLD analysis project Ga0181356, IMG submission 130104) | Freshwater viral communities from Lake Michigan, USA - Fa13.VD.MM110.S.N | ecosystem: Environmental > Aquatic > Freshwater > Lake | place: USA: Michigan | collected 2013-09-24 | reverse complement strand
TCAAAACATTATAAATAGAGAAAGTGAACATATATTGCTTTCGTATTGTTCTCTATGTACACTTATTAAAGGTAAAAAACTATCGTTTCAAAATGTATTTGTTCTAACTCTTGAAGACAAGTATCTCAAGAATATACTAAAAACACTTTTAGGAGTTGATTCTGACTATGAACTATTTAAAATATTCTTAGACTACGACCCTACTATTACAAAAAGTAAGTATATTACTAAATTTATTAATAAGAAAAAACTATGCACTTAACTGATAGAGATAAAAACGTTTATAATACGTTTTTAGCAACTTCAAGATCTATCAATAACAAGCCTTTTAGCTTACGAAAAAAATTCGATAACCTGGATGATAAGACATATATTATAATTAAAAAGCTTAGCTCGTTCTTTAATAAATATAATAATATAAAGATTACTGATTTTTTTACTGCACCGTATGTGTACTATGGTAAAGATGAATATATCGATCTACAATACTTTACTACACCTAAAGCTATTAGGTGTTACTCTTTATATATTAAGCAAAGAGAGATAGCAGATCCTGATAATGATAAGATAATTATGTATTGTAAAGAGGCCGCAAGTTTTATTTATAAATTCTGTATACAAGAAAACTTAACATTAAATGAATATAAGACTCACATAGAAGGCACTATTCCAATAGTACTGTTACATCTTAAGGAGCATAAAATTAACTTTTATACTATACACGCTTTAAATTGCGAAAAAACCATTAACAGGGTTGATAAAGATATTTTATACTTTATAATAGAAAATATAAATAATACAATAATTACTACAAGAAATAATTTTCAAAAATCGATAAAATTAAAACACACGATGAAAAAAGCTTTTACAATAATTGAGGAAAAATTATTGCAAAATAAAAAAACAACAATAAAATAATACAACAGAAAATAAAAAAAATATGAGTTCATTTAATATGTCAATGTTTCAATCCATTAAGGATGCACTAGCTAAAAACGAGAATGCGGGTAATTCTACTTTCAATGAAATTCTCAAAACTACACCAGGTAATACTTATACTGTGAGATTGTTACCCGTACAAAACGATCCTAAGAATACATTCTTTGAGTACTTTAATCATGGCTGGGTGTCATTTATGACTGGTCAGTATGTGCAAGCGCTCTCACCTATGACCTTTGGAGAAAGAGATCCTATTGCTGAGGAGCGATATAAGATTCTTAGAACTGGAAGCGAAGAAGAGAAAGAAAAAATTAAAGCTATCAAGCGGACTAATAAGCTTCTTGTTAATGTATATGTAATAGATGATCCTAGTAACCCTGAAAATAATGGAAAAGTAAAGATTTTAAGATACGGTAAACAGGTTCAAAAGATTATTATGGAGGGTATTGAAGGTGAAGATGCTGAAGAGTTTGGCCCTCGTATTTTTGATCTTGGCTCAGACGGAGTTAATCTTAAGATTAAGTGTGAGAATCAAGGCGAATTTCCTACTTATGTGTCATCTAGATTTACGTCAGCAGGTAAACTTAACTTATCCGAAAGCGAACAAAAAGAGATCCATGATAAGGTTTTTGATTTAACTAAGGTATTTACCTTAAAATCTTATGATGAACTTAAAAATATGTATAATGAGCATTATCTATGCAAAGCGGATGAGGACGTACCTAATAATATTAATAATACAATTGGTAAGGCAGAGCCGAACATTAAGCCTAGTAAATCTACAGATACGGAACTATTTAATGCATCGTCAATTGACGACGATATTGATGAACTACTAAAGGATCTATAAATGACAGAAGAGGAAAAAGCCGCGCTTCTTAAATTTATTGGGGTAACGCATGCTGCTGCTAAGCAGACTGACTCAATGATTGTAGGTAGCCCTAAAGATATACAGCGCGTTAGTGATAGGTTAAGCAGACAATTTGAAGAAACGCTTAAGGCACCTACACAAAATTATCCTATAGATAATGATTATATTTCTAATCAGCTTGCTCAAGCCCCCGTGCAGCAAAATCAAGTTAAAGAGTCTATTCCATTTATAGAGCCAGAATTATATTCATCAATTAAGCTAGAACCACAGCAAGATAGTGTGCCTATTAACGGTACCTTACATATAGTTGAGCAATTGAAGATAATTAATTTGAACTTAGAGAAAATAGCGAGTATACTTACGAAAGATAATGTCAAAGCAAAGCCTAAAAATACAATCAAGAGTTGACTGGTTAAAGTTTTTAGAAGCCTTATCAAGGATCAATAATACAGCTATAGTAAAAGTAACAGGCTCTAATACCCTTACTTCTTTAGTTGCATCACCTGATAATAATCTAATACTCTATAGTGAAATAAATAATATTGAAAGTACTATAAGTACAACGCTTAATATACCAGACGTTAGTAAGCTTATAAGAGTTATTGAAGGTATTAATACAGATAGTATTGAGCTTATACTTAATAATAATAATATAGAGTATAAGGATAATAATATTAAATTTAAATACCACTTATTTGATGATGGGTTTCTTAGCTCTCCAAGTATTAATATTGATAAAATATTACAAATAAAGTGCGATGTAGAGTTTAATCTTACTAAACAACTACTTAATACTATTATTAAGGGTAGCTCGTTTGCTACTGATACTAATAAGGTGTATATATTTACCGAAGACGGTGTATTAAAGGCTGAACTAACTGATAGATCTAAACATAATACAGATATGTATAGCATTTCTCTTGGTCCTGCAGAGCATAACATAGCTCCTATTATTTTAAGTATAGATAATATAAGACTTTTATCGTGTATTAGTGATAGTGTTAAATTTAGTATTAATACAGATTATAGTGTTAATGTTGTTGATATATCCAATAATAGCACTAAATTAAAGTACATACTCGCATCTCTTACACAATGAAAATTAATAAAATTACTACCCTATCATACTTCCTAAAAAGACTCAAAGACTGCAAGTTTAATACTTGGAAGATATTTAATAAATATGCTGACTCAGATCCGCGTAAATGGACAGTTCTCATTGATCCAGGTAATACCTCTGTCTATGTTACATGCTATGAAAATAGAGATTATAACAACGATAAAATGTTTGAATTTAATGATGGCTCAAGGCTGTTTCCACGCAATTTCTCGCTCAAGACAGCATCTATGGAAGTCATAGTAAGTACCCTGTTAGAAAGAGGTGTGCCTCAATTAGCAGAAGATTTATAAAATGTCTCATAGGATGAACTTAGTTAGGGGAGATTGCTATGGCGTTCACACCGGTACATATGCTGGTGAAATCCTAGTATACATAGAAGAGGGGGCAGATAGTTATTGCTTCTTGGCAGTTCCTACAATGGTAAACAGGGTTATATCTAAATTAATTATAGAAAACGCGTGTGATAAAGACATAATTAAGTATGTAGAAAAATTACCTAAAAGTATTATTAAAATCTGTACTGATCAGTTTAAGCTTAATATATCCTGTCAGTAATAAAAAATTAACTCATTTATAAGGAACAGCCTTATAATATAAGTATCAGCCTTATATTATAATAATACGCATGAACAAAACTCTAATTATAGATGGTAATAACTGCATCCATAGGACATTTTGGACCGCTAAAAATATAGCAGGTGGGGATAATGACAAGCTTGATAGCTTCCATATATACTTTACTCTCAATGCGATAAAGAGTTATGTTAGTAAATTTTCTCCTGATAAGGTTTTTATATGCTGGGATGAAAAAATAAACTATCAAGTAAACGATCGTAAGATAAGCTTTACAGATTATAAAGGTACAAGATCCACGGACAGTACACCTCACCGTAATAATAATACAATTAAAGAATTCCTAAACCTACTTGGAATAACCTCAATGTATCCATCTAGTCTAGAAGCAGATGATTGTATTGCATTTTTGTGTAATGAGTTACCAGGCTCAAAAGTTATAGTATCTGCAGATATGGACTTCTATCAACTAGTTAGTAAAACTACATCTGTTTACTCCCCAATAAAAAAAATACACATAACAGAAAGTAACTTTACAAAAGAAGCAGGATACAATATTAATAAGTTCTTAACCGTAAAATGTATTCAAGGTGATAAATCTGATAATGTACCAGGTATACCTAAATTTGGCAAAGTAAAGCTAAATAAGTTCTTAGAGGGTGAAATTAAACTTACTGAAGATCAAATACAAATATATGATAGAAATTATGAATTATTTAGACTTGATAGGTTTAAGGATCAGTCGTGTATAGATGAATATACATATTATGTTTTACAGCTCAAAGAGTCAGAAAATTTAAAGCCTGACTACCAAGACTTTATAGCCTTGTGTGCTAATCATAAAATAAATAATATTTTATCTAAAAAAGAAGACTGGTATCAGCTCTTTTATTTCAAAAATAAGTTAATAGACTTATTCAGATGATTAATATACCAGAAGAATATACTATAAGTAAGTTCTTTCAGTATATACACCAGCCAAAGTTTAATAGATACAATGGAACCTATCAGGGAGGATGTTGTATATGTAAAGAGGGAGGATCTCTTGGTAAAAAGAGACGCTTTTATTATATACCTAAGAAAGATAATCTTTACTGCCATAACTGCGGCTGGTCGAGCAAACCGCTAAAATGGATTTTAGAAGTTTCGGGTAAGACCTTTTTAGAAATAGTTGAAGAGCTTAAACAAGATGACTTTACTACTACTTATCCTACAGAAGATAAAGTCTCTAATATAATAGTTAAAACTGAGACACTGCCAGAAGACTGTATCAATCTATTTGACAAATCGCAAGTGTTATATTATAGTGATAATATAGTGGTTCAAAAATGTATCGATCTAATTAAATCTCGTAAACTTGATATTGCAGTTAATAAGCCTACAAATATGTATATATCCTTAAAAGATAAGGTACACAAGAATAGACTAGTTATACCATTTATTAATGAACTAAACGAAATAGAGTTTTATCAAACAAGAGGGTTTCTAGAGAAAGATATTAAGACGAAACCTAAGTATATATCTAAAATTAACGCAGAAAAAACCTTATTTAATATTAATCAAGTAAGCGGTAATTTTGATACTGTATATATATTTGAAGGACCTATCAATGCATTCTTTACGTATAATAGCATTGCTGTAGCAGGTATCACTGATAAGAGTAATACTTCCTTTACGCGCAGACAAAAAGCTCAACTAGAAAGTACTTTAAAGTGGTATAAAAAAGTATGGGTGTTAGATAGTCAGTGGGTAGATAAAGCATCTCTTAATAAGTCAGAAATACTTTTAAAGGGGGGTAGTACTGTGTTTATATGGCCTGAGAAGTACGGTAGACAATTTAAAGATTTTAATGATATCTGTATGAATTACAATATTAATGAGATAAAGCATAATTTTATACAAAAAAATTCCTTCAGTGGTATTGAAGGAATTTTAAGATTATCTAATTTAAAGCGCAGCTTAAGCGCCTCTTAGATCATACATACTTGAATTGAGAATTATTTGTTTGTGATAGATAACCCTTAAAAGACTCAGCTAATGCAGCAATCTCTGTTGCTACTCGTGCAATCTTTCGCTGCTCTGACGTTTTCATTCTTTCTAAAATAGTATCAGGTTCAGCTGCTGCAAGTGCTGTTTGAATTGAATTTTCTGTGCCATTTAAGTATTGAAGAAATTCTTCCATCTCTGTTACCCAGCCTCTAAGTTGGGTAGTCATTTGCTCATTACGCTGCGAAATTGCCTGAGATACGGCAACATTCTGAGAATTTTCTGGAGCTTCAGCTGATACATCAAAATCTGATGGATCAGTACCACTATCAAGTGTAGATATCATAGCGCTCTTTTCATTATCTTGCTCTACTAATGTATTTAAAAACCTATTCTTAAACTTAATCATACTATTATTTATGCAAACTATAAATAATAGTATGGATAATCCATATAAAACATCTTTTACTTCTGCTCTACCTAAGTTAGATATGGAAGTCAACTCACAATTCACAAGAAACAAACAGGAGGAGCATACACACATGGCTCCGGATACTTATCCATATACGATTAATAGCGTTAAAGAGAATATAAGTCAAATATATGGAATACTCAGGCAATTGCACCAAGCGGTTGAAAGTACTAGACAAGAGCCAAAAATAAACAACCAAGCACTAGATACTATCGAAGCGATTATTCAGGATATAAGCAGAAAAATACTAATTGATATACCATCACAAGTTGATAAATTAAAACTATAATATATAATAAAGTATATGTATAGAGCAATAATGCTATCTCTTAGTATCGTCTGTATTATTAGTATAGGTGGTGGTTTCGTTTTATCAGATTTTATAGGATTCTGGGAAGGCTTTGTTGCAATTACTTTATTACAGTTTGCATTAGCATATATAATTACTTTACTTAAAGACAAGTCACAAAGTAATAAAGAAGCTGCTATTGCAGATATTGCAGATAATATAGATCACATAATGAACTTACAAACAGTTGATATTATATGCCCGTGTGGTAGCGTAGTATCTAAGTCACCTGTATTTTTTAATAAACATAATGAATTTATATGTAATAAATGTAATAGTAAATTTAAGGTTGAATTATCTTATGACTCTATACTTATTACTGAACCACTAAACATAGAGAATGCTTTTAACGCTCTTAAGCAAAAGGAACTCTCATAAAATAAGATATGAATAAAATGATTAAATTTAAATTAAAAAATAATAAAACGCATGTAATGACAATCCAGGAAATGTCGAGGTGGGCATGCTTAGTTGAAGGTATAGAAGAAGTATCGAAGAGGTCACATATTCTTGGAATTAATCCTAATGACGATAGCTGGGTTCAGCCGCTTGCTTTTAAAAAATATATTGATGAAAGATATCCTGCTATGTTACACGACTTGACCGTGGAATATAATATGAGTATGAACTAACTTCTACAACCACACTTACCGGCTACTACTTCAAATTCACTTACCTGTGCATTTTTAATTTTATCCTCTTCACTAAATATTTTAAAGGCTTCTATCTTTATATCATTCATCTCATCTTCCGATAATATATCAGCAAATATATCATCTACGTCTCCTGATGGTACCCAAAGCTCCATTCGGCCTATAATATAATTACGGTATCTATCACTATATTTATTAGGATAAGGTACACCTTGTGGTCTAGAAAATCTATGGAGCCAGTGTAAGAACGGTAGTAGTATAACCCGCTTATTATATGCTCTATATTTTGTTTGTAAATATACCTCTTCGCCGCCAAACCCCCTAAAATTAGGATTAAACCCTAACCAAGAGTCTTTTCTGCAAGCAAACAGTCCCATCCCCATTGCAAAGATATCATAAGGTGTAGTATTCTCATCTACATAATTGGTATCTACCAGCCACTGACCATGCATGTGTGATCCCCACGTATCTTTCATCGATGTAGCTATTACATCACCCTTTTCATTAATTAGTGGACCGTGCAAAAGATTTCCTGTATCCTCCTTTTCAAAATACGCTATTAATTTCTCAATTGATTTGGGTTTTAGTAAAACATGACAATCGATACACAGGACAAAGGGGGTTCTCGCATTCTCAAATATTTTATTCTTTATAGTCGTCGCTGTATAATCTGTAAATGGTATGTATTGTGAGCCTTCTATCTTTCTAACATAATCTCCTGTAGCTTCTCCAGATTTTGATGTAGGGTTATTATCAACAACTATAAACTCAACAGAGTCAATAATCTCTGAATGATATAGTCTAATTGATTGTATTGTAAAAAATACTCCATCAAAGTCATCATAGGTACACATTCCTATGGTAAGTTTTTTCATACTAGTATTTAACCGATATGCTTGTTAAATCAAAGGTAAAGCTGTAATAGTTTCTGTTAGTGTATTATTAATTACACCATCTGTGTGAAAGTTATAAGCTAACATAGTTGCTGTATTATCTACAGTAGTTGATATAGGTGAACAGAAAGAAAATCCTGTATATGTATTATCAAGATTGTTTATATTTGGAATATTAATTGAGAGAGGAATAGTAGCTAAATTTGTAAATTCTCTATCTATTAATTTTCTATAATCAATATATACAGATTGTTGTGGGTTACTATATCTAAATTTAATAATTTGATCTGTATTATAGAAGTTAAAATTAGTACCTGTAAGACTTTGATTATATATAACATTATAGCTACTATTTCTAACAACTAGAGAAAAGGGTATAACACCACTCAAGCTTACACCCGGCCTTATACCTGACGAGAGCGCAAAAAGACCAGTTGTATCAAAAGCTATAGATATAATATTATTAGGTATATATGTACCAATATATTGACCAGGCAGTGCTGATATAGGTGGTGTACTAAGAGTGGTTAAAAATGTACATATACCATATTGTGCAGATACACTAGAAACCTGGCACGATATTGACCAAACTATATCGTAATTAGAATTATACGCTGTAGTATTTTTAAGTGAAAAGTACTTAGCGCTAAGTGGTAGGGTTATATCAGCTGGAAATGGCATATGATTTTAAAACAAAGCAAAGTGTTATAGCGTTATGTATATTAAAACTCTTTGCAAATACTAATCTATAATTCAGTCTATTCATTTCTTTATTAATAACTCGCATATACTGAACATCTATATTTATAATTACACTGTGTCTCGTTCTATCAACAATTATATTATCCGTGAATTCATAGCACAATAATTTCGCTTTTTCGTGGCATTCCATAGATAGATCTCATATAGTTTAAGTTAGCCATATATAGTAATACTAAATCTAGTATTTATATTATTATATCCTGTAGTAATTGTTGGATTTAGAGATTCTCCGCTTGCATTAGATTTAGGAACATAGAAGGTTACTAATATTTGTGTACTATTACGTATGTTATAAAAAGGTACAAGTACAGGGCTAAATGTCTTAAATAAATTATTTGGACCTGCATCGTAGACATAAGCAGCATTTTTAGCATTAATATCAATTACCACGCTAGCAGGGTTAAATGGAGTAGTAGTAGTTATAAGATAACCGTACACTCCTGGTCCTGCAGTTCTTGCATAATCAAATCTAGACAGGCTCTCTTCAACTGGAAGTCCATTAATAGTACTACCTATAATACCGCTCACATCACTAAACGTCTGCGTAACAACACTCGCTATACCGACGCTACGTACAGAGCTACCTGCCTGGGTAAATGTAGTATGTGCTGTAGGTATAAATAGTCCGTTTATAGTAACATTAGCGCTAGTTATTAAGCTAAAGTTAGATGTTGGCACACCATTTACGGTTGCGGTTAATCCTGAACCAAGTGTTACTTTAGCAGATGCAGCTGATAGGAAGGTATTAATATTTGACCATCTTAAATTACCACTGCCATCAGTTGCAAGGAAAGTATCACCAGATAATGGTGAGGATGGAAACTTATATGTGTGTGTATTAATTTGTAATGCACTTGGTAGGGCTAAGAATGTAGTACCTGTATTAATTTGATTCACTACTATCGTAGAGGATAGCGTTACTCTACCACTATTTAACGTTAATGAATTGCCGAGTGCATCTTGTGAGATATTAAACGCAGAAATTGCACAGACACTAATCATATTTGTTGAATTAATTTTAATAGTTGAATTAGCTCCAGTATATACTCCTCCTATTAGTTCCCAATTTGTAAGAAGCGTTGGATTAGTCGAAGATAGCCTATAAAGACTGCTAGTATTTGAATTAAATGCTATATCACCAATCATTGGGGTGCCAGCACCGGATGTTATATCTGGTCTAGATCCATTATATATATTTCCTACTATTTTTCCTCCGAGGGTAACACCATCACCAATAAACAAGCGCTTCGCATCTGTTGTATATCCTAATTCACCTGTATCCAGTGTAATAGTTTTACGATCTGAATCTGTACCACTTCGTACTAGTAGTTTTAGCAGTGTATTTTCAAATATTTCTATTGATTTTGACATAATATTTTATTAAAGTGTAAATACTGGGATAGCAAATCTGCCTGGAGTGTGGTTTGGGTTACCGCGTGTTGGAATGCCGCCTTTAAATACTATAAATCCGGCAGATGACAGAGTCATAGTGGATGATAGTCCGGGAGCGAAAGCATCCGATATAGCAGTAAAAGTTATTATACCTTCAGATGGAGTATATCCTGTTACGACTTGATCTGGTGATCCATTAAATATTCCGCTAAGACTGTTACACGATAATATATCAAAAATTGACGACGTTGTGGATTGTATTATACCAGAATTATCGACATTAAAAAATGGTAGTTCTGTTTGACTTGAAAAACCTTGATTTAAGGTTACTATGCCAGAACATAAAGCAAAATTTCTAGAGTCTACTCCTCTTAATAAAGTAGATACCCTACTTGTAATTAAATCTACCTCAAACCCCCCGGATAACTTACTATAAGTGACTGCTGATACCGGCTGACTGATTACAGTCAAGTTGCCACTTCCATCATAACTAATAGTAGTTCCATCAACAGCTGCACTAAGCGGACTACCGCCACCGCCAACTAAACCTTTAGATACAGATGAAGTACTTATATGTATAGGCTTAATTCCATCAGCCGCTATTGCAAACTGGTTTCCAGAAATAGTAAATTGTGATGTATTATAATTGACCACAAGACTATCACTATCAAATTTAATACTAGTACTTGATAACTGTTGTTGATTTAAGCGCGCCCCATTAATAGAGCTTAAAGCTATTGTAAGATTGTTGCCTGCATCATATGTTATGTTACCTTCATCAACAGTTGAGCCTATAAACGTCCAACTAGATAATGATTGTACATATTGAAGTAATAAATTGTTAGCATAAACAATATCACCGTTCTCTGGAGATATATTTGATAAACCATTAACGTTTGTTAGTGG
>Ga0181356_1001294_pt1 | contig 10922 bp, 20 predicted proteins | sample Fa13VDMM110SN_FD_130104 | JGI IMG/M metagenome (GOLD analysis project Ga0181356, IMG submission 130104) | Freshwater viral communities from Lake Michigan, USA - Fa13.VD.MM110.S.N | ecosystem: Environmental > Aquatic > Freshwater > Lake | place: USA: Michigan | collected 2013-09-24 | reverse complement strand
TTCTTGTGCTAACTGACCGCCACCACTAACGCCTTCGACCATGCTTCCGGTCTCTTCATAAGAAGGAGTCATTGACTGTTCTTCAATTAAGGCAAGTAGGTCATCTATATCTTGGGTGTCGTAACCAGTTCCTTCTAGACTAATATCCTGTAATAAATCTAATAATTCTTTCTCATCATAAGTTCCAAGTTCGCCTAATCTGTTATCGCTGGCTACTATCTTCTTCGCTTGGGTGTTATTAACATCTACCTCAACAGTATCAACTCTTGTCCAGCCCAATTCTTTTGCTGCTTGCCATAGATGATTACCAGCAAGTATGTATCTAGTTGATGCCTGAATAACAATCGGCTTGTATTGCCCGTTAGCATTTAAAGACTCTTTGAGTTTATTGACATTACCCCTTCTTGGGTTATTTGGAAAAGGTAAAAGGCTTTCTATCTCAGAACTAATAATCTCCATAACTACTCCTTCGTTGGGGTGAGAGCCTATCCTGTTGGAAGGGTAATAACAACTGGGATAGACTCTCACAACTTAGAGTGATAACAAATAGATTAAAGAACACTAGGTAATTTTATCTATCTATCGGGTTAAGCAGTCGGACGGAAGGGACAAACTGCCACTCGTATAACCCAATTCTATTTAACTTACTTTCTGATTCAGTGAAGGTAAGGTTAGTGCTGGTCCTGTATATCTTCTGTTCATTTCTTTCTGAAGTCTTCTGGCTGACCACTTGTAAATACCAAACATCATATTGAAATACATTTTTCTCCTTAGTCTAAACACTCAGAGCAATAAGACATTGCCCTTACATTACTTACTCCAGTAGTAAACCATTTCCCGCAATGGCAACACTGAATACGAACTAAATTACTAACCTCTTTTTTCTTAAATAAATTACCAAGGGAAATCATTTTCTGCCCCTTCGTTTTCTTTTATCTGAGAGTTATGTGGCTCAGGCACATACTTAGGTACTACACCTACAGCATCTGCGTTGATTTCTAAACTCTTCTTCTCTTCTCCATCTTTGGTTTTGAAAGTATTCATTTGAAACCTGCCTGTAACAAATACTTTATCTCCCTTTTTCAATGCGTTCGCTGCTCCTGCTGCTTCCGCATTCCATACGAAAACTCTATACCAAGTAGTTTCTTGATCTGTCCAAGTTCCGTTAATGTTTTTCCTAGGAGTATTAGCAAGATTGAAAGATGTCACAGGTATACCCTTTGGTGTCTTTCTAAACTCTGCATCAGAACCTAAGTTTCCAACTATCGTAATTACTGGCTCACCAGCCATTAGCCTTCCCTTCTAAGTAGCGATAACTTCCGTCATCTGTAAGTAGAACAATAGCACCACTAGGTAAAATCAAGGGAGTATCTTCCGAGTCTTGCCAAGTTGCTACCATCAACCCTGCCTGATTGGAAGCAGAAGGGTTCAGGTGAACACTATCCGTTCCAGTATTGTGGCATTCGTGATGTAAGGCAACTAGATTTGATACGGTATCTTTCCCTCCACGAGAACGTAACTTCCTATGGTGTAAAGCCCATGTTTCAGTTAGGGGCTTACCGCATTTTTCACAGTAGCCACCACACCGAACTCTCACCATTTCACGCATCTCTGTGAGATCAGTTTTGCTATTACTCAATTATCTGCTCTATTCCTATCCATACTCCCTGCTTCTCCCCATAAGTTTTGCTGGACTGTATAAGGATTACTTGAGAATCATCTTCATAAGCAACCCCAGTTAATCCATCTAGAACTGCCCTGATTAGTTTATCAAGGTCTGGTTTAACTGAGGGGAATATTCTCTTTGACGATTTGGGTCTAGCCATGACGAAATCCAATTCAACTTTTACCGCACTTGCAATAGGTTTGAAACCAAATAGTTCTGCGTTTCTTGCTATATCAGCACGCCATAAAGCCAAGTCCTGAGAACGAGAATGAATCATCACTCCTGGTCTTATGAACTTCATTGAACCTTGAGGCACAGGTTTTCCTTTAACAAAGAAAGAGTTCTTCAATACCATCTATTCACACTCCAGAATTTCCACGCTTCACAGGGCGAACCATACCGCTTTTCGATATAGTTTAATCCCCATTTGATTTGGGTTTGTGGATTTTTCATAAATGCGTCTATCTCTTCTTGTGTATTTTTGCGCATGTGTCTTTGGGGTATGCCGTAATCTTGGGTTGGTGATTCTGCTTGAAAGTCCCAAGCAGATTCCTTACCCCACAATATACCTAAGCATTTATGTTGCTCTGAAGTCCAACCATATTGCTCCTGCGCAATACTGCGAGCATATTGTTTGGGGTTGGACATCTTCATAACTTTCGCTTTAGCGTCATCAACCGAGGCTGTATGAACCCCAGTTAAAGGGGTTGCAAGGGTTATTAGAGCCGATAAAGATAAGGCAAAGTAAAACTTCAACCGCCTTATTTTCTTTCCGTTGTTAGGGGCTTTGTAGCCCTTTTCCTTTTTCATGTGCCCTCCTTTTACAGAATGCGAGTCTTAGAACTCTCTTCTGTTTCGTAGGCTTTGATTCGGGTATGTGTTCCACGAGCACGGAGTCGCTCATGGTATTCCTCACTAGTGGTCGAAGTCTTCCAAATACGCCACCTGTCGTAGTCGCAGTTCTTACACGGAACTGCCCCTTCATGTTGGGTCTTATCAATGGTATCAAACTCTGAACACCTGACGCCATCTCTATCCACCCAATATTGCTCCATAATCCAGCCCCCATCGCAACCATCTGAATGGGTGCAAATACAGACTGGCTTACCGCAATGCCTTCCTTTTGTTACCAATTTCCACCTTTACCCTTCCACCGAGTTAAGTCGGCAACCGATATTCTATGTTTATCTTTCATGTGGCTTGAGAAAGGAACTGTTGGGTCGAACAATAATCCGACTCCAACTTCCCAAACTACAATGAAACCTTCGCAGAAAGGACAGGACATAGATTCCCAACCTTCCCCTATTTCCTTATCGCCAATATACACATCAAGCCTTCTGTGATGAATACATTCGTTGAGCCACTCGGAAAGCATAACTTAGTAAGTCTGAAAGGTCTTTGCTTGCTGCTTCGTCTATTGCCAGTAGAGATATGCGCCCAAACCTTTTGGTCATTTGTCCGATTCTTGCTATCTCTGGACCTGTTAAAACTCTTGATTGGAGTTCCGACACATACCAAGAAGTAAGAGCAATACAACCACCAATATCATTCTCAGAGTGGAGTATGTCCCATTGCTCTTCAACCAACTTACTCATGTTCCAAGCATTAACGCCACCTGCTCTTGCTTCACCCAGTTTGAGAGATATGCGCTCTACTGCATTTTTTGCTGATTCATTTACTGGAGTAAGTACTACCTCCTTAGATATGTCTATATCTAAGGGGTATGGGTTGGGTTGGGTTGGGTTGGGTTGGGGGCGGAGTTTCTTTTCCGTTTCATTTGAGTTTTGCTTTTCTCTGAACTTACGGAGTCTTTCTTTGGCTTCGTCCCTCTTCTTATTAACCTTTTCCCTTGTTGGTTGATATTCAGTATAGGAGCGAATAGCAAAACCTTTATCAACCCTTTCCCATAAGTTTTGGTCTTCTAGTTCATCGCTAGGTTTGAACGGGTCATCACCCACCCAAGCACTTACGATTTGATATGGAATAACCCCGTCAGTTAATTGCCTATTTGAATAACACAGTCCAGTAATAAATAATCTGAAAGCCTTATCCGATAAAGCAATTATCTTGGGGTGGTCAGCAAAATTGTCATCAAGTCTTACCCACCCCATAATTTACCTCCACCATTTTTATCTTTTAACATTTATCCCTTCCTTGACCTTTCAGTCATCATGTCAGTTTTTATCGGTGCTGTAAATCATTTCTTAACTGTAAGTCGAACTGATTCTTTGCCGGTCTTGTAGGGGACATCGCCTAGAAGTTTCTTCACTTCGCTCTCATCAACAGTTTTCCTACCAGCAATAAGACTCCAAATTATCTTGATTCCTTGTGGGGTAATACCATTAACGCCTTCTAGTGCAGACTTAATAGCATCTTTCTGTTTTTCTAGTTCTGTAAGTCGCTCATTGATTTCAATATAATCCTGTGCGGCTAACGCAATTTGTTTATCTTCAATAACTGCGCTTTCCGCTTCGGCTTTTGGGCGACCGACACAACCCTTCACACCACTAGCATCATAGAATCCACAATAGTTCTTACAGAATACTGCGTCTTTTTCTGCTGGTGGCGGTGTTTTAGATTCACGAACTTGACTTAACCAAGTAAGTGCTTCCTTACAGACTTCAGGGTCGTAGGGTTCACTGTGATAAACAATATCTCTTTCGTCTCCGTCTCTCGGAATACCAACAAGAGTTACTGTTTTAACTTGATGACCACCACGACTAGCAAGATATCCATAGAGTTGAACTTGCCAGCGTTGGGCTTTTGATGGGAAGTAGCGACCAAGATTTGATTTGGTGCTAGTTTTCCAATCTATGACCTCTTGATTTTCTTTGTCATACATATCAATGTGTCCGACTAAATCATCTTCAGGGGAATCGAACTCTTGTTCTAATAAGAACCTTTCCGCAAATGGGTCTTGTTCGTAAAAGATTTTCTGTAAATGGGAGTGAATACCAGTTCCCATAATTGAAGCAAGCGATAGTGTGTTTTGATTAGTTGGCTCTTGATCGTTTAATTTATACCAGAGTTTTCTAGCACAACCACCTACTTCACTAGGTCCAACCTTAGTTTGTCTAGACCTAGTAGAGTTCTTGCTTGACTTAGTAATTATGCTGATTAGGTCATCAACTTGTGTCATACATTTACCCCTTCTTTTTTGGTGGAGTTATATACTTTTTCTAAGTAGTCTCTCCAAGCATCAGACAGTTCCGACCATATTCCTTCATCTCTATCCATTTTCTCAACAACTTCTTCCCATTGCTCATTAGTTATAGAGAAGTCTTCACCGTCATTAAGATTTTCCCTAATGTGTTCTTCTGACTCTTCTTTGTAATACAGCGCAACAAAGACCAAGTCATCATCACTCATGTCTTTAATGATTTCCTTAAGTTCTTTTACTTTCATTTTTACCCTTTCTTTATATATCTAGTGAAGCCCTAACGGAAGTTCCGATAGAGCGAGCGATATCTACTTGAGTTCTAACTCTTTGCCCGTTACCTCTTGCTGCTTTAACCATAGCGTCTGCAATCTGTAGGGCATGAAACTCATCAGCGCATTGTAAGAGTGCTGTATCAGCAACATCTTGAACACGCATTTTGGCAAATGAAGTTCCTGTTTCTATTCTTGCTCTTGCTATGGATAACTCGAAAGCGGACTTGGCTTTGTGGTAATCCATTTCCGCTTTAGATAATTCTTCATGCGCTAAGTCAATTTCTTTACTTAGTTCATAAAGTCTGTTTTCTATTCGTGTTGGTGTTATCGCCATTTCAGATACCTCGCTGACCACTACCATGATGAGTGATAACTAAAAGATAAGTCATCAATATCGGGTAGGTTAAGTACTCGGTTAAGTTTGGTGATTGTCTCTTCGATATCAGCCCAATAATATTCATTAATATCAGTTGAGCCAAAAAAGAAACCTTCAGTTGGCATGAGAAGACTTGGGTTCTTTTCGTCTATGACTCTGTAACATAAATCTACCAGAGTCTTGAGATTTTCCGCAGAAACATAATAGGTTCCGCAGTCATCTTTCCCGTCTTGAACATTTTTCACAAACCAGTTATGTATGGCATTTGATTTACGCCAATAAGCGCAAACTACTTCTACCGAAGCCCCATAAATATCTGATGGCACATGGTCAAGTTCGACCAATGTCATGAGTGTTGTGTACTTAGGGTTCACAGCGATTTCTTTTGCTGTTGAATCCTGCCAGTTTACTTTGTGAACATGCTTTGAAGCACTTAGGTACATATCTAGTCCCATATTTATTTACCCCTTTTATCTAATAGGTGGCAAACTATGCACGGATTATCGGCGTAGGTTCTATTGCCACATTTACAGTTGTTTATATTTTCTTTAGGTATTTCTATTGGCGCTGGTGGTAATGGGTGGGGATAAGTTAAAAACCACCCATCACGCCAATGATATTGTTTAGACATTGCCAAACAGCATTCCGTTACTGAATTCATTAGCCGTAACCCACACAATGCAATCATTTCGATTTTGATTCTTGCGTGTTTTACCTGAATCAACTAAGAAGCCGTCAAGTACTAGCGAACGCCTACTGGCTGAGATAGTTTGATGACTACCCTTCAATACAGTTTCTAATTCATAATCTGTATATCCGTAGCCGTTATTAGATTTGATTGTGTCATAAACTTTCCTGCGAATACTTCCAGTATTTGGTAATACCTTTTCCGCAGACTTACGACTTGTATTTTGTGCTTTTTTACTTATCAGAACTACATTATCATCGACTTCACGGATATATTTACCACTCCGTTGAGCCATAGTTATGTAGTGATTTCTTCTGATAATCTCGGCAACTTCTTTTTGGGTCTGATGAGGTGCCCACTCATCAGTAGGTTTCAGTGTAGTTATGTCATACGCAACTGGGTGTGCCTCGCAACTGCTTGACTCATAGTCGCATATCCATAACATATTGATACTGGGTCTACTGATGCGAGTTCTGCACCAGTAGCACCCATCTACCATTAGTTCCATACTTACCCTTCTACTATTTCTTGTATATGGACCAACAAATACTCCTTTAATAAAACTTCCTTTGCCCCTGCCCAGCGAGTTTGCTGTAATAGTGGTTTAGGAATAGGAGTATTTAATAACTCTTTATTGTCGTTCCATAGTTTTTTAAGTTGCTCTTTCGATTCTGCTTTGTCTATATCATTCAACAGAGACAACCATTGTGTTTCTTTTACTGGTTCTTTGGTTTCAGCAACTAATACATCTTGTGGCTTATCCATAGAAACAATAGCCAAATCAACTTTCTTTGGCTGTATCTTTTCTTGAACCACTACATCAACTTGGCTCATTTCTTCATCAGTATAAATACCTGATAAATCATTAGGGAAAGCCTTACGCAAGGCTAGTGACTCTGCGCATTTAGCCAACATAACATCAGGCATCTTCTTCCATATCGGATTATTCAATACGGCATAAGATTCCCAACGAGCAACTGCCCAAGTTGGTTCAGCAAAATTAGTGCGATAAACACCAATCTTTGCTGCTACTGGAGCAGTGCTTGATAGCCAAACATCTTCCCAAGTGCCATCTGGACCACACCAATATGGTGCAGTTTGTCCAGCATATTGCCCACTGCGTTGAGCAATAATTCTGAAGCCATCAATACTGGTTTGAATACCCCATCTTCCGCCACGATTTATCATGTAAATCTGACGAGCGAATGGATCAAGTCCAGTTCTTTGTGCTTGATGAAAGAAGAACGCTAAATCACCTGAGTCGGCTTGCGCTAAGCCAAGTGATTTAAGTGCTGCTAGTTGCTGAGAAGACCAGTAAGTCTGCTCATTGGTTATTGCGAGCGATGTGCTCATTTGGTGCCACACTCACTAAACAATTGAGCAGCCATAGCCATGCTACTTTTGCCAGTGCGTGTCCATTCCATGAATACTCGCTGGTATTCTTCGTCAACTGGGTGGTACACAATGCATGTGCATGCACCCGAGCGATTAACGAACTCTTGTTGTGCTTCGAGTTGTTCACTCATTTGTTTCCCCTTCGGTATCTTCATCAATCTCTTGCAATACTTTTGCAAGTTCTTCTGTCATTGCTTTTTCCATGAGTTTAATCCAGTCGGGTTTATTCTTCATGGCTCACCACATCTGTTCTGATAACACCTTCCCACTCAACATCAAAGACATTGAGATAATAAGTGCCATCAAGTTCTGTGAATATTGCTTCTTGTATTTCTTTAGCATGCATTCTTTCGTCATCTCCTTTCACAGAGACAGCGACCTTATACACATGAATTGGTTTCATCTTGTTGTGCCCCCATAACCGCAGGACACACAAACAGCGTATGGAAAATCCATAGTGTGATAAAACTTTTGACTTTGGCATTTATCATTTCTACAAATGATTTTATTGCCCACGCCATCGTGAGTGATTATTCCGTATATCATTACCCTTCCTTTCCGTTACTTGTTTGGTATTACTGGACTGCGTAAATCTTCACGCCACTTTTCAATGGTTGAATATTTCCACAGTGGGGTGCGACCATATTGCTTATCAGGTTTAGGCATTTGTTTCCTAGACTTGTAAGCAGAAATAGTCTTAGGTGATACACCTAATAAGTCGGCAACCTGTTTGCTTGTTAGGTAAACGACTCCTGTTTTCAGCATACTTGTATCTGCTCCTATTCTTATAGTTCCCATAAGAAAGAACCCTCCTTCACTACTTGGCCAGATATAAGGAATATTGTCTGGAACTTCGTATTTATAGAAGTCGGGTGCTTTTCTCATAAGATTTGACTGGTGAGTTAAGTGAAGTAATGAATCTTCAACCCACCATGGTTTATGGCGTGGAGTGTTTTCTCCCATGAAATCCCAGAAGTGTTCACCGAGAGAATCTTTAAATCCTCTTGATAACCATTCCCGGCATATTTCATGTGCGTAATTTGCTAGTTGCCATTCATGCCCATGCCACATCTTTGTAGCAGGGTGATTGGTCCAGCCATTTGACTTACCAGTTAAAGAGTTAAGGATTTGATATGCCTCAACTCTTTGCTTACCCAGTCGCTTATTATCAAGCGACTGAGCAACAACGGCAAAGTCTGAATCCGTCATAAAGGTTTGCAATTAGTATCTCCAGTCATATCCACAAGTGTTGGTTTCAATGTCACATTCCCACCAAAGACCAGACACAAAGAACACAAACAGACCGATACCCAGTCCAATAAGAACGCTTACTACTATCCGACCCCTTCGGGTTAATAGAGTTTTGCGTCCTTCTTGGATTTCAAGTGCTTGAAGTCGTAGTGATAGCAGAGTCCCAATGATTCCACTAAGCACGAAAACCGTAATCATGTAAAACATAGATACCCTTCTTTCTTTTCAGTAGTAATTCGTCTGCGATAGACAGCCGAATTTTTATTTTCTAGATATACGAACTTTCAAATCCGTAGGATTCAAGTCCGCCATATCCGCATTGACTCGTTCTTCAATGAAAGCAATTGCTTCCGCTCTTGCTTCTTTTGCTTTTACTTTTTCTAGTTGTGATTTAGGTGATGGAACCTCAACTGTTACATAGAAACGAGCCTTCATTATTTTCCTTTCGATTTATCTTGGGGATTTTCCGCCAAGACTTGTGTTCATCTTACAGCCTGAGCCTACTTTGCCCATTCATTTATACCGAGCGTTTTGGTCAGTCAAATGAAGGACTTATACGACCTATAGAGCCTTCGCAAGATAAAGCCCAAGGATTACCCTGAACTTAATTATCTGAAGACTCTAATAGGCGTATAGGAGTTTTTTTATTTACAGGCTACACAGATAGCAAAGACTGTGCTTTATTCTTGAACTTTTCAGTACCGCCTAGAATTATTCTTTCGGCACGAAGTTCATCTTTGCCTTCTTTACTTCTTACTGGCTTAGCCCAATCTGACCACTCTACAACAGCGTTGTAAGCAGCCCACTTTGTGCCAGCAATATTACTTTGTGTTGGTGCTTTCCACAAAGCAAATAGTTCATTTCGCTTTTGCTCAAATGAGTTCTCAGCCCTCTTGGTTAATTCACCCTTTGGTTCAGGCACTAGAACTTCAATGAACTTCTTGTATTGCGTATCTGTGAACTTCTCAGATAACAATTGCTCAACCTCTTGCTGGAAAGCCTCTTGGTATTTGAACACTATACCTAGAGTCTCTCTTGCGTGTTGAACTTTGGCAGTAGCACCAGAAGTATGCTTCAGAGATATCTTAGACTTTGCAGAAGCAAGTGCTAAGCGAACTGTGTTTGTGCATACTGCCCTGATAGGTGTTACAGCAACAGTGAAGGAAGATGAACCATCATGGCTATTAACAGCCATAATATAGTTATCTACTACATCTGCCCCATTGGCTAACTTCATAGAGTCAGGGAACTTCATAGTCATGAAAACACGACCACCCTTCTTCAATGAACCAGCAGTCTCGAATCTAGCACCTGACTCATCAGCAATAAGGTTTAAGAAATCAAACGCCTCACTGTTTTGAATTGGTGTATATCGATTACCAACTACACCCAACGCAGCCATTCCTGACTTTGGGTGATTACGATAAGTAAGAAACTTATCTTGTAGTGTGATTGTTTTACCATCAACAACTGTGCTGATAGGTTCTTCACTTACTTTGACTGGCCACTCTAACTGCGCAGTTTTAAGTGCGTCTTGTGCAGTTAAGGCATTCGGTGTAATTTCACCGAGTTTATGCCAAGCGACTTCTCGATTAGAGAAGAACGCACTAGTGCCATCAGCAAATTGCTCTATTTCATGAGCCATTTACTTTACCCTTTCTTCTTTTCTGACGAGGCTCGTCAGTAGTGGCAATTACCACTAGACCCTACTTTCGTAGGGTTTCGCCTTAGTCTTAATGGGCTTCCATATCTTCAGGTGAATTAAATCTTCTTTGCCAACTTAATTCCTCACTGACTTGCCTTTCATGACTAAACCCTTTCAGTTCAGAAATGGCATGTCCTGTTAAGCGGATTAGATGATATGTATTACCTAGATCAACTAATTTAGATTGCGCAGGGTATATCTCTGCGAACCATGACTCACCACCTGCTATTTCATTCTTGATACGTTGGAGGTGTCGCCAGTCTCTAACTGTTTTATTATCTTTACGATATAAAGAAATTCTGCCAACTTCCCCAAGGAAGTCTACATATTTATTTACAACATAAAGATTATTTTCCCAAATGGTTTCTCCTTCCACGAGTGGATAAGGTTCACCATTGAGAAGTGGATT
>Ga0181356_1001285_pt1 | contig 10966 bp, 13 predicted proteins | sample Fa13VDMM110SN_FD_130104 | JGI IMG/M metagenome (GOLD analysis project Ga0181356, IMG submission 130104) | Freshwater viral communities from Lake Michigan, USA - Fa13.VD.MM110.S.N | ecosystem: Environmental > Aquatic > Freshwater > Lake | place: USA: Michigan | collected 2013-09-24 | reverse complement strand
GGTTCCTTAGTTTTATCGTGTTTGTTATAGTATATATATAGGCTCATTGTGTGTGGTGTGTTAGTAAGCTTAGTTAATATATTTTAAATTATTCATTGGGTTGTGTTGAATATAATTTCCCCATTTATATTTTGCATATTCATGGCAGTTTTGTTCATATTGTCTAGAAATTTCTAATTGTTCGGGGGTTTTAGCACTTAATGATACAAAATGGTAGAAATGACAATTCCATGTTCTTAACATTTTTAATCCATTCATACTACATTTCATAAAGAATTCCCAATCGGCAACAAATCCACTTGGGGATGGATATGATTCATCAAGTCCTCCAATTTTTAAATAATCATATTTATTCATGAATATTGGAAATGTTGAACCGCATTCTTCTTTTTTATCACCCGAAGCATAATGATAATTAAATAACCAAAATTTTTCTAAATCAAATGTTTTTGGATCACGTCCTAGGTCTTTAATATGAAATTGTTTAAACATTGATGGATATGGTTCAATTTGGTTAGGAGAAATAACTGCTCCTTCTTCCCATTCTTCTTCCAATATTGTATCCCAATGTTGAGGAAATACATTATCGTCATTTACAATTAATATTTTATCATATTGGGCATTAAATACTCCTAAATTAGTTCCTCGACAAGTTCCTACATTTTCCTCTAGATTCAAAATATCAATATGTTCAGCCCATTTTTCGAGAATTTCTTTATTTATATCATAAAGTCCATCTACTACTACTATGATTTGATTTTTTTCTCTTTGGCCTTCAATGGCAGAACGTAAACATAGGTCTAATGAATCTGGTGATTTGAATGTTGGAATAATTACTGATATCATAGTTATATGGTTTTATAGTAGCCTCCTAAGATAAATTGTGTTTTAGTATTAATTGATCCGTGGTTGCTAGGTTTATAATTGGAATATTTCATAACTCTAAAGTCTACACTCACCCGAGCTTTTCCTGTTTCATTGATTTTATTTCCATGCATTAAATTACTTCCATCCCATTGAATAGTTTCTCCATAATTACAATTCATAGGAGCAAAATCAGCTTTATCTTCTTCTGATTCAACCCAAATAGTATTTGTATCAAATGCATCTGTAAATGGTAGGAAAAAATTATCTTCATCTACATCAACAGCCCAATTAATATCTCTATAGAATTTATCCTTATGGTATTCACCTACAGCAATGTTATTTGGATAAGCTAATCGAAATGAAGGGATTGCTTGATATACTATTTGCTCATTATAAACGGGTTTAATTACTTCTAAAATAAATTTATTATATAATTGAATAAATTCATCAGTACGAGCCCATTCATAATACATTTTATGGTATTTAGTACTTTGATCTTTTTCTCTACTAAATACTTCAATATTTTCATTTAATCCAGATAATTCTTGGACTTGGAACAGTTGTTCTAATTTAGATTTAAATGGAAAAATATCTATGTTATAAGTAATTTTAGTCATTTTTTTTCAATATAGTTAATCCATTATTATTTTCAAATCTTTTTTCTAATACCCATTGTGGATTTTTTTCTAAAAATTCTTCAATTGCTCTCCATATTCCTATATTTTCACCTTTCCATTCTTCTCCTAAATCTTCATAATTAGTTTCATCAGTATAAGCATAAGTAGTAGTATCATGACATACAATATATTTATTAACTTTTGAATGAAATTTATTTAATTCAGCATTAAGTTGTTTATATGAATGCCATGTATCTAAAAATAATAGATCAGTTTGTTTAATATCAATATCTAAAACATTAGCTAGAAGAAAATCAAATTTTAATCCAAATTCTTCAGCTACTTGACATACATCAGAAATTTTATTCAATCCACGTTGAATAATTGTTGGATTTTCTTCTTTACCTCCTTTATTCCATAAATCGGGGTGGTGCATATCAATAGATATAAGTCCGTTTTTTGGGGCACATCCTAAAAAAGCCCATGTAGACGTTATCCATCTAACCCCCATTTCAGTAATATGATCACATTCAGAACCATATTTTAGTAAAGTTGGGAGGTGTTCGTTTATATCCGAGGGATATTGATATAAATAATTTACTATTTCTTCTAGTTTGTTTGAATATTTCATTTTTTTATTTTAGTTATTTATTTTTTCCCAATTAATTGTAGGACTTAATAATCCTTCCATGCAATGTGTTGACAATCCTGGTATTGGGGTTAGGATAAATCTATTTTTAGTAGAATTTAAATGTAAAAATTTATTGTGGTCTCCTGCTATAGAAGTATGTTCGGGATAATCTTCTTCAAATATTTGTTTTGTAATAATAAAACTTCCACAAGTGCTAGGAGTTGTTTTCCAATGACTAGAAGATGTTATATATATTTTAGACATTAAATCATCATACATTGATAAAAAATATTTATCATTATGATCATATAATGAAACATAATTTAATCCTTGATATGATTGGAAAAGTTCAATTATTTTTTCTACCCATTCATTAACATGAAGATAATCATTTTCTAAAAAATAAATTAAATCTTTTTCTTCTATTAATGTTTGTTTAGCTATTTTCCAAGTCTCCCAAAAAGATATTTGATCACCTTTAGCATCTATTGTATGTAAAATATATTTATCTTTATATTTTTTTACAAAGTTATTTTCAATATTTCCATCCATTATCAAATGGAGATCAACATTTTTTTCTTCTATAGTATTTAGAAGATTTACAAAACATTTTTCAAAATCGAACCATTGTGGTCGGGTTTTGTAATCTGATCCTTCAATATTGTAGTGTCTATAAAATATATGGATTTTCATTTGTTTAATTTTTTAGCAGGTACTCCAACGTAAATGCCCGGTTCTTCTATAGATTTGATAACACATGAATTCATTCCTATTGTAGATAAACTATGGATAGATAATTTTTCTTTTATTGAGGCATTAGTCCCCAAATAAACCAAATCATAAATTATAACATTTCCTGAAATGACTGCTCCGGGCATTGCACTAAAGTAATTACCTATTTTAGTATCGTGTCCAATCTGTACTCCTCTATTTAAAAGGGTATGTTCACCTAATTTAATATTAGTGGTTAATATACAATGGGCGCCAATAAAACTACCTTCACCAATTTTAATATTTAATTCCTCCATTATTAATGCTGTAGGGTGAATAAAAGTAAAATATATAGTTTCTTTAGGTAATTTTTGAACAGCATCATATCTAGCTTTACTATCCCCAATAGCAACCATCATTAAATGTGTATCAGGATTGAATGTAGATATGGGTTTAGCTATATCATTAGCATATTCATCATCTACATAAAATTCAACTTTTTTACCCATTTGAGCGGCTATTTCACGAGCATGACCTCCATAACCATATAATGCTAATTTCATTATCTATTCGCTTTAGTATAAAGTTCAAATTTAGATAAATCTGGGTAGGGTAATTCTAAATCTTTATTGTATTTTGGAGTACCATCTACATTATAAAATTGATTCATTAGAAGTAAACCGCGAGCGGCTAGTTCAGGCATCATATAAAAATTCCAACCTAGCATATCAAAATAATCATCATGGTATGAACATTCTCTTCTTCCACTATAGCGAGCTCTTTTAAACCAAAGATAGGCTTCATGGTTATCAGTTAATATAGCTCCACCTTTAGATAATTTAAAATGTTTATATGGTCCTGTAAATGAGATACACATATGTGTTCCCGGGATATACATTTCTGAAGTAAAACGTAATGCTGAGTCCCAAACATTAGTAGGTTCTAATTGGTATGCTCCTTTAATATTTTTGCCTTTAACGGGTTTAAATTTTACTTTACCACCAGCATGGATAATTTCACAGGGTACAGATGGGTATGTTCGGGAGGGGATTGTAATTTCTTGTCCACAAATTTTTTCATACATTAATGATAAGAATAAAGCATTAGATTGATTATCTACAGTTACAACATATGGTGCTCCTGTATATTCTGCTAAACTTTTTTCAAATTCATTTGTTATATCGTATACATTTTTCATAAACTAAATATATTAATTTTTTAGTGAGTTTCCAAATTTGATTAATTCATTTTGAAAATTTTCTTGGGCTATTTTTTTAAATTCTTCTCGTCTATCTATTATTTTTAAATAATTTTTATATGGATTAAATCTAAATAAATTATCCTCTACTATTACTTCATTTTCAAGAACATATTGGGTAACATTATCTCTGTTTTGTTTTAACATTTCAGAACAATACATCAGATATGTATCTTCTAATCCATAATGACCTAATGATTGGGGAATTTTTATTCTTTTAATTAAAGAAGTACTAATTAAAGTAGCCCACCCCCCACTAAACTTAAAATTATTAATGGGTTTTAATGAAACATCACCTAAAAATTGAGCATATTTATATGGATCTCTTTCTTTAAAATTAATTTCATCATTTTTATATAAGTCATTTACTAAAGAATCCCAACTATTATCCCACATGGGGGTAATTTGTGGTGTAAGAATAAAATAATCGGTATGTTCTTTTAATATTTTAGCAGATTGAACTAAATGAGCTAATAATGTTTCGCTAAATATTATGTCTGTATCCAAAACAAGAATAGCTTCAGAATTAGAAGAAGAATATGATTTTCTTCTATGTGAAACACATCCTTGAATGGTGCCATCTTCATTTATTTCAAATTTAGTAATAGCCCAAGTTTTAGTTAATTTTTCTAGTTGATTAAATTTATCAATAAAAAATTGTTTTGGTAATTTAGATTTTTCCCATTTAACTAAATTTAAATTTAAGGTAACATCTATAATTACATTATCATCATCTTCTAAATAATAACTACCTCGTTTTAATTGTTTAATTTGCCCTTCGAACCAATCAATTTCTTGGGGTAATAAGTGTATAACTATTTGTGTTGTCATATTTTAACTTCTTAAAAAATCATGCCCTCCTAATTTATTTTTATCTATTTGGATTATTCTTTTAGGAAAGGGATATAAAATGCTTCAGGATTAGCATAAGAAGGATCTAAAAGTTTAGGAGAATTATTTAAAAAATATCTATTTAAATGAGATTCATCATGCCATATTGCTATTATATCATTAGATAAATCGTCATCTATATTTTTTTGAAGCTGTTTACTCATTTCTAAAAAAGCATCTTTTGTTCCTCCAAAAAAACATCCTTGATAATAATATTTCCCTTCCCCTAATGGTATATAGGCCAATGAATTTGGATTTCTTTCATAAGTAAATTCTGTATTAGAGAGCATATATTGTCCTGGATGGTTTACTCCTACCATTTTGGTTTCATTGGTTGGGAGAATAGTCTCATCAATAGGTTCATTAATTAAAAGATTAGCATTACAAAAATACATGTAATCTATATGATCTACTTGGGATGAAATTCCATTGATCATATGAAACCTATTTAATGTGTCATAAGGCCATCCAAGTTTTTCTTGATAACTTATATGAAATTTACTTGGATCAGGATTGTCTAACTGTGAATCAGTAAAAATAAAATATTCTTTTCTATGGTTAGGTAAGAAATTAACTTCAGCTGTAGAAAGAAAATCTTCTAAAAATTGAATATATTTTCCAGTACATATGTAAATAATACCAATATTTTTAGGGCGATAAAACAACACATCGTAGTAATCAGAACCATGCATATGTTTAATAGGTTTAGCTATATGAGAAAACCCTAAATCATTCATTCTTTTTACTATTTCGACTGTTCTAGGTTTTAACTCAGGATCAACAAAATCATGAAATTCAACTGTAATTTGTCCTATTTTATCAAAAAATGAATCTGGAATATTTTCTAAAACATCATATTCTGATCCTTCAATATCAATTTTTAAAATGTCAATAAAATCAATATTGTTTTCTTTGCATAATGTTTCTAAATTAATTGTTTTTATAGAATGTTTAATTCCATTAAAATAATTAAAATCTTTAGAACCATTGTATGGTGATGTTGGGTCTTCAAAAAATTCAATTATTTCATTATCTTTAGAACTTATAGCTTTATTATAAAGGACATAATTAGGTAAGTCTTTTAATTGTGAAAAATTAGTAGGATTAGCTTCTACTAAAATAGCTTTTTTAACATTATATAAAGAATTAATTTCATCAATAAATTCTCCTCTACATGCTCCTAAATCTACAACGTTTATTTCTTTTCTAAAATAATCATCAAAAAAAGTGTGTTCTTTTATTTCTTGTACCATATTTATATATTATTTAATTGGGTTATTTCTTTTAAAATTTCTATTAGTCTTGAATAATAATTATGCCAATAAAGGGCTAATTGATAATTATTTTCAATTGATTCCTTTTTACTTATATAATCTTCCTCAGTTAGTGAATTAATTAAATGTAATAAATCTTCTTCAGAAGAAAAAGTATAAATGCCATTTTTATCAAAAAATTCCCCAATGTTTGGACACCCCCAGTAAATAGGAATAGTTTTAGATAAAAATGCATCTATAAGCTTTTCAGTAAACCAGTTATTATCTTTTACATTTTCTACAGCAATATGAAACATACTATTACGAAAACATATTTCTTTAGGTTCTTCTGTAGTATAAAACCATTTAGAAGGAATATTAATCTGGTTTTTTAAGTTAAATATTTTGTGTCTTAATATATGCCCTTGAGTAGTTTGTTTAGCTCCACAAATATAAGAAACTTCAAATTGTTTAGGTGATTGAGAAAGAACTTCATATCTATTATTTTCATGTAAAAAAGACATCCCAAAGGGCATTAAAATTGAATTTTCACATTGAGTAAGAATGTTTTCACTCCATGTTAATATCCCACTAAAAGACTTAGAATTGTAAATTGCCCAATCATGTAATCCAAATAATTCATTAGGTTCATTTATGATTAAAAAATTATAAGGATTTATGTTTAATTCTTCTGCAGTTGGAACATAGTCATTAAAAATAGAAATCGGTTTATCTTTAAGATCAGGGTCAGATTCTAAATGATATTTATACACATTAACATCTATAAAATTACTTTTTATTATCATATTATTATCCAATTATCAGGGTATAAATCATTTAATGGTTTAGCAGGAATAAACCAATTTTTAGGTGCTATAACACGTTTTTTTTCATTTTTATTTAAATAAGCTCCCCACCAACTATATGAACTATTTGAAATTATGTTATGGTCACATAAAGACATTAAACATAAGTCTTCAAATTGGTTCCCCTTAATAAAAATAACTCCTTCAGGGAAAATTTGTTTACACCACTCTATATCATCTGAAAAAATTAAAAATGTATATTCATCGTCACTAAAATGATTAAATGCTTCTTGAATATATTCAGGAGTAATATTCCAAAATCCTGGATGGTTTACATAGTCACCTCTTCTAATATGAATAGATACAGGGTTGGCATATTTAGAAATTTCGGAATTACATTTATCTAAAATAGATGATTTAAAAGTAAAATCTTTTAAAATTTCTTGTTTAAATTCTTCAAAATATTTATATGATTGAAAATATCCTTCTATAGATGTATCATCTGGTATATTAAAAACTTCAGGTTCAAATTCAAATTTTTGTTCTTGGTATATGTTTGAAAAAGAAACATTTAATAGTGAACAAACAATGTCAAACCCATCAAATAAATCTAATTTAAATTCTATCCATTTATTATTTGTAAAATCAAAACATCCATCTTGTTTAATTTGAGTATGGTCTGGGATAGAATATTTATAATTATTTTTTAAGGCTACTGATTTTAAAGTAGCATATTGGAACATTTGGTTTCCTAGTCGTCCACTATATCCTATACTTTTATGGGTAATCATTTTTTATAATAATTTAACCAGTATTCAATCATTTCATCTAACATACTTTCAAAAGTATATTCGGGTTTCCATCCTGTTATTTTTCTTAATTTAGATGAATCGCCTTTCAAATCATTTAATTCTTCAGGTCGATGAAATTTATAATCATTTTTAACATATTCTCTCCAATTTAAGTCTAACTTTGAAAATACATACTCACACAAATCTTGTACTGAATGGGATATTCCGGTTGCACAAACAAAATCATCTGGGGTTTCTTGTTGGAGGAGCATCCACATAGCTTGAACATAATCTTTAGCATGTCCCCAATCTCGAGTAGCACTTAAATTACCTAAACGAAGTTCATTTGATAATCCTAATTTAATTTTAACTGCTTCTTTAACTACTTTATTTGTAACAAAATTAGTACCTCGTCTTGGACTTTCATGATTAAATAAGATCCCGTTTGAAATAAACATTCCATATGATTTTCTATAATTCCTACTAATATTATAGGCAAATACTTTAGCACACCCATAAGGAGAAACTGGGTTCATAGGTGTTGTTTCACGTTGAAAACCATCTGAGTCAATTGTATTTCCAAACATTTCAGAAGAAGATGCTTGATATATTTTACAATTAGGTTTAATCAATTTAACTGCTTCTAATACATTTAATGCCCCAATTCCTGTTGTATTTGCAGTATATAAAGGCTGATCAAAACTAATACGGACATGGGACTGAGCAGCCAGATTATAAATTTCATCGGGTTGACAAAGTGAAATTACTCTAATTAAAGAGGATAAATCAGTTAAATCAGCATATTCAAGGTTTATATTTGAATAGCTATCCCCTAGTCTAGCGGTTTGATTTTCAGATACTGAATTGCGTTTTAAAGTGCCCCAAACCTCATACTTTTTTTCAAGTAAAAATTCTGCTAAGTAAGAGCCATCTTGCCCGTTTATACCAGTTATTAATGCAACTTTTTTATTCATTAGTAATTATATTTGAAATAAATTTTATTTGTTCTATAGTTAAATCTTGGTGATTAGGAATATAAAATCCATATTCATTAATTAATCTACAATTTATTAACTTAACTTCCCCGTATTTTTTAAGCCATACTGGTTTTTTAGACATGTCTCCAGCAATTAAAGGTCTAACTTCTATATTATTATCAATTAATTTTTTAATAATATCAGTTCGATTTTTATTAACTATTGGATATGCAAAGTTAGAAATAAAATTAGATTTTTTGTCATTAATGTTTAATTGATTATTTTTTATTAATGATTTGTATACTTGAAAATTTTTATTTCTTTTTTCAGAATACTCATTTAATTTATTTATTGATTTTAAACCAATAAAAGCTTGTAAATCAGTAGATCTTAAATTAAATCCTGGGAGGTAAAAGGTATAAAGTGAATCAAATTCATTTACATTATTTTCATTACGTAATTTTTCTTGAATGTTTTTTGGCAAGTCTCTATCCCACCCATGACTTCTCATCATTAATAACGCATAATAAAAATCTTCATCATCTGTATTGATAAATCCACCTTCGATAGTACTTAAATGGTGACCAAAATACATAGAAAAAAACGATGCAAACCCAAAAGATCCTAAATATTTGTTGTCATGTTTAGATCCCATACTTTCACAAACATCTTCTAATAAAATTACATCATATTTTTTACATAATTCTGTAATTTTTTCCATATCAGGTACTAAACCTAAAGGTGAAACTAAAATAAAAGAAGATGGAGAGTGTGTAATAAATAAATTTTCTAAATGCTTTAAATCACAAGATAAATCTTCTAAATTACAATCACATAATATAGGTTCCATTCCCAACAACATTGGAGAACTAACATCAGTTGCCCAACTTAAACCAGGTATAATAATTTTATTATTTTTTAACCTATTAGTATGTTGCAATGCTGCTAAAGTTAAAAGAATTGCTGATGAACCTGAATTTAAATAGATAGAATATTTAGTGCCTATTTTTTTAGCCCATTTCTCTTCGAATTCCCATGTTAAATCACCTTTAGTTAATCTTGGAATTTCATCTTGATTTAACCATTTAATAAGACAATTTATATCATCTTTATTAATGGTATCACTTACTAATTTTATCATAAATAATTTTTATAAACTTTTTGTATTCCTTTATAAAGGGAAAGGAAATTAAATGAATGAATGTACGAATTCATTTTTTTAACATCAACGTCTTTTCTAAATTGTCCATTAGGCTTTGAAGTGTCCCAAACGATATTTAAATGTTTTGAACCACAAGCATCTAATGCTATTTCAGCCATTTCTTTAATAGATAGATTTTCAGGTGTAGCTATATTAAAATTTTCATAAATCTCATCATTTATTACTTTAGCAATTATTTGAGCAAAATCATCAGCAAACATAAATTGTCTTAATGGAGTACCATCTCCAAACAATGTAATATGACTATCACCGTTTACATTAGCATCATGGATTTTTTTAACTAAAGTCGTTATAAAATGACTATTTGATTCATTATCTTTATCATTCAATCCATATAAATTACAAGGAATTAAATATTGGTAGTTAGTTTCATACTGTTTATTATAAGCATCTATTTGAACGGCTAATGATCTTTTAGCATACCCGTATGAAAAATTTGTTTTAGTAGGTGGACCTAAATGTAAATCTTCTTCTTTCATAGGGTAATTTTCTACTACATCTGGGTATATGCAAGTACTTAAAATTCCTATAAATCTTTTTACTCCTATTTTATAAGCATAATCTAATAAAAGAGTATTCATTAAAACATTTTCAGTAAAATATTCTGCTGGTTTAGTTATGTTATCTATAATTCCTCCTACTTTAGCTGCTAGATGAATTACTGTATCTGGTTTATGTTTTAAATACATTGACCTAACTCCATCTTCAGAGGTTAAATCAAAATCTTTAGATGATAAATAAATAGCATTAGGTAAATGCTTTTTTAAAGCTTTTCCAACTAAACCACTCCCCCCAGTAACTATAATTTTAGATAGATTCATAATAACTGTTTTGTTTTTCTTGTTTCTCTATTGTTTTTGGGTGATGCAAGCAATACTCCTCTTCTGAAGGTAATGTAGACATTATTTTATAACCCTCTAGCACTTCATGTACTTTATTTTT
>Ga0181356_1001282_pt1 | contig 10971 bp, 8 predicted proteins | sample Fa13VDMM110SN_FD_130104 | JGI IMG/M metagenome (GOLD analysis project Ga0181356, IMG submission 130104) | Freshwater viral communities from Lake Michigan, USA - Fa13.VD.MM110.S.N | ecosystem: Environmental > Aquatic > Freshwater > Lake | place: USA: Michigan | collected 2013-09-24 | reverse complement strand
ATAATATTCGAAAAGTGGGTGGAGCAGTTGATTTTAACCGAGAACGAGAAAATATGGAACAACAAGAATACGAACGACAACGAAATGAACGAGATTTAGCAGAAGGACGAGAACGAAGACGAGAAGAAGCACGACAAGAAGCACGAAGAATTAGAGCAGAAAATGAGAGAATAAGAAATGAAAGATTTAATGAAAGTATTGAAAATGATGAAATGTTGAATGAAGATACCAGAAGAATAGATATTTGGAGAAGAAGTGGAAGAAGCGGACACCGAAGGGCATTAGATAGATTAGGTATGAGAAATGAAGATACCAGAGGTCTAGATAGAATTGAAAGATGGAGAGAACAACAAAGACACAGATAATTATTCTTGGAATTAACTTAAAGAAATTTCTATATACTATATAAGATGGAAAACTTTAGCAATATCCAAGAAGCATTGGATTTTATTGTGAGAAATCAAAATAAAATCGATAGTTATAACCGCAAATTAGAATACATTTGTAATTACCAAAAAGAAAACCCAGAGAAATCGAAAGAAAAATGTAAAAGATATTACGAGAAATTAAAAGAAGACCCAGAGAAGTATAAAAACTTTTTAGAAAATAAAAAAATGAATTATCGAGTTAAAAAGAATTTAATTCCTAATCCAACAACTATTTAGATTTTTACTTTAGCCATTTTTGTAAATATCTAATTTAAAAACAACTTAAAGAATTATTATCTATATATACTATATAGTATGAACGCCCTGAACTTTATTAAATTTTGCGAATATCACGACTTTATTGGATTTTCTTTTAAGAACATTACTACCTCACTGGATAAGGATGGTAAAGAAAAGAAAAAATTAAATGGTATGCCTAATTGGAGAAAGATTACGAGAGAAAATTGGAAGAATTTCGTGAATAAAAGCCATGATGGCTTTGCTATTATTACGGGAAAAATTTCCGGTGTATCCGTGTTGGATTTTGATACGGAAGATGCGTATAAAGAATTTCTAGAAGCATTCGGTTCCGGTATTCGAACCAATTACGTATATACCAGAAAAGGAAAACATTTGTATTGGAAATACGACCCAGACTTGAAACAAACTCAAAATCCTATTACAAATATTGATGTGCGAAATGATGGTGGAATTATTATTGCCCCACCTACTTCTTATACTTTATTAGATGGTTCCGTAGCCAAATATGAAATTGATGCGTACAAGGGTTTCGAATTAGAAGAAATGTCCGCTGAAATGAAACTTTGGTGCGGTGAGAGAGACCTGATTAAGAATTATAAAGAAGAAGAAGTGAAAGAAAAACCAAAAATAGAAAAAAAATCTAAAACTCCCAAAAAAAAATCTAAACCTATCGTAGAAGAAAAAATGGAAGAAGAAGATATTACTACTACTTCTACTATTACTACCCCCGATATTACCGCTACCGCTTGTAAAAAGAATTCTTATACTTTCCTCAAAGAAAGCAAGGAAGTAGATGTAGCCGATGAAATTCAATTCTATCTCGATAATGGAATGTTTGGAAAAATGGATAAAGTCAAAGACCCTTACGGGCTTTGGGTGCGTATTGGTGCCGCATTAAAAAGTGAATTGGAACCGGAAATTGCTTTACATCTTTTCAAAGAAATATCGAAATTGTATTCCAAAGGATATGATGAAGAGAATACCGAGAAAACATTTAATTGTGTTAAGTGCGATAAAATTACTATCGGTTCTCTCTTTTATTACTTGAAACAAGAAGACGAAAAACTTTATAAAGATTTAAAGAAAAAATACAGAACCGAACAAGTAGATTTATTGAATTGTGGTTTTTCGACCGGTGTTATTGCCGATTATTTCGTCAGTCTTTATAAGAATGAATTTATTTGTTCTTACGATATACTTTATTACTGGAATGGTTTTTATTGGGAGAAAGATAACAAGACACATTCTCATCTCTCGAATTTTGTAGATAAAATTTTTACCAAAGACCTTATCGATTATTACCTACAAAAATTCAAAGAATGGAATGAGTATTGTTTTGAAAATAATGTGAAATTAGAAGATAGAAAAATAATGGATAGATTGTTGGCGGATTTCAATAGTGATATTAATTATAAATTAAGAAATTCCCATTTTCGTAATTCCTATATTAAAGATATTATTGCGTTTCTTACCAATGATACGATAGATTGGGATAATAAACCAACACTTTTCGTTTTCGAGAATGCGGTCATTGACCTTACTACGGGAAACCAAATTATACCTAATCCGGAAGATTATCTCTCTATTTCGTGCGGTTATAATTGGGAAGCCAAAGATACTACCAAAGAAGAAAAATTAGTAGAATTATTAAACGGCATTTTTCCAGATGAATTAGTAAAGCATCATTATTTGGAAATTCTTTCGACCGGATTGTGCGGGTACCAACAAGAAAAATTCTTTGTTGCTACTGGAAAGGGTGGAAATGGTAAATCCCTTTTAAATGCGTTAATGTTATCTACGTGCGGTAAGTATGCTTATACTTTACCAAGTGAATTCGTTCTTTCTCCCATTAAAACGGGTGCTAATCCGGAAGTTGCTAATTTAGATGGTGTTAGGTTTGCCCTTACGCAAGAACCGAAAGCTACCCGCCGTATTGTTTGTTCCGTTATTAAAGAAATTACTGGTAATCCTACTATTAATGCGAGAGCCTTGTATTCCAGTAAATGTGTAGTCAATTTAAGACTTACATTAGTCATGGAATGTAATGATATGCCTCGATACGATGAGGTCGGCGATGCGATTACCAGAAGAAATGATATTACACCGTTCGTTAGTAAGGCGGTTTCCCAAGAGAAATTTGATGAAACTCCCGAAGAATTAAGAAAGTATTGGATTATTGCTAATCCTTATTACAAGTCCAATGAATTCAAAGTAGAATATAGAATGACCTTATTTCATATTTTGTTGGATTATTTTAAAACTTTTGCGGGAAATAATTTCCGGCTTTCGGCACCACCATTAGCAGTTCAAATTAGAAATAAAGACCAAATGGTAGCTAGTGATGAGTTTTACGGATGGTTCGATGCTACTTTTACTAAAATTACAGATGCGGACCCGATTAGAGTAAAGGATATGTATTATCATTTCAAAGGTAGTGATTTTTATCAAAATCTTTCCAAGAATGATAAGCGACATTTTAATGAAAAGAATTTCAGGGAGAAGGTCGAAAATTGTGATTTTATTAAAGAATTTATTCTACAACCTAAAAAAAATTACAAAGGAGTTCAACAAAATTCCGCTGTCCTTATTCATCATTCCGTGAAGAGGAGGACGGAAGCTGATGACGAAGAGGAAGAAGAAGTAGAAGAAGAATAAAAGGGCAAAAAAGGGATTTCTTGCCCTGATTTCCACATCTTTCTTATATAGACCCCTTTTATAGACCTTTTATTGGAATTGGGGCAAGAAATCCCTTTTTTGCCCGTTTTTTATCCTATATAGTATGGAATTTTTTATTATTTCTTTCTTCTCTTAAAAAAGAGAAATAATAAACAAACTAATTAAAATATTCTAATAAAGTAAGGAAACGGATGAATACCGAAAAACAAATAATTGAACTTTTAGTTATACAAGATAAATACAAAGTAATAGGAACCGGTAGCGACCCAGATATACTATATAGTAGTGATTTAGATTTACAAAATTATTGGAAAGGAGGAAAGGATGGAATAAATTATATTACAAAAGTATTTAAAGAGAAATTTCGTGTAGCAGTTGGAGAGAAAAATATATACATTACTGATTTCAAATGTGGGGAGATGGATGGGGAACCTATTCGGTGGGATAAGAAAGCCATCCAAAGTAGCATGGTTAGACTAGGTAGTAGAAAAGTCAAGTTCCGTGAAGCTTTACAAATGAAATCGGTAATAAAATTAGATTTAGTGGCTATCTTGAATGGAATATATGAAGAATTCTCTTGTAATTATTATTTTAATTTTGGAGGAAAAACAAACTACGACAAACACCCGAGAGAAGAAGTAATGGACGGATACAAAAAAGAAATACGGGAATTGTACGCAGAAGGAAAAAGTTTCAAAGCATTAAGACGAATATATTCTCTCGTAGGATTAATGAAGGACGCACCAAGTGTAGAAGAATTATTACAAGAATATTTTAATTCAGCAATAGGATTGATTAATCAATGTAAAAATCAAATAGAAATCTTATTATTAATTTTAGACCAAAAGTTTCGAAAACCCAAGAAAAAAGATTTAGTAAAAAATCTGGAATGGATAAAACGAACTCTCCCAAAATTCGAAATGAAAAAACAAATTATAGAAAGTATTCAACAAATTAAGAAACTAAAAATGGGAGAAATGAAAAAAGGATTAGAATATTTATTAGATTTATTAAGTAAAATAGTAAATGAAAAAACAAGAATGTGGATAGCTGAAAATAAAAATATCTCGGGATATATTAAATGAATGTCGAAAATATCGGTAGCCCTATAGCCCTTATAATGGACGAAAATAAGAAAAACAACAACCAAGTTCTCTCGGTAGAAGCGAAAAAAGATGCCGTAATAACACCATTAAATTCTCTCGATTTAAAAGATAAAAAAGGACAAAAATTCCAACAAGTGCCGAACCCAAGCACCGAGAGAAGTATATTATATATTACGGGTGCGTCAGGTAGCGGAAAATCGTATTATACAAAGGCGTACTGCGATTGTTATCGAAAAATATATCCAAAAAGGGATATTTATTTATTTAGCAGTTTGAGTGATGATAGTAGTATAGATAAAATAAAAGGATTGAAACGTATAAAGATAACACCGGAATTCATGAGTGAGGAAATATCCGCAAAAGATTTCGAGAATTCTCTCGTTATCTTTGATGATACCGATTGTATCACGAATAAAGCCCAAAAAATCAAATTACAAGGAATACTGAATTCAGTCTTGGAGACTGGTCGGCATTTCAATACATCGGTAGTATATACCAGTCATTCTGCTTGTAATGGAAATGATACGAAGAAAATCTTGAATGAGGCACATTCCGTAACGATATTTCCAACTGGATTAGGAGGACGTTCTCTCAAATACTTATTAGATAGTTATATGGGATTAGATAAAGAACAAATAAAGAAAATAAAGAAATTGGAAAGTCGATGGGTAACGATAACAAAAACCTATCCAATGTGTGTATTAAGTGAGAAAGAAGCATACATTTTAAATCCAAAAGATTAATCATTGGTTAGATTTTTAATTTTCAATAAAAGTAAAAATCTAAACACACGAGAGACCAAATTCTCTACCTCTACCGGACATTGTTTCGGCACCAGATACATTTAAAACATATTTTTTTAAATAATTTCTTAAACTAGCGGCATTTCTCATATTTTCAACTTCAATCAATTCTTGTTTTTTAACCATTACATTTTCAAAATAAGCAACATATCTTTCAGCAATTCTTTTTCTTAAAGAAAGGTCGAAACCATCCTGAATATAATCAAAGAATTCTCTCAAAGTTGCTAGTATATTGAATATTATACTTAATTCATTTTCGTACATAGCATATCCTTCATCGGTTCCTAAATTGGAATGTAATTCTTCGAGAGAATTAACTCTCATTTCTAAATCATTCATGGTATTATTAAAATATGCTTGAACCTCATATGGTTCAGTAATTTGACTAAAAGGGGCATCACTATCTACGGGATAATCTGGTTCTAAATGAGTTTCTACTTTTTCGACATCCACATCTTTTACAGGTTTAATTTTTTCATTTACTGGTAAAGGTTTAAATGCTAAAAAATGTCCTGGAAACCTATTAACAATATTATTATAGGCATCTACTAATTTGTTTTCGTAGATAGGTGGTGCCCGTGAAACATCTTCTAATAAACTTTTAATTAATCTTAATAATTCTTCGATATTTTCATCTGTTGGAACCGCTTCTAAATCTGTAATAGCATCCTCAACGCAACTAGCAATTCTTTGAAATAAAAAACGTATATAGGCACCATATTGATTTATTTCTAATTTTGCCCTATATTTTTTTATTAATTTGATAGCATTATTAAATTTTTGTTGTGAATAAGGTGCTATAACCGCACCGGAACCAGCACCATATAATCCAGCCCCTTCTTCAAAATCACCATAGTATGCTATTTCAAATTGATTTAATATAGAAAGTATTTCATCTATTTGGTCTCGAAGTTGATTTCCCATTTTTTTTCTTGGTTTAACGATGAGTAAAATCTCTTTTAAATCATGAAAAAATTGTTCTTTAACTAAAAATTCATCTTCATCTTGTGGTAATTTAAGGAGAAGATGTTTTATTTTTGGTATAGTCTGTTCGAACCATTCTTTTCTTGCTTGAGTTAAAGCTTTATTCCCTTCAATATAATCCATTATTTGACTAGCAAGAAGGTGTAATTCTTCAAAATCACCCGAAAAATTAACGGGTTCATTCACTTCTCTTCTTTCTTCTACTCTTTCTACTGGAATTTGTTCTCCAGAAGGTGGTTTTATTACACTAGCACCGGAACCAGCACCAGATTTTCTTCTTCTTCTTCCTTTTCCGGTCTTTTCATCGAATGTCTCGAAATCATCACTATAACGTTCTTCTTCTTCTTCGGCAAAATATTCATTCAATAAACTTCTTGCCTGTTTCGTCATTATTTTTTTCTTAATCATTAATTCTAATACAACTTTAAACTTTATAGCATCTGGAAAATTTAAATCATCACCATTTTCTCTAAAGAAATTTTTAACATCATTAAACTTCTCTTCTAAATCATCTTTTTCTTCATCTAATAAATGTCTCTCGTTTAATAATCTTTTTAAAACAGAAACTGCTAATAAATATTGTGCTTCTGTTCTAATAATACCACCCGTTTTTCTACAACTTCCTTTACTATAAGGTTTTTTTCCTGGAACCGGTTCATATCCTTTCCAACATCTTCCTCTTCCCCACCATTTCGATGGATTTACACGATTTAATACAGAACCCAAATGTTCCGTTAAAGGATTGAGAGTTCTTGATAATATATTTTCGTGTTCGTTTCCACGTTGTAATGGTCTTAAAATCGAAACGGGGTCTAGACCACTTCGAATATCTGTTTGATGACTTGGGACTTTTTTATAAAGTAAATCGTAAGGGGTAACGGGTTTATTCAAAGTATATATTTCTCTCGAATTTTGACCTACTTCTTCTGCGTGGTAAGCACCTTTCGAATGTCCTATAGTAATAACATTTTTAGCACCATATTTAGCTTCGGCTTTTTTTTGGATTTTTCTCGAATGTTCTAATCTTTTTTGTCCGGATTTAAGACCGATGGCGGTAAGGGCATTTTCTTTCCAATCTTGTGCGTCTTGGGAACCACGATGAACTACGACCGCATCTTGTCCGTTAAAATATACTTGTACGGACGCATCACTTAAAGAATGGTCTAATTTCCAATTTTTATAATCTTTTCCTTTCGAATACGAGGCATTGATAAAATGATGTAATTCATCATTAGATATTTTACCACCTGATTTTGTTTTCATTATATATTATATATAATAAAAATATATTTGTCTATCGGTATTCACTCATACTACCTGCGAGAGAATATCCACCATCTTTGATATTTCTCCCGACACTCGGCATTGGAACATTAGCAATGGCGGGAGAATAATTCTGTATTAATGCTCTAAAAGCAGAATGAACTGGTTGAATGGTTTTTTGAACTTCTTTCAAAAAATTACTTAATCCATCTTCATCAATATCATCTAAACCTGCTTGTATAATATCTTGTCCTGATAACATTATATCGGTATATTTATCATCTAAATCGTTTAATTGATTAATAAATCCTTCAATATCACTTCTGGATACGTAATTAATCACTGGTTGTAGTTTCGATACATTTTGTTTTAATTGATTAGCAGAAATAGCAATTTGTCTCAAATTAGCGGCGAGAGAAGGACGAATAATACTTTGTTGAATATCTCCCGTTTCATTCACATCTAATGCGTTAAATCCGGAAGCAGTGAAATACGTCATACTTTCCCCTAAAAGGGCATTTAAAACTACTAAATTGGTTTCAATAGTAGAAACTAATTGACTAGCTAAACCGGTATCTTGAATAAGTTGTACGTCTTGAACTACAGAATAAGCCCGTTTTTGTTGTCGAACTAATTGTTGTTTAATACGTAAATCTGCGTTTAACGTTCCATTTTGATAAGCAGGTATCATTTTATATATAATCAATATATTTATTTTTTAATTAATTCTATCTTCCGTGATTTACTGATAAAATTGTAGTAGCATTCGAAAAATCTATATTCAATAAATCTCTATAATTAGACCCATCTGCGTTTAAATAAGTAATACCTCTATTGGAAAATTCTATTCTAATTCCACTATCCATTGTTCCAGCATTACAAATTGGTATAGAATAATTCATTAAATCATCAGCATGACCTTCCATTTGTATTTGAATAGGAAAACAACAATCACCACCCCAATATTTGTAATTTATTTGAATAGTTCCTTCTGGAACTCCACTTCCACCCATCGTTACACTTGTTGGTCTAGTCCATACGGCAGTATCGGTTCCAGAATAGTTAGGAATTCGAGTAGGTGCTTCGTTTTTAACGTAATTAGTAAAAGTTTTTAAAAAATTCGAAGCTCTATCCATCATTTGTTGGTATCTTGGGTCTGCTTTATAAGCAGCTAAAGCAGCATCAATATCAGCTTGAGTAGGAACTGCGGAACCAGGTGGTGCCGCAGCAAGAACTTTACCTAATAAATTTTGAGTTCCCATCATTGCGATTTCTGGGGCAAATTCCGGAAAAACAACCATTAAAGAACCAGTAACCGCAGCAGAAATAAAAACATCTTGATGGTCTTTAACAAAATTACCAACAACACCTAATCCGGTTTTTATATCATCTCCAAATGTTTCCAAACCACTTACTATTTTTTTACCAACACCTGTAATTTTATCACCCAAACCTTCAAATCCATGTTTTATATCATCCAAAAGATTTCCTCCAGATAATGTTAGGTGAATATGAGAAGGATAATGTCCGTTTTTTTTTCTAAACTTAATAATTTTATTTATTTCTTTAGAATTCATTTATATATCTAAAGAAATAAAAAAATTAATATAACCCATGTTCTTTTACATATTTAGAAGCCATTGGTAGAGAAAGATTTTTTTCTTTCATTATTTTTTTTACAATAGCACCACGAGCACTTGGTTTTTTTCCACCTTGTAAAGCACTATTATAATAATTTAAATCAGCACTGAATGTATTAAAATTTTTATCTTCTGGTGCCGTGCTTATATAATCCTTATATAATTTGTGTGCTGCGGAACTTATTTGTTGTCGGTTTCCACCAATCTTTCTAACACCATGTCCGTTAGCACCTGGTCGTCCAGCACCAAAAGCATTTGATGGAATACTTTTTCCAAATTCTCCAATTGGAATAGTAGTTGAAAAATCTCCTTTATATCTTGGATTTTTCTCCAATGCTCCACCTTTATATTTTCTAATAATTTTTTGTAATTCAGGATTATCTAAAATATTAGTAGGAGATGTAATAGGCATTATACCATTAAGAAAATTAGGGTCATCACTACCACTATATCCAGGTGTTCCATCGGGATTTAACCAAGCTGCTCCACCTTTCTTTCCTCTATATAAATTGAATTGTCCTGGTCTTAATCCGCCAATATGTCTAATACCATGTCCGTCATGACCTGGTCTTCCGGCTCCACTAGGTGCTGGTGCGCCAGAAGTCATTTGTTGTTGTGCGTATTGAGAAGCCATTTCAACGGATTGATGTAAAAGTTCTCTTTCTACTTCTTTCACAACATCATCATTTAATATAAGTTTTAAAGCATTCCAAATTCCGGAGGCAACGGCTTTAATTCCATCCCAAACATCTCCCCAAAAAGAACCTCCATCCATCATTCCACCGGTAATATAATCGTGTGCGTGTTTTTTCAATTCATCTAATAATAAATCTTTTCCACTATCAAAAATTTGGGGTCCGTATTCTTTATATAAATCCAATCCAATTTTTTTAATACTTTCCCAAGCATCTCCCAATAAATCTCCACCAGACATTTTTCCCATTCCATGTAGTTTCTTTTTGGTAGCAACCATATATTTCAACAATTTCATCAAATTTTTTCCTTTTGGTTTTCGTCCAGCCCCCGTCATCGATTTCTTTATTATTTCTTTCATTTGTTCTGGTGTAAGTTTAGCTAATCCGGTAGTATATCGTTTTCCACCAACACTCATTCCAGAAAGTGCGGGAGAAAGAGTAGAAGCAGTATTACCAATAGGTTGCGTCATTGACCCACCAAATTGTCCTAATTGATAATTCGTACCAATACTAGTAGTAGCACCATGTCCGTGTCTTGGAACTAATTTCGACATTTTTCCACCTTCTGGAATAATTGTATGGTGAAACAATCCGGATGCGACATTCGATTTTTTTGGTCTTCCTCTTCCAATTCTTCTCCAGGTCATATCATCACTACCTACACCAGTAGCGGTTCCATCGGGGTTCATTACCATTGCTCCACCTTTTTTAGCACCCTTAAGAATAGCATCGAATTGGGCTTGATGCTGACTTGGATGATGTAAAATTTCTTTCAATGTAGCACCACCGGTTTTTTTTGGTCTTCCTCTTCCTTTTCCTTTCATTTCTTTTCCAATATTTTCTAAAGCCGCAGTAGAATTTATATTCTTATTAAGATTGCTAAAAACCGCATCTAAACTTCCGGCAGAAGCAGGTAATTTAGAAGCAGGAACCAAATTATTAGATACAGCATTTCCTCCTGGTTGTAAAGTAGATGCTCCTCGTCTCCCACCAGATAATCTTGGTTGTCTATTAGCATTGATTTCTACAAATTCCATTTTATATTATATAATGATAAAATAAAATAATTAATTGAAAATCTTTAATAATTTACTTTCAGCTTTCTTTTCTTTTTT
>Ga0181356_1001279_pt1 | contig 10977 bp, 7 predicted proteins | sample Fa13VDMM110SN_FD_130104 | JGI IMG/M metagenome (GOLD analysis project Ga0181356, IMG submission 130104) | Freshwater viral communities from Lake Michigan, USA - Fa13.VD.MM110.S.N | ecosystem: Environmental > Aquatic > Freshwater > Lake | place: USA: Michigan | collected 2013-09-24 | reverse complement strand
GTTCCAGTTAACAACCACAGTCTATTAATATTCTTAACAAAATGATTTATTAGTTTGGTTCTTTGCGCTTGTGAATTTTTAAGGTAATGGGCTTCGTCAATAATAACTAAATCAAACTTAGAATTAAGAATTTGTGATGTTTCTTTATTTTTAATATCGTGAAAGTTTTTAATAATATCGTAATTAACGATAACAAAATGGTGGTCTGATGAGAAATTCTTACCCTCACATATATAAATTGACTTATCCGTGTAGTTCTCAATTTCTCTTGACCAATTTATTTTAAGTGATGCGGGACAAATAATTAATACCTTTTTTGCTCCTGACTCTAACGCCGCGATAATAGTTGAAGTCGTCTTACCCAACCCCATATCATCCGCTAAAATAAATCTTTTACTTCCAGCTAATTTCTCAATCGCTTCTTTTTGATGTGAAAGAGGAGGTCTGTGACTATACTTTGAATAATCAATATCAACTTTTTCTACTGTGTGAGTTTTAATCAAAGCCCCTTTAGGAACCCAAAAGTCACTTAAATGTTCAGACTCAAAAAACTTTCCCCAAATATGATAAGATTTTTCTTTTTCTATTAACAGTTTTTCTACGTAGATTTTATTAGGGACCTCACGAAACAATTTTTCATCCGCAAACTTTCTTGCAAAATAAGGGTCTAACTCAACCCACTTTTTAGCAACCTTTGGTTTTTCATTATGGTATGTGATTATATAATCAGATTGTGTTCTTGTAGGGAAGAACTTTTTATTAACTAAAGATTGTTGTTTTAATCTTAATATAAAATTATTACCACCATTGTAAGAAGATAAAATATCAATCGCCTTTTGTTCTATTGAGAATACGTTTTCCAAAAAAAATGTTTTATAACTAAAAATAAGTGAACAACAAATATTTATCAATATTATGGCTAAGAAAGTCCCAATTACGAGATTAGGTAAATTTTTTGGTTCTGAAGACTACGATTTGGACATCGATATGGGTTCAGAGTGGTTAGAGGGAGATATGAATTTTACTTTGGTATTATATCGTGTCAACAGAATCAAAACAAAAAAAGACGATGTCTATGGTGAAACAACCAAAGACGGAGTTCAGTTTGACCCGCCAATAGAATTTAAAGGTTATGTGCAAGTTGCTGCCCCGACAAATAAGACTTACGGTAATTCTAAAATTGAACAAACCGAACCAGGTAATCTTAAAGTATCCGTGTACTCAAAACATCTTGAAGAGTTGGGTGTCGATATTGCATTTGGTGATTATATAGGATATTATGAATCAGAAACAAGAGTTAGATATTATTCAGTAATAGATGATGGTCGTGTTGTTTCAGATAACAAACATACTTATGCTGGATACAAACCTTTTTACAGAACAATAACCGCAGCCCCTGTAACGGATAACGAATTTAGAGGATTATAAGATGGGATTCCCAAAAAAAATTAAAAAAAACATACCACTTAATTATCCAAAAACTTTATTCCCGAGAAGAGAAGAGTTGGTAGATAAAATTAATCAAGATGGTACATTCTTACCTAAATCAATATTACATGCCGATTTAGATAGGGGGTTTATGGATTTTGTTAGGGACGAACTTAAACTAGTTGTCGATGGAACATTAGTTCCTGTTGTGGATATAATTATAACAACACAAAATTGGGCACAATTCACCGAAACTTGGAACTTTGTAGACCTAGATTTCAACGTAAAACCACCGTTTATAACAACAGTAAGAACTCCTGAAGTTAAGTTTGGAACAAACCCTGCTTTAATATATAACATACCAAATAGAAGACAATATTTTTATGCGACAGTACCAACTTGGGACGGTAAACAATTAGGTGCCGACGTATATAAAATACCTCAACCGATACCTGTTGATATTACATATCAAGTAAAAATTGTTTGTAATAGAATGAGGGAGTTAAATAGTTTTAATCAAAAAGTACTTGGAAAATTTGCATCGAGACAGGCATATGCAACAATCAAAGGACACTATATACCTATCATATGGAATAACATTAGTGATGAATCAGTAATGGATTTAGACAAAAGAAAGTACTACGTCCAAAGTTATGAATTTATAATGTTAGGATTTTTAATTGATGAGGAAGAATTTACCGTAAGCCCTGCAGTGAATAGGTTTATACAAGTGTTCGAAACAGATGGTGGTGTGATTACCAAAAAAACTAACGGTAGTAATGAGCCTCAAGAAAGCAGACAAATTGTTTTAGATTTTCCATCAGGAACTACCGAAGTTGTGAGAACATTTAACTTAACTGATTCTTTATCATTAATAAACACGACCAATTTGTTATCTTTTGATGTTTATATTGATAATGATTACTACGGTTCAGATTTAACAACTATTCAGATAAGCACTAATGATAATGTTAAGTTTATAATAACAAAATCTGACAATACTTTGGAATCAACTATTACCTTTGAATCACTCAATAATAGTTAGTTTTCCCCATATATATCTTTCTTGTCTACACACTTTTCACGAATTAAAGTTTCTAAAAAACGATAAATTTTTATCCCTCTTTTTTCACAATACTTCTTTAAGATGTCGTGAACTTCTTTAGAAATCTTTAAATTTTTTACTTCCGAGTCTTTAGAATCCATAAGATAAAAAAGGCAGAAAATAATCTACCTAATTTATAAATATTTTGTAAAGAGTAAAGTTTTTGGTTTTTTCTATAATATTTATTGAGAAAATAATAAATCTTAAAAAACTCAAAAAAAATGGCAAACAGTAAAGTTTTCGTTTCTCCTGGGGTTTACACATCTGAAGTTGATTTATCATTCGTCGCTTCTAGTGTTGGTGTGACTACATTGGGTATTGTTGGTGAGACTTTAAAAGGTCCCGCTTTCGAACCAATCTTCATCAAGAACTATGACGAATTTCAAACAATATTCGGTGGTACTTCTCCAGAAAAATTTGTGAACACACAAATTCCTAAATATGAGGCAGCGTATATCGCTAAATCATATTTACAACAATCAAATCAATTATTCGTATCGAGAATTCTTGGTTTATCAGGTTATGATGCGGGTCCATCATGGTCTATAAAAACAGTTGCAAATGTTGATGCAACAACAATTGGCATAAACGGTAGTCAGACTAATGCCTCAACAATAACCTTTAGTGCTATAGGTGCAACATCATCTACAACTATCACAGATTATACGTTTGACTTTGATGATTTAACGATTGCTAGTATAACCAATATTTTGGATATCTCTTATCGAAAAACAGATGGTTCAACTTCAACACCAAGGGCTGACATAAAAGATTTACTTTCTGACTTATTACAGTACAAATTTACAAATTCAGTAAGTCAAAATATCCCACTTATCGGATATTGGGGGTCAATAACTGACTCAATATATAATGCAAATTCTCCAACATTCACAGGAGAAACCAATTATTTTGGTGTTCCAAGTATTCCACTTTCAGAAAATACTCTAAGTGGTAGTGACAATGACCCTTGGTATTATGCAACTTTCACTAATTCTAATGGAACATATGCAGGGTTTTCTTTTTACATTGTACAAACACCAGGTGCTTCAGGTCAATTTTCTGACCAAGGAAACCTTTGGTTAGGGGCTATTGATGTTTATATACAACCTTTTTCCGGAACATCTTATTCCGATTACGATAATTTAGTTGTAGGTACTTTACGTTCAAGAGGTAAAGCGGCGTATATTTCTGACAATGGACCTGTTTATGAAGTGTCCGCTATAACAAATGTAAATATGGTTTGCTCAGGTTCATATTCAGGAGTATCATCTAACCCATATTCTACTTTCAAAATCTCAGGTCTTACAAGAACAAATCAAACATTCCAATTCGAAACATCATTACAGAATTCTAATACTAATTACCTTCCAAAAGTTTTCGGAGTTTCTAACTTTGATAAACCAAGAACAGAAGTTCCATTATTCGTAGAAGAAAGTTATTCAACCTTACTTAACTACGCATATAATAAAGGATATATTAGAGGATTGAATTGTAATTTAATTCCTTTGAGTTCTTCAAGAAGCGGGTCTACGTTATCAATCTCCAATTATTTGGAACAATATCAGACTCCCGAAACACCTTGGGTGGTATCTGAATTACGAGGTGATACAGTATTTAGACTATTCAAACTTATAACAATTTCTGATGGTACATCCGCAAATAGAGAAATCAAAATCTCTTTAGCGAACATGTCATTTGTTAGTAATACATTCGATGTCTTAGTTAGAGATTATTACGATTCAGACCAAAATCCTGCAGTGATTGAAAAATTCACTCAATGTTCGATGAATCCGAATCTTAATAATTTTGTTGCAAAAAGAATTGGTTCTAAAAATGGTGAATATTCATTAGTTTCTAAATTTATTATGGTTGAAATGAATGATGATGCACCTGTAGATTCACTACCATGTGGATTCGAAGGTTACACAATGAGAACATATAGTGGTTACACAGTAAATAAACCACCATTTGTTATCTATAAAACAAAATATGAAGACCCTGGTACTACAATATTTGAACCACCATTTAACACACCAATCGGTGCAGGAATTTCTTTAACTACTAACGGTGATAACGTTAGAAGAACATATTTAGGTATTTCTGATAGAGTAGGATTTGATGGTGATTTCTTTGATTATAAAGGAAAAATAAATGCAGGTAACTTATGTATCGAAGCAACTCAAGATGGTTGGGATTATAAAATTAGAGGATTCCATATGGATAGAGAGGCAAGTGCGATTACAATCTCTAATTCTTATCTAACAAGTGGTACTTCAGAATTCTTCGTTGGAGACGGAACCTTCCAAGCAGAACCAGAAAGTGCGGATAATCCATATTTCAGAACATTTGCAAGAAAATTCACATTATTACCTGCAGGTGGTTTTGATGGATGGGATATTTACAGTGAATCAAGAACAAATACCGATAGATTTATTTTAGGTGGCACAGGATATAGAAAAGGGGCTTGTCCTAACTCTAGATACCCATCGGCTACAGGTCAAGGTATGTTTAAACAAGTCACAATTGACCAAAACACAGTTGATTACGCTAACACTGACTATTACGCATATTTGTTGGGTATGGAAAGTATGTCAAATCCTGAATCTATTAATATTAATGTGTTTGTAACCCCGGGTATTGACTATCATAATAACGCTCTTTTAGTTAACAAAGCAATTAACATCGTAGAATTTGATAGAGCGGACTCGATTTATCTTGTAACAACTCCTGACTGGGAAATGTTTACACCTAACACAAATGATTCTGCGGAACAAATATTACCACAATCTGCGGTAGATAACCTGATTAATTCAAATATCGATTCGAATTATACGGCAACTTACTACCCTTGGGTATTAACAAGAGATACTGTAAATAATACACAGATTTATCTTCCACCAACTGCAGAGGTTACAAGAAACTTGGCACTTACAGATAATGTTGCATTCCCTTGGTTCGCAACTGCAGGTTATACAAGAGGTCTTGTTAATTCAGTTAAAGCAAGAAAGAAACTTTCACAAGAAGATAGAGATGTCCTTTACGAAGGAAGAATCAATCCAATTGCAACTTTCTCAGATGTTGGAACTGTGATTTGGGGTAATAAAACTTTACAAATCGCTCAATCGGCACTTGATAGAATCAACGTAAGAAGATTGTTATTACAAGCACGTAAGTTAATTTCAGCGGTTTCTGTAAGATTACTATTCGAACAAAACGACGATATCGTAAGACAACAATTCTTGGATTCGGTTAATCCAATCTTGGATTCAATCAGAAGAGATAGAGGTCTTTATGATTTCAGAGTAACTGTTAGAAATACACCTGAAGACTTGGATAATAATAGACTTGTCGGTTCAATTTATATTAAACCAACAAGAGCATTAGAATTCATTGACATAACATTCTACATCACTCCAACAGGAGCATCATTTGAAAATATCTAACACATGAACAATAAAAAAACCAAAACTCAAATAAAAGAGTCCAAACCGAAACAAATAGTTATAAGTGAGGCTCAATTAGAGAGGTTGATTCAAAAATTGTCAAAATGATTAAAAAAGGGATATATAAAAGACCGGCTTCCGTATCCGAAGGGATTACGGAGGCTGGAACTCCCGACATGAAGTATTATGCTTTTGATTGGGATGATAATATTATGAACATGCCAACAAAAATTATCTTGAAAACCGATGACGGTGAAGAAGTTGGAATGTCAACTGAGGATTTTGCACATCATAGAACTATGATAGGTAAAGAAGACTTTCAATATGAGGGTGATACAATCGTAGGTTATGCGGATAACGCTTTTAGAAACTTCGTAGTTTCGGGAGATAAGAAATTTATAATAGATTCAATTACAGCGCCTACCGGTCCTGCTTGGTCTGATTTCGTTGAAGCAATTAATAACGGTTCAATATTTGCAATTATCACTGCAAGAGGTCATACACCGTCTGTTTTAAGAGAGGCTTGTTATAATCTTATATTATCGAACAGAGATGGAATATCCTTCACAGAACTTATTAGAAATCTTGAAAAGTATAGAGATATTGCAGGATTCGAAGGAAACCAAGATAAAATGGAAATACTAAACGAGTATCTTGATTTATGTAGATTTTATCCTGTGGCGTATGGTGAAGGTTCATCAATTAGTCCCGAAGAAGGAAAAATAAATGCAATGAAAGAATTTATGTCTTATATAAAAGAAGTCTCAAACTCAATTGGAAAAAAGGCTTTCTTAAAAAACGACGTAAGTAATAATTTCATACCCCAACCAACTTTAGGTTTTTCAGATGATGATATTAGAAATGTCGAAACTATGAAAAAACATTTTGAAAACGAACCTGATAACATTCTACAAACCTACTCAACTGCAGGAGGAATTAAAAGAAAATATTAAAAAAAATAAACTTGATAATATTTATCATAAAAAAATAAACTGAACTAAAAAATTAAATAAAATGGCTGATTTACTAATGAAAATGCCGATACCGTATGAACCTAAAAGACAGAATAGGTTTATCTTGAGATTTCCATCAAGTTTGGGTATCAATGAATGGTTTGTGGAAAGTGCAAAAAGACCATCAATAAAAATTGCTGCGACCGAGATTCAATTTCTAAATACTTCAACATACGTTGCAGGTAGATTCAATTGGGACGAAATCGGCGTTAAATTCCGTGACCCAATCGGTCCATCTGCGTCACAAGCCTTGATGGAATGGGTACGTTTGTGTGCAGAATCTGTAACAGGACGTATGGGTTATGCTGCAGGGTATAAAAAAGACATTGATTTAGAAATGTTAGACCCGACAGGTGTTGTTGTGGAAAAATGGATTCTACAAGGAACCTTCCTAACTAGTGTTGACTTCGGAGCGTTGGGATATGGTACTGATGCAATTGCGGATATTTCGGCGAATTTAAGAATGGACCGTTGTATTTTAGTATACTAATATAATAATAAACATCAAAAGGTCCGTAAGGACCTTTTGATGTTTATTTTAATTTAAACTGATGTATGTTTAAATTAAAAACAAATTATGGAAGATTATCAAACATACGGACAACAGTCATTTTCCCTACCTCACGATATGGTACAGTTACCAACAGGTGGGATTTTTTATAAATCAAAAAAGAAATCTGTAAAAGTAGGTTACCTTACTGCTGCGGATGAAAATATCATCTTGGGCTCACTAAATAATAGTGCGAAAGACGGTGTGGTATTATCATTACTGAGAAACAAACTGTTTGAACCCGATTTAAGACCTGAAGAATTATTAACAGGGGACATTGAAGCAATACTAATCTTTTTAAGAAACACATCGTTTGGACACGAATATAATATTTCGTTAACAGACCCGGCAACTAAAGAAAAGTTCAATCACACATTATTGTTAGATGAATTGAATATTAAAAAATGCGAACAAAAACCAAATGAACAAGGTTACTTCGAAGTCACATTACCTAAAAGTGGATTGATTGCTAAGTTAAAACCACTAAATATGTGGGATACCATGGAAATCGAAAGAATGACTGCCGAATACCCTCAAGGTAGAGTGGCCCCAAAAGTATCTTGGAGATTAAATAAACAAATAATAGCACTAAACGATAACGAAGATAGAGGATTCATTTCTCAAACAGTAGAAACGTTACCAATTGGGGATTCAAAGTTCATAAGAAATTTCTTGAACGAAAACGAACCAAGTTTAGATTTAAAAAGAGTAGCAATAGCCCCGTCAGGAGAAAAGGTTGAGTTTGACATCACCTTCGGGGTGGACTTTTTTCGGCCATTCTTCTGATTACACCAAGACTTTAATAGACCAATTTTATTATTTAGCGAAGTACATTAACACATCATATAGTGATTTTCTCATATTGCCTTCTTATATGAGAAGATATCTATTGGATAAGATTGTGGAGGATAACACACCTAAAAACAGATAGGGATTGTATTTATCTAAAAAGATTATATTATGATGCAAGAAGGAAAAGTTGAAACCCCTGAATCAAACAAAGCACCTGAGTCCGGCAGTATTTACAACCTTAAGGGTTTAGGTGAAGAAGCCGTGGGTGCTGGAAAGCGAGTTGCCGATATACTCGCACCGATGGCTCAACTTGAGGCGTCCGGAGAACAATTAGCTGAGACTTTCGGATTTGCGGGTGATAGAGTTATTGAAATGGAAAACCAAATCAATAAATCTGCTACAAGTATTCTCGGACTCTCAAAGAACGCCATGACATATGAGGCGTCAATGAAGAGGGCTGGAGACATTGTTAAAGAAGTATCTATCATCACTAATAGAAATGTTGTTGCATCTTCTGAAGTAATTAAGAGTTTAGAACTTACGGCAGAGGCAACAGGGGTATCGACAAAAGATTTAGCACAAAATTTCACAGACGCAGGATTCCAACTAACCGACGTATCAACACAAATGGAAACCGCGGCTAAAGTGGCTCAAAAGTTGGGAGTTAATGTCGGTGCCGTAACAAAAGGAGTATCAGATAATCTAAAAAATCTTAATACATTTAATTTTCAGGGAGGTATTGAAGGATTGGCGAAAATGGTTGCAAAATCCGCAGTATTGGGGGTTAATATGCAAAATGTCTTTAATATGGCGGAGAAGGCATTTGACCCCGAACAAGCAATTGATTTGGCGGCTTCAATGCAAAGGTTAGGGGTTGCAAGTTCAGATTTGTTAGACCCACTTAAGATTATGGATTTAGGACAAAACAATCCTGATGAGTTAATGAAACAAATGGTTAACGTAACCAAAGGTTTAACAAAAATAGATGAAGTCTCAGGTAAAGTTACTATCTTACCGGGTGAACAAGGAAGAATGAGAGAATTGGCTAAGGCTATGGATATGCCGGTTGCCGAATTAGCCAAAATGGCCATTAAGTCAGGGGAGTTGGAATATAAGATGAAAAAAATTGCGTTCCCTAAAATGGACGTACCAATGACTGAAGAAGATAGAGAAATGATTGCAAATTTGTCTCAATTTAGTCAAATTGGTGACAAAAAAGGATTTGCAGTTACAGTAGAAAGTGGAGAACAAAAGTTCGTAAGTGAATTAAATCCTGATGATGTTAAGTTCTTAAAAGAACAGGCTACCCCCAAAACTTTAGAAGAAATCGCACAAGACCAATTGACGGTAAGTCAAAAAATGTTAAAAACGATGGAACTAATGGCTTCCGCTCCGAGAAGTGGATTGGCTAGAGGGGAGAAAGGGCAGGAATTCAGAAGAAGTCTGGACGTAAAGAGTAGTGCTGCAAAAGAAGTGGCATTTAAAAAAGATGATAAGGGAGAAGACTTTCACGATAAAATGGCCATAGAAATGAAGGATGCTGCGGGTACCCTATTAACTGATTTACCAAAATCATTATTTACGGTGATTCAAAATGCGATACCTAAACATGGAGAAGCGTTCGACCCAGAAAAACTTGAAACTGCGTTGAAGGAGGTCATGACTAAAACGGGAACTGAATTAAAGGATAATTTGAAAAAGGTCGGTAGTTCATATGTTGGGTTAGTGGGTGATATTGCAACACAAGCGTTAGCCGCCGAAGCTAAATCCAAAGTCAAAGGAGTCGGAGCACTAGTTACTAATGCAACAACACCCCCAACCACAACCCCCGCACCAAGTTTAAATTGGCACGAGACTTTAGATGCTTCTATGGAAGAGTACAAAAATTCTATGAACTCTCAAACAATCACAACGCCAACTGAAAAAACACCGGAACAAATTAAGGAAGACGAAAACAAAAAACAAACGGAGATTATTGAAGAAATGATAACCGCCGCTTTACAACCAAAAGAAACACCAGGATTAAATATGTCACCCGTTATTGATAACGGTATCGCTCAAACTGATAGGTTAATACAAAGAGTAGACTTGTTAATCGATGCGGTTAAAGAGTCAAAGTTCGTAATTGATTATGACAAATTAAAACCACAAGAAAAAGGAGACGAAAACTACACTTCAATTTTTGAACCTATAGTAAATAAATTAAATGAATTTGTTTTAGCCCAAGAAAAAATAATCGGTTTTAAACCACCTGAACCAACAATATCAGAAAACAAAGAAATTAAAACAAATGAAATTATAAAAGAAAATAATTTTGTTGAAGTTAAACCTGAGACGCCAAAAACTACCGAATTCAATTTTACTCCATTAAAGGATATTTTTGTGAGTAACAATGAAAAATTAACTAATAGTGTAAGTGAATTAAAGAATGGTTTAAATCTTGAACCAACAATATTAGAAAACAAAGAAATTAAAACAAATGAAATTATAAAAGAAAAAGAGTTTGTTGAAAATAAACCTGAAATTTCTAAAATGCCTGAATTTGATGTTAATTCTATTGTTAGTACTATGTCAAATCAAACTGATAAATTTGTCGATAATATCAATTCTTTGAAAGAAACGACCAAAGAAAATAAAATGGATATT
>Ga0181356_1001278_pt1 | contig 10983 bp, 22 predicted proteins | sample Fa13VDMM110SN_FD_130104 | JGI IMG/M metagenome (GOLD analysis project Ga0181356, IMG submission 130104) | Freshwater viral communities from Lake Michigan, USA - Fa13.VD.MM110.S.N | ecosystem: Environmental > Aquatic > Freshwater > Lake | place: USA: Michigan | collected 2013-09-24 | reverse complement strand
TCAGCGGTTGCTCCCTCCAAATTGGCGGAGACCTTTCCACAATGATCCTCATGGAGGTCTCAGCATGACGCACCAAGAACTCAATCAACTTCTTCTCGACGCAGGCTTCAATACTGGATGGGCATTGTCAGGCGACACCCTAATCCTCTGGGAACACGACACAGAACCACCCGCACCGCTCACACGACCAAGCGAGACTCCAGAATGAAACGCCTCGCCCTAGTTAGCGTCTTGTTAGTCGCCCTTACAGGATGCGCGGACCGCTTCCGCTACTCATGCCAAGACCCCGCCAACAATAACAAAACCGAATGCCAATGTGAACAAAGCACCCGCACAAAGAACAAAGCCCTCGGCGCGATCGAGTCGGCAATAACCACCACCACCCTCAAAGAAATAGTCGGATTTGATTGCTAATGAAACTCAGGCCAAGACTCACAAACGAAGAAATCAAAGCGCGTCTAGTGCTCGTTGTCGGCGTAGGACTAACGATTGTATTCGTCATGTCCATCGGCTTCATGCTCTACGGACTCCAGTTCGTGACGCAACCTAGAACCATGGCCGAGGCAGACCGGGAGGCGTATTCAACGCTCTCGCCGCTCCTCATGTCCCTCTCTGGCGGCCTCTTGGCGCTCCTCAGCGCGAACGGGCTCCGAGATAAACCCAAAGACCCACCAACACCACCAACGACCGGTCCAACACCATGACAAACACGAAACGCCCGTACACAGGCTTCGACACAATCGCGACGGCCACACACCCGGCCGCCAAAAAACTCTCCGACCTTCTCCATCTCCGCTACGGCACGACGTACATGGGCGGACTCGTTGTTCGTGTCATGCGATCAGCACCCGCCACGATTCAGAAACTCGACGTCACAAACCCCGCCAACGCCGCCAAGGTCAAGCCCTACATGAGTGTCCACGCCAGCGGGCGAGCCGTTGACACCGGAAGTCAGGACCCCAAGATTCTCGAAGCCGTGTTCAACTTCCTCGTCGACAACGCGGACGAGCTGTTCATCGAAGAGGTCCATCAGTACAACTACAAAGCCAAAGGCGCGACAAAAGCATGGGGCCGTGGATTCCGTACTTCTCGCTCCACGAGCAAGGACCGAGGCATCAAGGAATGGAACGCTCAAGACAACGGCGGCTCCGCCGGCGGCCTTTGGTGCCACTTCGAGGTCTCCCCCCAAGCCGACGCCGCGACCCTAGAAAAAAACTTCCGAGCCATCCCCAAATCTTGAACCAATCACCAACGACCGCGACTTGGACAGACGCGACCGTTGACATAGCCCAACATCTAGTCATTCTCGTCTGGATGCGATTATGAGAAGCCCGCGTCAATTCTTCATGACGCGGGCTTCTGTGATACTTGACTTACGACTTCGAGTTCCCTAATGTCAAACCCGTCGGAGTCCAAGCCGACAGAAACGAGAACATCATGGCCGACTACACCGACAGAATGGCCGACTACGTTGACGTAGCCGAACGAATCCGAACCTTCCGAGACAAACATCCAGACGGCTCACTCCAACCCGCCGACCCGACCAAGCCTTACGAAATCATCACAATCGGCGACAAGACGTTCGTCGTCTATGTCGCGGCCGCATACCGAACACCCGACGACACCCGCCCCGGTATCGGAACGGCATGGGAAATCTTCCCGGGACTCACTCCGTACACCAAAGGATCGGAAGTTCAGAACGCCGAGTCGTCGGCGTGGGGTCGAGCCATCGTTGCCAGCCTCGCCGCCGACACCAAGAAGATCGCATCCCGTGACGAAGTCGCGGCCCGGAGAGCAGAACGAGACCAACATCCCGCATCCGTCCCCGCCAAGCCCGCGCCCACGGTCCCCGCCAAAGCCTCTCAGACGGTCCCTAGCGTCGTCACAGACTCAGCGCGTCCACTTGCCACCCAAGCCCAAATCGGAAAGATTAGAGCCCTCTACAACGCGCTCGGAAAACTCCCACCCGGCAACGTACAAATCGGAGAGATGTCGAAACAAAGCGCGTCAATGCTCATCGAACAACTCATCGAAGAACAACAGGCGAAACAATGAACGGCTCCGAACTCTTCGACTACATGATCGTTCTCTTCGTCGTCATTGCGCTCCCGACGTTCTTCTTGTCGGTCCTTGCGGAATGGGCGCGAAAGAAAGACCGAAACAAATGAACGACTACCCAAGACTCCAAACGGTCCGGTGCGCAATCTGTGACACCGAAATCACGCTCATCATCGAGCTCGTGATCCGTACACCACTCATCCGAGACGGACTCAACCCACTCCCATTCGACCCCGAACCCACGGTCCTCTCTGGATGCCATCACTTCTACGACCGGGAGCGCGAAAATGACCGAGGTTAGAAGGAAGAGAAAATGAAATTTTATCTTGGCACAAACAAGGCACATTGGATGAAAACGGCATCGGTGCCGCTATTTATCTCCCATCGCACACTTCGCACCATTCGACATCCTCGACCATCTCGTGTCGAATGGTGCCTAGATTCCGGAGGATTCACCGAGTTATCACTTCACGGACTATGGACTATCAGCCCAGACGAGTACGCATGGAAGGCGTTTGTCTACATGACAAATCATGGGAAGATGACTTGGGCAAGTCAGCAAGATTGGATGGTCGAGGAGTTCATGCTTGAAAGAACAGGCAAAACCATCGCCGAACATCAAAGCCTCACGACGCAAAACTTGCTCGACTTACGACATAGCGAACCTAAAGTGCCATTCATTCCAGTTATTCAAGGACAAAGCGTCGACGATTACTTTGCCCACATTGCTCAATTCAAGGACGCCGGGATTGACCTAACAAAAGAAAACACCGTGGGCATTGGATCAGTTTGCCGACGTCAATCAACGCGGGAGATAGTCGACATAGTTACAGAGATCACAAGATACGGACTTCATCTTCATGGATTCGGGATGAAAACATTGGGACTAAAGAAGATAGGCCATCTTATGAAGTCAGCGGATTCTATGGCTTGGTCATTTGCCGCAAGACGACAAAATTTAAGACTTCCACAATGCACCCATCAAGCACAAAGATGCTCGGATTGTCTTGTCTTTGCTCAACAATGGAGAAATCAGTTACTAGAGAAAGTCTCGGCCCAATAATGACCGAAGTTAAATCGAGCGAATACTTCGCCATAATTCCCGAATGGGTCGTCCACACGGACATCTCCTCGAACGCGGTCCGCCTCTACGCGGTCCTCAACCGCTTCGCGAACTCGAACGGAAAGGCATGGCCAAGCCGCCGAACAATCGCCGAAATCATGCGCACCTCGACGGCCACCGTAGACCGAGCCAAAGATGAACTCGTCGAGATTTACGCTCTCACCGTCGAGCACCGGACAACGCCAGCGGGCGACCCGTCGAGCAATATCTACACGCTCCACACCTCCTCACCCGTGACGAAGGGTAGCCCCAAGGATGGGGATACCGGTATCCCCAAGGATGACGCACTAAACAGAGACAGTATGAAACATAGAAAGAAAGCCGCTTCGCCACCGGTGAGAACGTGCCAAGAATGTCTCGGCAAGTATCGGACAGGCTTTGAAAATCCAGACGAAGAAGGCCGCTCCCACATTTGGGACAATGACAACCAATGTCTCCTCCTCTGCCCCGTGTGCTTCGGATTCGGAACAACATGATCCACGAGCCGAAGAAAGTCAAAGACGGACTCCTAGACATTCTCGCCGACTCATGCATCGACCCCAAGAGAACAATCCGCGACGCGATCGCACTCATCCGACAAATGGAAGGCGACCTACGCCGCCAAGGATTCAACGAATACAACGAGAAAGAAGAAACCCAATGACCGAACAACACATCCTCAACGAGCTCTATCGAGCACAAGCCGACCTCCAGAAAGCCCAAGCCCTAGTCCACGCCTACCAAGACGTCGCATTCGCCGCCCGCCGGATGCTTCGCCACATCGACGCCGAACGAAAGATCACGTCAACATCTGGAGGAGGCTACGGATTAGCGGCCGACAACCTTCGCCTCTCCCTCGCGTTCATCGCCAACCCCAACGGAGACGCCGAATGAGCCAAGAAGCACTCTTCCCAATGCCACAAGAACAACGCACCTCGGATGATTACTGGACGCCAAAATGGATCTTCGACTCGCTCGGCATTGAGTTCGACCTAGACGTGGCCTGTCCACCAGAAGGTCCAATGCACACTCCATGCAAGTCCTTCTACACTCAAGAGACCGACGGGTTGGCGAGTCCGTGGCATGGAATCGTCTTTATGAATCCGCCATTCAGCCATTGTTCACCTTGGGCGCATAAGTTTATAGATCATAGAAACGGAATCGCAATAACCGTCCAAAGTAAAAGCAAATGGGCAGATCGACTATGGCAAGAAGCCGACGGAATAGTTCTCATGAAGTCGAACATGGGCTTCGTACAAGGTCGAATCCCGTGGCCAATAATCATAACGGCTATCGGCGAGGTACCCCTAAACGCTCTTAGGAACTCAAATATCGGGAGAATTAGATGACTCTCCAACCGTCTCTCTTCGACCCTATGCCCCTCGACACCATCATCCCGGCGACTAGGCTTGTAAGAACCAACGACCCACATACCTCACACGAGACCGCCATCGACGCATCGCGCCGCGGTCCTTCACAAAGGAGACGAGTATGGGAAGCACTCAAACATCTAGGCGACGCCACCGACTTCGAACTCTCCGAGCATCTTGGAATCCTTCGAGGATCAGCGGCCAAGAGACGACAAGAACTTGTCGACCTTGGGCACGTCGTAGAGACACCATTCAAACGAAAGACCGACACCGGCTCAATGGCCATCGTCTGGCGTCTGTCATTGTCATCGCCGTCCTATCCATCGGAACACCCGTCCAAGCCAAAGATCACAACTCCATCTACGGCGGAATAATGAAAGACGATTACTACTTAGCGCTCGCCCGATGCGAGACCGGGAACAACATCAACCACTCGACCAAGTCGTACACCGGAATGTACGGGATTCATCGCCAGACGTTCGCCAGATGGTCTAACTACAACTCCGCCAAAGGACTCACACCACGCCAACAAACCAAAGTCGCCGACGCCATAGCGTTCCTAGGCCACACACAACGCGACGGAAAGCACATCCACAAAGTCGGACCTTTCGGGTGGGGCGCGGTCCGTAACGGATGCGGAAAAATGCTCCAGATGCTATGCGCGTCAAAACACCCCAAAGTCACCCAGTACGCCCCTCGCGCTTGTCGGCTTGCCAATGGCTAGGAAACCTCAATACGCGGGACCGTGGAGAACAGTACGAAAGAAAGTTCTCGAGCGCGACGGATACCGTTGCCAGATCAGGACACAAGGATGCACCCAAGAAGCAAGCGAAGTGGATCACATTCTGCCGGTCTCGATGGGTGGCGCGTGGTACGACGAAGAAAACCTCCGCGCCTCGTGCTCTCGATGCAACAACAACCGAAACATCAAAATCTTCGTCAAAGGGTCGCGGAAATGGTAAATCCATTTTTCCCGCAAGGCTTGCCGACACCCCGACGTAGCCCCGTAAATCCATATTCAATCCGTCAGGAAGTAGCCCGATGACGCCACGCAAATCAGCGCCAAAACCGACAAAATCGGCGCAATCGTCAACAAAACAAGCAAAACCGAAACAACCGGTCAGAATCGCGTCAAAACCAAACCACGGTCAAAACCGCCAAGCGACCGAGATCACGGTCAAAGCCCTCCAAGACGACGGTCTCATCTCGGAAGTCGACGCGGCCCGAGTTCAGATTGTGCGAAGCCTTGCCTCTCTCGCCGACGCCGAACCCGACAATCCGGTCGTCTGGCGCGAGTACCGTCTAGCGGAACAAGCACTCAGGAAGGAAACCGAAGCACATGGCGACCCGTTCGACAAGCTCCTCGCCGACATCACGGCCGAGATGGGCAACGAAAAGAAACAAAAAGCGACCAACCCGCGGAAATGAAGGCGCCAAGGTAGCCGAACTCTTGGGGACGCCATTCATGAAATGGCAACGCGACATCGCCGACATCGCTCTCGAAATGGTCCTCGACGAAAACACCGGTCTCATGGTGCCGGCATATCGAGAGATCAACGTTCTTGTCCCCCGGCAATGCGGCAAGACAACGCTATGTCTCTCGTTGGAGTTACAACGGGCGCTCCTATGGGGACGCCAACAGACAATCGGCTACACCGCCCAAACCGGTTGGGATGCGCGGCGGAAACTAATCGACGACCAAGTCCCCGCGATTGAGAACTCAAAACTCTCGGCAAGTCTCAAGCGTGTCTATCGCGGCGCGGGAGCCGAAGCCATCCACTTCAAGAACGGCTCACGAATTGACGTCATGCCGTCAAGCCCCGCCGCCGGTCACGGCCGCGTTATCGACTTCGGAATCATCGACGAAGCGTTCGCCGACGAAGATGACCGGCGCGAGGCGTCACTTCTCCCGGCGATGGCCACCAAGCGCGACGCTCAACTCATCGTCATCTCGACCGCCGGCACCCAAGCGTCTCTCTACCTCAAACGGAAAGTCGAGAAAGGTCGCCAGATGATCGACTCGGGCGTCGACACGGGCGTCGCGTTCTTTGAATACTCAGCAGACGCCGACGACGATATTGACGACCCGAAAGTCTGGCGGCGGACCATCCCCGCCCTCGGTCTCACAATCGACGAGAAAGTCGTCCGACACGCCCGCGCCACCATGACCGAAGGAGAGTTCCGACGCGCTTATCTCTGCCAATGGACCGTCCTCGACGATGCCGCAATCCCCGCCAAGTACGTCCTCAAAGTTCTCGACGCCAAAACCACTCCATCGGGCCGACTCTCATTCGGGATAGATGTCGCGATGGATAGATCATGGGCTTCGATATGTGTCGCCGATGAGACCGGGCGCGTCGAGCTCATCGAACACCGTGAGAGTGTCTCGTGGGTAGTAGATCGCACATTGAAACTCTGGCGCGAACATAAAGGGTCCATCGTTGTCGACGGATACTCTCCAGCGAATAGCCTCGTCGACCGTCTCGAGACCGGTGGCGTACCGGTCACCCGATACACGCTCCGAGATATGACCGCGGCTTGTGGCATCTTCTACGACGCCGTACTTGACGACGCGATTCGGATCAGGCCTAGCGCGTCTCTCGAGTCGGCCATTGCCTCAGCGAAGCGGAAACAAATGTCAAGCGGCTATCTCTGGAGCCGGACCGTCGACGCCGCCGACTTGACGCCACTCTTCGCCGCGACTCTCGCCTATCATCACGCGACGAACCGATCACCAACCGAAACCTCAAGGAGCCGCATCTTCTAATGAAGCAACACCTACCCACTATCCTTCAGGCAATAGGGACTATCATTGTCGCCATGGCTCTCACGCTCGTCTCTCCGCCTCTCGGTCTCGGCTTCGCCGGCGTCGCCCTTGTCATCTTCGGCATCGCCGCCGAAAGGTCATAAAATGCTCAACCGTCTCCTCACAAAACGAACAGAGAAGCGCGGCGCGTACGTCGACAGTCAAGGCCGAATCTCTCGGACCACTCTTGACACGTTCGCCGGCGTCCCCGTAGACACCGAGACGACATTGTCGGTCCCGGCGATCTGGCGGGCGACAACAATGATCTCGGACTCGATCGGCGTCTTGCCTCTCTACGCCTACCGGCACCATCAAAGAATCGAACCAACTCCGCGCCTCCTCGAGCGTCCGAACCCACTCGAGACACGCGTCGAAACAATCTCGGCAATGGTGGCCGCGCTCATCCTTCACGGAAACTATGTCGCCATCCTCGGCGAACTCGGACCGTCCGGCTACCCCGAATCCATCTATCCCGTCTCACCCGAGCGCGTCATGATTCACAAAACCAACGGAAACAAAGTGTTCACCATCGACCAAGTCGACTATCAAGCCTCCGAGATCTTCCATGTCAAAGGCTTCTCCATGCCGGGAGACGTCGCCGGAATCGGAATCATCGCCGCCCAACGCCAAGGCATCGCGGCCGCGGTCGCGGTCATGGAATACGCCGCTCGATACTTCGACGGCGGAACGATGCCGTCCTACGTCATCAAGTCAGCGAACCCAGATCTCACCGAGGACGAAGCCGATCTCCTCAAATTGAAATGGATGGAGCACTACTCAGGCCGCTCCCGCCGTCCCGCCGTCATGAACTCGACCACGACCGTCGAGCCGTTGACCGCCAACGCGTCAGACTCTCAACTTGTCGAAGCACGAAACCAAGCAATCGCCGACTCCGCCAACATCGTCGGAATCCCCGGCAACTTCATCGGAGCGCCCAACACTTCGCGCACCTACACAAACACCGAACTCCAAGGCATCGAATACATCAAGACATCCCTCGCGCCCCTCACGGCCCGCATCGAGGCAACATTCACCGACTACCTACCACGAGGCCAGACCGCCGAGTTCTCATTCGATTCTCTGCTCCGTGTCGACACACTCACCCGATACCAAGCCCACAAAGTAGCCCTCGAGTCTGGCTTCCTCACCGTTGACGAAGTCCGACACCTAGAAAACCGAGAGCCCTACAACACCCCGACAGACATGGAGGAAATGACATGATCGAAACTCGCGCCTACGAAGTAGACCTAGAAATCAGAACAACCGGAGACGGCCGAACAATATGCGGAATCTGTGTCCCCTACAACGTGGAACAACGAATCAACGCGAACCTCGTCGAAGTGTTCAAGGCGGGCGCGTTCTCTCGTGTCATCCCGAACGCTCACCGCGTCAAGCTCCTAGTCGGTCACGACTCCCAAGCCCTCCCAATCGGCCGCGCCACACTTCTCCGCGAGGACACAAACGGCCTCTATGGAGAGTTTCGAGTCTCAAAAGGCAACCGCTCAGACGACATCTTGGAACTCGTGCGCGACGGCGCTCTATCGGAACTCTCGATCGGATTCCAGCCATTGAAGGACAACCGACGCAAGGACGGAGTCGTTGAAAGAATCGCCGCACACCTCGCCGAAGTGTCCCTCGTAACTTTCGGCGCATACGGCCACGCGGCGCAAGTCGTCGGCGTCCGTGAAGAATCAGACACGCCCAACCTCGACGCCATTGTCGAACTACTAAAGGAAATAAAAAAATGAGATCAACACAAACATCCGTCACGACAACCGCCACTCTCCTCGTGGCGTCGAGCACCGTGAACCGAAACATCGTTATCCACTCGGCGAGTACAACAGATGTCTATCTCGGCGCTTCGACCGTCTCGACATCGACCGGATTCCTACTCGAAAAGAACGACGGACCTCTCACCGTGACCGTTCCAGCGGGCGAAACCCTCCACGGAATCGTCTCCACCGGTACCGAGACGGTCACCGTTCTCCTACCGAACTCCTAGCCCATGCCCTACACCATCACGACCGGACTCTCGGCTTGTAATGGGTACGCCGTCGTCAAAGACGACGACAATGAAATCATGGGATGCCACAAAAGCGAACTCCAAGCCGAGCGCCAGATGGCCGCGCTCTACGCCGCCGAGGACGACTCCGACGACGTTGGTGACAACGACGACGACCTCCCGGACGATTACGACGGACCGACTCACACGATGCCAGACGGGACCGTCATGAAAGGCGCGTCCCACGGCTATCGAAACCTCGCCATTCTCGAGCATCGAGTCGACCCGCCAGCATCACCCGACGAACAGATCAAAGGCTCGAGCATGAACAAACCCGGCTCGGCATCTGGAAAGTCAGGCAACATTACAATCAACGCCGCGACCGAAAAAGCAATCCAAAACAAAGTCACCGCCCACAACGACCAAATGGAAACAGACGACCGCCCCTCGTGGACTCGAGTTCGTGCCGGCTCTCTCCGATCTGTTTATCGTCGAGGCGCGGGCGCTTACTCAACATCCAATCGTCCGGGCATCGGCCGCGCTCAATGGGCGATGGCCCGCGTCAACGCGTTCCTATTCCTTGCCAGTAGCGGAGCACCAAAGAATCCGAAATACATCACCGACAACGACCTACTCAACGAAGATCACCCGCGCTACTCAAAACAAGAACGCGCCATCTCCTACAAGCCGACCCAAGGCATGATCGACGAAGCCAAGCAAGGACTCGAATGGCGTCGAGAGTTCAACCGAGGCGGAACCGAAGTCGGCGTCGCCCGCGCCCGTGACATCTCAAACGGCCGTCCGCTATCACTCGACACCGTGAACCGATCGGCGTCATTCTTCGCACGTCACGAAGTCGACAAACAAGGCCAAGGATTCAGACCCGACGAAGATGGCTATCCGTCAGCCGGTCGAATCGCGTGGGCATTGTGGGGAGGCGACCCGGGTCGGACATTCGTGGAAAACATCCAGCGCATGACACAAGAAAAACCCAATCGAGAACTCGCGCAAGAAATACTCGCCAGCGTCTCCAACGCCGACTAGAATCAAAACATCCGGCACCCCACCGAATCGAGTCGAGCACCCCGCACCGCGGCAACCTCCACCGGTTACGAAGTAGGCACCCCGTCCCAACAAAACCAAAGGACACCCTATGAACCAATTTCTAACCAACCTTCAAGAGAACCGCTCATCAAAGACGAGCCTCATTGACTCAACACTCACACGCGCCGCCGACGAAAACCGTGACATCACAGACATCGAGCTCGCAAACATCCAAGCCCTCAAACTCGAAATCGAAAAACTCGACGAGCGTATCGAGCAGATCGCCGACATCGAGATCCGCAAGGTCAAAGCGGCAGAACTCGCCGCCACGATCGACGGCAAAACAACCGAGACACGTTCAGCCGCTCCCGCCCGAGTAATCAGCGAAGAAGCCACCTATCACGAACGCTCGACCAATAACTTCCTCGCCGACGCGATGGCCGCCGAGTTCGGTGGATCATACGAAGCCCGCGAACGGATTAGTCGTTATCAGCGCGAAATGCTCGAGACTCGTGACGTATCAACGACCAACATGGCCGGTCTCGTAGTCCCGCAATATCTCGTCGATTCATTCGCAACGCTCCGTCGTGCCGGTCGTCCC
>Ga0181356_1001271_pt1 | contig 10999 bp, 9 predicted proteins | sample Fa13VDMM110SN_FD_130104 | JGI IMG/M metagenome (GOLD analysis project Ga0181356, IMG submission 130104) | Freshwater viral communities from Lake Michigan, USA - Fa13.VD.MM110.S.N | ecosystem: Environmental > Aquatic > Freshwater > Lake | place: USA: Michigan | collected 2013-09-24 | reverse complement strand
TCTGTGTAATCTCAGTTGTCGTAGTTGTGGACATATCTTTAGCAGTTCGTGGTATCAGGATCAGGCTCAACTGGCCGGCGGCGACTGGAAAGATCGCAACAGGGCCTTGAACTATGCTGGCCGAACAGAAACAGACATGTGGGAACAACTGGTACCACATCTGGATTATGTAGAGCAGATCTACTTTGCCGGTGGCGAACCACTGATGATGGCCGAACACTATAATATCCTGGATGAACTAGAGCGACGCGGAAGATTTGATGTACGCTTGATATATAACACAAACTTTACACATGTTCAACTCAAAGACCGCACAGTTTTTGATTACTGGAAGAAATTTGACAGTGTGGCCGTGGGCGCAAGTTTGGATGCCATGGGACCAAGAGCCGAATACATTAGAAAAGGTTCCAACTGGAACACTGTAGAGCGCAATCGTATGCAGATGTTGGAGACATGCCCAGATGTAGATTTCTACATCAGCCCCACCCTAAGCATAATGAACGCTTTGCATTTGCCAAAATTTCATAGAGAATGGGTCAAAAAAGGCTACATCAAACCACAAGACCTGAATGTAAACATCTTACAAGATCCAGCACATCTGCGCATAGACATAGCATCTACCAAGTATAAGCGTGTTATACAGGCCGATTACGAAGATCACTTAAACTGGTTGCGTCCGCAGGACCCTTTGCAACGTGCCACCGTGGGATTTGAAAGCGCCATTAATTTTATGACAGCCACTGACAACAGTGATTTGTTGACAAAGTTCTGGTCGAAAACTAAAGAATTAGATGACCTACGCCGAGAAAATATATTTGATGTATTACCAGAACTGCGAGCACTCCAATGAACATACCACACGACCGATTCTGTGTGTTGCCCTGGGTGAGCCTGGAGACCAGTCCTGTTGGCACTGTGCGACCATGTTGCCTGGCCGAAGAAGAAATCGTTGATGATCAAGGAGCCAAGTTTGATTTAAACACCGCCCGCTTCGCAGGCATACAAAACAGTGCCTACATGCAGGATCTCAGGCAACAGTTCTTGGATGCCAAACAGCCACAGACCTGCCGTAAGTGCTGGCGCGAAGAACGTGCGGGTCGTACTTCAAAACGCATGCACACGCTGGACAGACTCAAACACATGTTACCTGATCAGGCCTGGACAGTGGATGCCAAGCCGTTGATGTTTTTGGATCTCAAGCTGGGCAACATCTGCAATTTAAAATGCCGTATCTGTGGATCGTGGTCAAGCAGTACCTTTGCCACAGAAGAACTACAGTTTCTGGAGCCGGGCGAAGATCGAAAACAAAATCATCATTATCAAATGTTGCGTCAAGGAGCATGGCCCAGAGAGAATCCAACCTTTTGGAACGAAATAGATCAGGTAAGTGATCAGATACGCTATATTGAATTTACCGGCGGCGAACCTTTCATGATCCGCGAACACTTTGATATGTTACAAGGGTTGATTGATCGCGGCATTGCCCACAACATTGAAATACACTACAACACCAACGGAACACAATATCCAGAAAATGCCGAAGATATTTGGCAGTACTTCAAGCATGTTGAAATTGCCGTCAGCATCGACGATGTAGGTGCACGATTTGAATATCAACGAAGCAATGCTGTATGGTCTGAGGTATGTGCAAACATTGAACGATTCCGTAACATGCGAGAACGCAATTTCAACATGACCATTCAGGTGTGTTGCACAGTCAATGTATTCAATGTGCTATATCTTGAAGATGTAGCAACATGGATCAACTCACAAGATTTTGATTTTGTTTATTGGAACATGATGCACGATGCCTATTACTTTAGTATCGCAACCTTGCCAGAACCAGCCAAACTGGCCATTGCCAAACAATTAACCCAGGCACAAGTCAACGAACGCACACGCAAAGAATTCAATCAAATCATTGATTTCATGAATGCCGGTACCAGTTTAGATGGCAACATACTTCGAATGAGAGTCCAAGACCTTGATTGTAAACGCAATCAAAATTTGGCTAATGTTGAGCCGGAATTTGCAACCTTGATAGAGTACCATGGGCCAAACTAAAAAAACACTGGTATGTCATAAAGGTACTACAATATCCGGCTCGCCTTGGATTAAAAACAAGCTGGCCATTGATTTTGACATTGAAGATTTTAATCCTTTGATGGACTATAGTCCAGCAGATCATGTCATGGTTGTTAATAGATACGATTATGATCAAGTTGAATGGCTCGAAAAAGAGTTTCAACAGCGTGGATTTAAAACTATTATAGAATACTTTTGGGATTCCGATAAAAACGAGGTAGCAGAAATACACGAACAAAATCTTCACATACGATCAACAGCATGGACCTGGGTGCATGCTCATCTGATGAATCATTATCACGACTACAATTATCCGACAAAAAAAAATGTAGAACCAGATAAATTTTTCTTGTTGTTGATGAACATGAAAAGAGATATTAGAGATCAATTGTTTTCTCATGTCACTCCGTATTTGCATGACTGTTTGTATAGCTACGTCGGTAGAGGATTTTTCATTGCTGATGATGAATTGGAAGCAGATCAACAGCACGTGAAGCAGACTTATTCCAATGTTAGCTGGTACACCGCAACTAACTTTAGTCTTGTAGCAGAAACGGACATTTCCTCAGGCAGCTTGCGTGTCACTGAAAAAACCTTCAAGCCCATTGAACTGTCGCATCCTTTTGTTGTCTATGGAAACCGCGGCACCCTGGGCTATCTTGGCAGTCTGGGTTTTCAAACATTCGATCATGTAATCGATGAGAGTTACGACCTTGCTGACAATGTTGCGAGTCGCTTACAAGCCATTAATGTGTTGTTAAACACCTTGTATCAAGAATTCAAACAAGGTAAAATTCTATTTGGCGATGCAGAATCTCGCAGGAGAATACAACACAATTATCATAGATTTCATGACAGTGCGGCTGTTGATCAACTATGGCAACAACAAATAGTAGATGTTATTCTGGAGTTTGTTGATGGATAAACCCGAGACATTATGCATGGCCCCCTGGACGCATACATATCTTAGTCCACAAACTGAAAGACGCATGTGTTGTGCGTCGCGTGAACCTGCACAAAACTTTGAGCAATACATAGATACAGCCACTGGAACCGGTGTGTATCGACCAGCCAGTTTAGATGAACACTGGAACAGTCCTCACATGCGCAGTGTTAGACTGAGAATGATAGCCGGAGAAACCTTGCCTGAGTGTGAGGTATGCAATGATAAACTTTTGAACACAGATGTGTATCGCAGTTACTTCAATCGTTTGTTTGAGCACAAGTATGAAGAGTGCATGCGTGCCACGGATCTTTATGGATTTACCCAAGTGCGTCCGGTGAGTTGGGATTATAGATTCAGCAACCTTTGTAATTTTAAATGCCGCATGTGTGGCGACATGTTGAGTAGTAGTTGGGAAACAGAACAACGACAGCATGACATGGTCGACTGGACCAATTCCAAGAATGCCTGGATGCGGCCAGAAGTGCGTGAAAAAATTAGCCAGTATCAAGACACACAGATCGAAGCTGAGTTTGCATTGGCCGTGGAACAACATCGTGTAGAAGAAGTATACTGGGTAGGTGGGGAACCACTCATGTATGAACAACACTGGCGCTACATGCGCCGTATCATAGAACTAGGAGATGGAAAAAATGTTTATGCCAGATACAATACTAACCTTAGCCGTGTGGATTACCGCGGTGTTAATCTTTATCGTGATGTGCTGGCACATGTACGTGATTGGCAAATCTGCGCCAGCCTGGACGGAACAGGAGCCACAGGAGAATACATCAGGACCGGATTGGACTATGAGTCCTGGAGGTTAAACTTTGAACAAGGTCTCAGGTATGCTCATCATCGCAGGCAGATGCGCATAGATTTTACCTTGACCTTGCCAGGCCTATTTGAAGTTGTAAACATACAAAGTTTGGCCGACAAACTGGATGTAGATATCTTGGCCAAGGTAGTGTTCAGTTTTACTCCGGACATAATAATGAGCCCATTGGCCTTGCCTAGATCTTTGTTGGACACCACAGTCGATAGTTTGGTAGCGCAGTTGCCAGCAGGAGCCTTGCATGATGTCGTGCTACAACTACGACAGCGACCAACTTTTGAAGAGCAATGGCCTGATTCTTGGCAAGCAGGACTTGCAAAAGGCAAACAACGTGTGTTAAAATTAGAACAGATCCGCGGCGATTCTTATACCATGGCTGACATACTACAATCCAACAAAGACATATATGACTGGTATCAAGCAATCCCTACTTGATGTTGTTGAGCTAGATCTCGGCACACCCGACGATGTGTTACGGGTGTATGTCAACGTCCATGACAACAGTCTCAGTCGTAAATGGTTGCAGGCATTGGATCATTTGTTGTCCAACCAATACCATCTGGAAAAAAATTACTGCTTTTTTGGATTTGCCGATGGCCCTAGAAATGGTCAATACCTATTAGAACAAATAAATCACAGTATTCAAACCATCAATGATTCTGGTATAGGATATCATATAACGGATCACTTTGACATGGCCAACAGTGTGGATGATCAAGGCGGTGTCGATCATGCGCATTTCAATCAACTGCACAGATACTTTGAAGATCTGCAAGGCGGCAGCGGGCACATCAGCGACTATTACTGGCGTGCCGACAATGAGACACGCTGGCATATCAGACAGTTAAATCTCCTGTGTCACGAGTTTGAATCATGGCAGTTAAGCTGGCGTAAAAAACACACAGCACCCGAATGGCAAAGACCCAGTCAACTCATGTGTTGGCTCAGTGCACCAAGATTTGCGTTGGAAGAGAATGACTATGAACTTTTTGGCATAGATACAATTAACCGTAGTCTGGGCGGAGTTTATGTGGGTGTAAACAAAGCAGTTGGCAAACATCACTGGGAAGTGTTCCAAGATGAAGGGCGCGATAGTAGAATTGAAGAATTGACCACTAGTTCGTTGAAAACACAAACTGAAGCCGCTGGTGATTTTGACATAGAGTGGGCCAACAATCCTGGCACGTTTCCTTGGCAGATTAAACAATTAGCAGAATTTCGCGAGTGGTTGACAGCCAATGACATTGACCCCGAGGACAAGACATTGACCATTGGTCATCCACAAATAGGTCAGGTGGACTTGTTGCGTAGTTTTGGCACAGAAGATTACAGAGAGATTTGGCGACAATTAAATACACATCTTGATGTTCATGCTGTACGCACCAGCAAGGCCAATGCTGTGTACGAATATTGCTGGTCGGACTCGGACTATGTTGAAAAACAAATGGAATTTTTACAATGAAAGATATACAAGTCACCGATTATCTAACCTGGGAATACTGCACAGATCCTGAAATACAGTACTTGAATTGTGCTGCACCAGAACCTATACGTGAACACATGCCCACGTGGTTCAAACAGCTCAAAGTCCGCAACCCAGCAGTGGACATAGCTGAACAACAAACTGTACGCAATTGTTTGGGCTTTAGAGGCTTGGCCCGCATAGGATATACCATACCCTTGCCTGAAACCTTGGATGGGTATGATACCTATTTCAGCCGGGGACAACTGCACCCACAAATGTTGTATGGAACTCATTGGGCCAATCAAAAAGATGGAACTCGTTGGGCACAAAATGATTCCAGCCCGTATGAATATCGCATAAGATTATTAATTTGGCCTTGGCGTGCCAAGATGGCCCAGGGCTGGCGCTTGCTGATATTGCCTTATCTGTTAGACTGGAGCACAGACTGGAATGAATTTGCTGGAACGGTTGAACCCAATTATCAAATCTGCGGTGATACCAGCATCGGAACTAGTCTAAAATGGACACAACGTATTGATACTAACTACAACTACTACAATCTGGAAACAGCAATAGCTATCAAAAGATCAGCACACGTGGCGCAAGGCACACCAGTATTTTGTGCTCTGCCACTATTTGATCCGGAACTAAAGGAAAAACAAATCAAATGTCTTGGATAAAACGCTTAATCAATCGCGTCAAATTAGAAATACGCTACCGCAAAAAACTCAAAGAACTTCGCAAGCGGGATCCTTTTATTTACAAATGAAGCATCAGTATATACTGGGACTCAGTGCTGGATTCCATGATGCAGCAGCTGCCTTGATTCGCGGAGATGGCGAGATTGTATTTGCCGGTCACAGCGAACGATATTCAAAAAAGAAGAACGACGCTAATCTTTGTCCAGAATTATTGACAGAATTCTGTGAATACGACATAGATACCATTGCTTACTATGAACGTCCTTGGTTGAAACAAGCCCGCAATTTGGTGTCTGGGCAAGGCATAGACTGGAACAATGTCACTGTCCGACAAGTGTTACAAAACCAACTGGGTTCCTGGTTGCAACGGCCGCCCAGAAAGATCCAAACTTACAGTCATCACCTGTGCCACGCGGCCGCAGGTTTTCAAACCAGTACGTACAGTCGTGCCACATGTGTGGTCATAGATGCCATTGGCGAGTTTGATACTATTTCAATCTGGGGAGCCAAATATGATACACAAGGTCACGCAAGGTATAAGAAACTTTGGAGCCAAACTTATCCCAAAAGTATCGGGCTGTTTTATACTGCAATTACTCAGCGCATTGGCCTACACCCGCTAGACGAAGAATACATAACCATGGGTATGAGTGCATATGGGCAACCTAGGTATGTGGAAGAATGTCGTGCCCTGCTAGAGGACAACTTGCATATAGGCATTGATTCTGCGTGGCTCGGGCAGGCCAAGAATGAGGATATTGCGGCAAGTGCGCAAGTGTTAACAGAAGAACTGATATATAGTGTTATGCGTCGTGCCCAAGAGTTCAACTGGAGCTCTAATTTGGTCTACCAGGGCGGCGTAGCTTTGAACTGTCTTGCAAATAGAAAGCTGGGTAATTACTTTGAAAACATTTGGATCATGCCTTGTCCTGGCGATGCTGGTAACAGCCTTGGTGCTGCCGCACTGGCCCATGGAAGACGTCTACGCTGGACAGATGCGTACCTTGGTCATGAAATCCCAGGAGAATATCCTGTTGGCGCCCTCGTTGATCATTTACAAAGTGATAGAATCGTCGGTGTTGCTAGTGGTCGAGCAGAATTTGGACCTCGAGCTCTTGGAAATCGAAGCCTCCTGGCCGATACCCGAGGATCTGATATAAAAGACCGGGTCAATGAAATCAAACGTAGGCAAAAGTTTAGACCGTTTGCACCAGTTGTCCTGGCAGAGCATGTGCATGAACTTTTTGATATGCCCCGGGGTTGGCATAGTAGTCCTTATATGCAGTCAGTCGGTCGTTGTCTCCGTCCTGACCTATACCCTGCTGTCTGTCATGTGGACGGCACTAGTCGAGTACAGACTGTGCCAGCCGACGGCTCAGGCATTAGACAATTGTTAGAGGCCTGGTATGAGCGCACTGGATGTCCTTTATTGCTTAATACTAGTCTCAACATCCGTGGCCAGCCTATGGTCAATGATCGTGCTGACGCTGATAGATTTCAAGCCGCCTATAATATACCCGTGTTCAGTTAAAGATAAGTTTCAAGACCACCGCGTCGCCGCAGGTCCTGAGTACAACAACTTATGCCGCCATCCCAGAAATAACTATGACGCAATTCTGAGATTATGGGATTGATCCTGTGCCTTTTGCAGAAATCAAATACTTCTCGATTATAAGCACTGAATATCACATTCTCTTCGTCTAACACAAGACAATTAACATCAAAAACAGTTTCGGCCACAAAACCAGTCCATTTGTTCAGATAGGTGTTTACAAAGTTTGTGAATTCAGGTGTAGGAGTTTGTCCTTGCACGTACCATGCACCAGGACTTTGTTCATACTTGAACTTGCCCACTTCCATGGCTGCCCAGATTGAACTGTCCCAGATCTTTAACACTTCCCAACCAGGAAAGTCTTCGGCCAAATGTAGATGCATGTCGTGTTTGCTGGAAAGTATGACACCGGGTTTGAGTATGGCAAACACAGCATCACCATGACCGTCTGTGACAGCTTCGTGAATTCTATATTCAGGTCCTAGACAATTTTGCACTATCCATGCAGTTTGATCTGGTCGTAAAAAATCACTGTTGTCAAAGAACACATCACGACCCACACGCACAATGCAACTGGCCGATGCACCGTTCAAGATACAGGTTGGATCCCAACGTCCTTGATGTGGGTTCACGACTTGATTTTGATAATCATCACAGATCTCATCCAGTTCAGGCATGTTGAGCACACGCAACAGTCGTTGACCCAGACTGATCTGCCAATCTCTGGGTGTGAGTGGAGGCAATGGAGCACCGCCGCCCTCAGTCTGGAACCACACAAACTGATCCTTGGGCGGCAGATTGGGTCTGCGCACACGTGCACCATACTGTTCTATGATCTTTTGTAAATTATTTAAATCTTCTTCAGTTTCAGCCAGGATCTGTTGTAGTTGGCAACGCACTTGAGCATTGTCAACAAAATCAAAATAGTCAGGGCTGTAGGCACGCCCGACAATGACTTCTTCAAGGGGTTGCCAGCTGGTGTAGGAGTTTATCATATAGGGTATTTAATCTTGGTTGTTTGCTTTGATTAAAATGCTGTTGATTGTGATAGATGTCATCCAGACACTGTGTGAACCACTGATCTGGATCTTGTGCTTGTATATCTTGTATGGTGTGTAGTATCATTTGCCAGCGGCGTGTGTTGTCAGTTTCGGTGTCATAACTAGGATCGATAACATGATCGAACGTGCGGTATCCCAAATCTCTCAGGGCCTGTAAACTGCCAGCCGCACCTACAACTACGAAAGGTTGGCCATGTTTGATGGGTTTGAAAGTTTTTTCCGTTAGAAAAGCGCCGCCACTTTGGTCAGCATCAAAGTGAGTTTCTATCACAATGTTGCAATAGCTCTGTGTGTAGTGTTCAGGCACATGCAAGTGATGATCGTTGTGTTGCTCCTGGGTTAGACTGTCACATGTATAAGGACCTTGGCTCATAAAATGATTCAAACTGTCACATAGGTCTAATACGTCCACTTCGATGGGATTGTCAGCAGGATCATCACCAATGTCTATTTCGGCGTTGTAACTCCAAAGACTATGCTCTAGCACGCCAGCACGTTGTAGATCAGCCATGACAGTGGCACGCCACCATTTATGTGTGCGATTGAGTATGGTAAAACGTCGAGGTCTGGGGGCAAAATGCACAGCCTGGGCTGATATGTGTTGATTCCTGTGCCAATACAACAGTTCGTGATCAGGAAACCAAACAAAGTTTTTCAAGAGATCTGCTGCAGTATTGCCAGACACAAACAGATAACACCTGGTATCCAGTCCATGTTGATCACATAATGAATCTAATCGTTGTTTGATTCTGCTAGGATTGTCACCTTCATGATAATAGAATAAAATCTTTAATTGGCGCTGGAAAACTTGTTTGGGTATCAATGAAAAATAATCAATAGTGAAATCAAAAAATCCCAACCCAATGGTGTAAAAATTTTTCAATCCTTCACACTTGTCCACTGGATTGATATCAAAATCCACACCGTGTGCGGCACAGTGTTCGTGCAGTTCACAAGGCACAGTGTATGGCCAATGATATCTGAACTGACGCCATTGTTCAGTGTAAGGTTGTGCTGACCATTCAGCCAGCGCAGGGTAGGCTTTGTCAAGCAACACCGAGTCGGCGGCAAATTTGAACCTATAGTCCATTTAACATGTGTCCAAGTTCAGACCATAAAGTGTCGGCAAGTCCGCCACGATAAAAATGATTGTAGTTGTGTTGCACTCGGGACAAGCAGGCCCGATGTATCTGTTGTCTTTCGCCAACACTTAGATCGTCAAGATCTTTCAACAGTTGTGCCACACGTTCTACCCGCCGCATGTCATCGGTTTCGGTGTCATAACTTTCATCCAAGATTCCATCAAAAGTCTGGAATCCGTATTCTCTCAGATATTCCAGACTGCCAGCAGAGGCCATCAGCACAAACGGCATTTCTAGTGCAATGGCTTTGAATGTTTTTTCTGTGATATGAGTCCTACTACCAAAATAAACTGTTTCAGTTGGCACATAGACCAAACTATTCTGTGCTTCACTAAAGTTAGTTAACCAACATGAAGTCATTTGTTGCGTTGCTTCATTACTGAACAGTCTTGGCAATTTAGCCTGGTCAAATACTTGCATTATGTCTGGATATGTGTTACAATATTTTACTGAGACAGAACAAATATCTATATTTTCATATGGACATATTTTTGGAACTGTAATATTATTATGTCCCAGACCTTTTTTAAAGACGTGATATAGAAACAATACACGATGATCTCGTTGACCGCCTATAATTCTATTAGGACTCATAAAAGTCTGGACAGGTGCTCGATCTTGAGCACGAGGAATGAGAAATGTTTTATCGTAACCACGAAACCAGTCCAGACACGCCCAACCGTGATAAAAGTAGTAATGAGAGGTCCAGCCATAATGTTCACAAAGTTTTTCAACCATTTCACCACGTTCGCTTACCACAATGTGTCCAATGTTTTCTGGGGTAGGAAAGTGTTGTATCCATTTATCTTCTTTCAGCTCCCAACCAAGACCACGCGGTCCTACTTCAGCTACTTCGTCAAATAATGACTTATACAAGTTTATGTCAACTGGTTCTTGATCATGGAAAAATATGTAATCTTTTTCCCAGGAATCATAATGGCCATGATTAAATAAATGCTCAGGATCGGTATGGCCCGGTGGGTCACAAAAAAACATCCTGGTACCAGGCCTATTTTTTTCAAGCCAAGGCCAAAATGTATGGTTGTAAATCTCATCTATTCTAATCATGTTTGATGTATTCTATTCAGGAACCGCACCCGGTTTGTTTGCACATGAACAGCCAGCAGATTCCATTGAGCATGCACAACAACTATCGAGAACAAGATATTTTTGGTGGGTAAATTATTTAACTGATTACACAGGCTGGGATTTTCT
>Ga0181356_1001268_pt1 | contig 11003 bp, 10 predicted proteins | sample Fa13VDMM110SN_FD_130104 | JGI IMG/M metagenome (GOLD analysis project Ga0181356, IMG submission 130104) | Freshwater viral communities from Lake Michigan, USA - Fa13.VD.MM110.S.N | ecosystem: Environmental > Aquatic > Freshwater > Lake | place: USA: Michigan | collected 2013-09-24 | reverse complement strand
TTTATTATTTTCTGTATTCAAATATTTACTATGAGAAGATACATAATAATAACAATAACTTCTTCCAGTATATTTTAATGGGATGGGTTCTCCATAAGAAAGTCCATAATGCCCCCCATTTTCACCATAGTTTTTTTTTCTCATATAATTAATATCTAATATCACAAATGAAAACATAAATTTATAGTTATTACGGTTTCTTATGTATTCAAATAATTCAATAAATAAATTATTTGTTTTTATTGGCGGGGTATTCATTTTTTCAATTTCAAAATCAAATTCGGCATCAATTAAGAGTTCCAAATTGTTTAATTCCTCAAGGTTATTTAAAGCGGATAAATTCATTTTAGTTTGGCGGGTGTTTGCTAGAGTATTCATTCTTTTATATATATAGTATAGATAATTATTTATATTGTTTTTAATATATATATTATATTCCTAAAGAAAGATATATATAATATTCTTTAAGTAGTTTATTAATATATTATTTGGTCTAAATAATAGATTACCATAATAGTTTTGAAATAAACCAACCTTTCGTATAAGGTTGTTCTATATCTTTTTTATGACGAATATGATATAATCGCTGTCGTTCATCTGCGTATAATTTGCCGTTTGTTTTCATATATGTTGGAAAATCGCTATACCCAGTCGCTCCTCCTGAAAAAAGATATTTTCCATCTTTGTTAAAAATATCAATCTTATATTTTGGATTAATACTTGGTTTAACAATTATATTTAGTTCTTTTGCTTTTTTTAAAGTATATTCTGTTATTTCATACATTTATATAAATGTATAAAAAAATAAGATAAGTTAATTAGTTGGTTGTCTTAACAATTCTACCCCTTTGTAGTAAATTCTAACACTTGATATAGTGTTATTAGTTCCAGTTGCTGTTGCGACGAACACTGGATTTAATGTATTATTTTGATAATTAATATTTTCTGTAGTTCCATAATTATAATCATCATACCCGATTAATCCATAATTTGGGTGAACTATAAATAACTCGTTTATATTATCTACCGAATGAGACCCCCAGATACCTTTGGCGGTTTGTCCTAAAACACCTGTAGGTAAATTCCCGCTTATGAATGGTTGTTGTGTTTGGTTTCTTAAGTCTGGAATTGAGTATGGTAATTCATAACTTATATTAGAATTCATAACGAAAACCCCAACTTCTCTTCTTGTTAAGTAACTTATATTAGTTGACCCAAGGTCTATTTCAGTAATAGACCTTAATGGTGCTGGAATATATATACTGTTTGTTGATGCCCCTATTGAGATTTGATTTGAAAGCGTAGCAGATGACCCTGAACCAAGGGAAAACTTTGTGTTGTTTAAAGTAAAATTCGTTGTTGCTAATGTTGTTATCGTTTCAGCACCCTGTGCGACTGGAAAATTTAAATATTGATTATTACTATCTGATGTATAAACTGTGCTATTAAAAATAGGCAATAATTCACTTGGTGGCGGATATGCTATTCCTGACATTTATATATTCTAAATATATTTTTATTTTCTATATAATTAATATATAGAATGCCTCCAAAAAAGGAAATTGCTCCATCTGGAAAAATTGAAAATATGTATAATCGTATTCCAAGCGATATGCTCGATAAAGTAGACAATCCTAATTATAATCTTCACCGCCTAAAAATACCGTTTAGAATTTGTATTGTTGCCCCAAGTGGTTCTGGTAAAACGAATTTTTTAGTTAATCTATTAAGTTTATTTAGTCATAATAAAGGGACATTTCAAACAATCAATATAATAACAAGAAACAAAGATGAACCCCTTTATAGATGGATACAATCCAAAACAGACCAAATCATAATTCAGGAAGGAATAGGACATACACCTAAACTTGATGATTTTGATAAAGAATTCAACCATTTAGTCGTATGGGACGATTTAGTCCTTTCTAAAGATTTAACTATGGTTGAAAACTATTATATTAGAGCAAGAAAACTAAATGTTTCTGTTATTTTTATTTCTCAAAGTTTTTTTAAAATTCCTAAAATAATTAGAAATAATTGTTCTTATATGATTTTACTAAAATTATCTGGAAATAGAGAAGTTAATTTGATATTAAGCGAATTTGGGTTGGGTATAACAAAAGAAGAATTAATTAAAATATATGAATACGCTACCCAAGAGAAATTCTCCCCGTTATTAATTGATATGGAGGCGGACAAGGGTTCCAGATTTAGAAAAGGATTAATTGATATTATTGATTATCACTTATTATAATTAACTATTATATTATTCTTTTTTTAGAAGAAAAGAAAAAAAGAATATAAAAGGTAGCAAGTAGCAAGTAGCAAAACCAAAAAGTGCTATTTTGAAAAGGTATAAACTTTTTATTTTTTTTTATTTAATATTTTATAATTTGTAATATTGTAATATATATTTCCTCTTTTAAAATCGAGGTTTTTCGTTTTGCTACTTGCTACTTGCTACCTTTTATATTTTAATTAATATAAAAGTATTTCAATTAATATTAGATAAAAAAATTAACTAATATTAATACAACTTCTAACCCCTACAACTACATATAATTTATTGCCTTATTTCTTGAATTTCTTCGTTTATTTCTATTCGTTTAATTCCAAACCAACACCACACAACTTTTCCATTAATTTTTTTTGTTTTATAATGTTCTTTATTTTTCGTATCCAATTTAAAATTTATTAATAAATTTGAATTAATTTCTTTACTGGATGATACTTTTAAATTAGATAATTTCGCCCACTCGGTTATTGAAACACTTGGTATAAAATCCTTTGCTTCATTCGTAATCTTAAACGTTTTATTAAATTCTATTAAAAATATTTCTTCTTTTGTAATATAAATCTCATCTGGATTTTCAGCATCACATTTTAATTTTATATTTAAATATTTCTTACCATTAAATTCATATTTGGTATCTAATAAAGCGTATAATGTTCTCATATTTGGAACAAACTTATAATTAATGGTAAACCAATCTTTCGCACAATTATTTAAAACAATTTTAGATAATGTTTGCGTATCATCTTCAATAATATTTTCAGCAATAAATTGTTGAAATCTATTTTGAGAATATCTATATTCTTTTGTTGAATTATCAACCATTTCACAACTTTCAACAATTCCATTATTTTCAAAAGCGGTTTTTACCAATAAGGATAAAAACGGAACTGCTAATATTGAGAACCTACTTTTTAGATTTTTATCTTTAACAAATTCCAAATCATTCATAGGAACCATTATTGATTTACCATTTTCATCAACTTCACCGCTTTCTCGTAATTGTATTTTATCCTCATCTATAAATTTACTTAAATGGTCCACAACTCGTATTCGTCTCCAAGTACCATCGTCTGTTGCCTCGATTGTCATATCATAATTAGTAGCACAAACTAAATTAAACTGTGGATTAAAAACAACAGACCCACAATATAACGCTCTCCCTGTCAGCGGGTCACCGCCTGTGATTTCCTTCATAATACCCTCGTTTATTACTGTATCAAGAGATGGTTCATTCATAACAGCATACCGAACCCCTTTTAACTGGATTATTTCACTTGATGACTGACCGATTTGTTGACGTTTTCCACAGACTAACGCTAGCGGGACAGTTGCTTTATACTCACCTAATGTATGGGACATTAAATCAGCAATAATTGATTTACCGTTACTACCATTTCCTCGGTAAATTTCAAAAGTTTGGTTTTTATTATCACCGTATAAAGTAGAACCTAAATGATTAATCATATAATTTCTTACGCTTTCAAAAGGATAAATCTTATTAATTATATCGGTTAATTCTGTATTTTCGCCCTCATACGGAATATAATCGATATTTGTTGATAATGAAATATAATCATCGGGTCTTCCATCTCTAAATATTTTATTTTTCAAATCAACAACTCCATTTTTACAACATAGTAAAAATTTATTTTCATCTAAATTTTTCATAAAATCATTATCAATAAAGATTTCCATCGCTTCTCTCATAATATTGTTTTTATCTGGTGTTCGTTTTAATTTATTACAAATAGCATAAATACCTTTTTGTCGTTGTTTTAACATCTCGTACACATCTCCTTCAATATCCACCTTACTCATTCTGTCGTCAATATCATATACAATATCCTGATATTTATCAAACATATCTGTAGATATTTTATTGCGTAACGATTGATTAGGGTCTGGGTTCCATTTATGATTTTCAAAAGAATACCAAGTTTTATTTGTAACGGATACACATTTATATTTTTCACTAAACATAAGAAATAATATACCCGCTAAATCGTAATCATTATCTAATCCAAACTCCATACTTTGTTTTAAAACTATATCCTTACTTCCGTATATAATTAACTTATAATCATTAAATAATTTACGGTATAATTTAATATCATATTCTTTAAATATTTTAGTAATAACTTGATAAGGTATATTACTATTTTTCCCATCGTATTCGTCTTCATATCTTTTTGTTTCGTTGTCTTCATCATAATCTGTGCTGTGTGATTTAGCAATTGTTAAAAAAAGATTTAACCCTTCTTTACCACATAAATTATATATTCCCGCTTTTATTTTCAATAGGTTTATATGATTGTGTTGTTTTTTAATCTCATCTAAAAATCCATTATTCAAAAGGTATTCAATTTCATTTAAATCGTCTTCCTTTTTACTTTCTGGAATTTTAGTTTCTTGGATTTTATCTTTTTTAGTTGTCTTCTTTACTTTATTATTAGAAGTATTAATTTTTTCTTCGTATTTTTTATTTAAAGGATATAATGGATTACCTTTGTATTGAACCGAAAACGATTTGAATAATTCTAATGACATTTCTTTTATTTCTAATGCTTCCATCATAAATTCTCTATCTGCTTCATCAAACGTCATATTAAAAGATTTTACTAGTTGATATGCTTGATTTCCTGGTTTTCTTGAACCGAAAATTTGCCAGTTAGTAGGTCCTTTACTTATTCCTTCATCTAATACATTATCCCAACTATTAATGAGAGGAAGGTTTAATATATTAGGAATTTCTTTTAACATTTTGTCTCGTATAATTAATTGGATTGAATGGGGGATTTTAATACCAAAAACAAAATGAATTCCATCTTTTGTTAATGACCCATCTTGTAATCTATTCACTTCTGGTTTTTCAAAAGCATAAACATTAAAACTTGTATTATTATCAAAAGTATAAATTGATTTTAGAATGTCGGTATATTTGTTTATAATTTCGGTAATATCATCATCTGTATGTTGTCTTTCTGTTGTATCATATGTATATCTAAAATCATAATCAATAACCATATTTTCAGCATTTTTTGATTGAGTTTCTGTTAAATATTCTATGTTCCTATTAATAATAATACTTTCATAATATAATTTATAAAAGGTATCAATCATATCTTCAGGGATTGAATAACTTCCACCATAAACATTAAAATCTTTGTCTCCTATTCTCGTATGAGTTATAGGACCCTTTTTTTCTTGTTTTTTGGAATTATAAATTGCTAAAAATTCGTTTAAATCTTTTGGTTGGTTCGGCATTCTATATTATATGTAAATATAATAATTTTTTTATATTGTTTATTTTATAATATATATATTTTAAATATTATATATATTATTTTATATATTTCCTAAAGTTCTATATTTCTAAAGATGTTGTTGACAATTCTTCAAAATACGGAGTTAATATTTCTTTTAAAATATCAGGATTAGATAACCGTAAACAATCCAATTCCTTTTTAATTTTAAATATGCTAGGTAATAAAATCCCGTATCGTTTAATATCTTCATCTGGAATATTGAATTTATATTTATAATAATATGTTTTATTCATATCTTTAATATCTGTATTTTCGGCATACTTCTTTCGCTTATAATCTCGCATATATTTTTTTTGTTTTTCAACTCGTTGTTCGGCAGTTTGCTTTACTTTTATTATTGGGGTTTCCATTATTATATACTGATATTATATTTTTTTTATATTGTTTTAATTATAAGATATATATTAATTGCCCTAAATATACATTATTACCTTTATATAAAGGTAGCAAGTAGCAAGTAGCAAAACGAAAAACCTCGATTTTAAAAGAGGAAATATATATTACAATATTACAAATTATAAAATATTGTTATAAAATAAAAAATAAAAAGTTTATACCTTTTCAAAATAGCACTTTTTGGTTTTGCTACTTGCTACTTGCTACCTTTTATATACTTTTTTCTTTTCTTCTAAAAAAAGAATAATATAATAGTTAATTGTTTATAAATAAAATATTTAGGTATATTATAATGGGTCAATATACTTTCAATAATATTGAAGAGTTAAACGCTATGAAGGAAAAGATAATGAAAGCAAAGGTGGTTATTTTAGATAGAATGGGAAAACACCCTTTAGAAAATCCAAGTTATTTTAAACAACAAGTTAAAAATAAATTAATCAAATCAATTGAAGAATATTTAGAAACAACAGCGGACGAAGAAATAACCCAAGAATTTAACGATATTTGTAATGAAAAATTGTTTGATGGAGACTGCGATGTTTCAAATTATCCAATTTATGATTTAGAGAAATCATAATTTTTTATAATATATATTTCAACGCCTATTTATCATAATATATTATAATCTTTTCTATAATATATAATGTCAGGTTTTCCCATAAATTCAAAACTCGACCAGGCAAGATTTAGAAAGCAGTATCTAGACTCTTTACAATTACAAATTAAGAATAACGACCTTAATTATAACGCTAATAAACTTTATAAAAAAACAGGTATTCCTCAACAACCAACTGATGAACGCTCTCAAGAAGAAAAATATAGGGATATTCAAGGATTAAAACAATCTCTCAACTCTCAATTATTAACGCTAATGGATGGTGCAAACGCACAAGCAGTTTTAAATCAATTGAACGACAACGATATTATATTTTTATCAAATTCTTTTCCAAAATTATATAAGGATTTAAAATCCACATATGCTCTTGGGGTCCCATCATATATATTTGTGGATTACCTCAATAGATACGGAAGAGCACAAAGTCGAAATATGGGATTAGACGATGGAACTTTACAAGATAAACAAGCAACTAATATTCAACTAATTTTACAAAAAATGATAGGTCAACAAGAAGTCCAACAATTAGCAGAAGATATTAAAAACTTAAATTTAAGTTCTTACTCAAGTTTAAAAAATGAAATTTTAGGCGAATTACAAAAAGTCCAAAAACAAATTCCATCAAAAGAAGAAATCCAAAAACTTTTAAAAATAAATAATGATATTTCAAAAGAAGAAATAACTAATATTTTACTTGACACAATTGGAGATTTACCAACAAAAGACCAATTAAACAAACAGTATTATGACTTATTAGACGCTGTTAGACAACAAGACCCAGATGATATTTATAGAATGTTAAAAATAATTTTAGATAGTGTCACCAGTATTGACCGAGGATTAGGGAATGAATTTGATGATATACGAGATATGCTAGATAACCAATCTTTAGAGACATCGGCACAATCTGCCGAATTAAAGCAGCAAATTAACTCATCACAAAACGAGATATTAAACCAAATGGATATTAATAATACCGGTATTCAAGAAGAATTTGATTACCAAAACGGATTTATACAAAAGATGCTCACAAAAGAAGACCTTAAAGCAATTGAAGATGAAATATTAGGAGATAAAACCGGTTCAACTGGTTTACGCAATTCCGTTTTAAGAGAATTAAAAGACTTAGGGGATATGCTTTATAGTGCGGAAGAAATAAATAATATGTCAATCCATAATTTGTCAACAAATACACAAAACCAACTTAGTGTTTTATTCGATGTGGTTGAAAATGAATTACCAACTGTAAACCAATTAAACGATGTAATAACCCATTTAAATGAAGCATCCCAGCAGAAAGACAGGGATATGGCGGATGGTATTTTAAAAGAATTGGGACAACGGATTAGCGATATTACGGATATTACAAGAAGCGATTTACAGGATATTAAACAATTGATAGAAGATAATAAAAATGAATTACGAATGGCGATTGAACGAAAAGAAACGTTTAAATCAAGTGATGAATTAAGTGTTTTAACAAACGATGTTATTCATTCGTATATGCGTAAATTATTATTAATTCCAGAACTAGAACCAATAATGCTTCAACTTCTTTCAAAAACAGAATGGACGAAAGGAAGTAAATCGAAAATTTTACAAAATTATAAAGAAATAGAGGACAACGTAAAAGATTATACAACCCCTCCAAGTATGGCGACAGCAAACCCAATTACTGAATATTACCCGATGGCGAATGTGGAAGAACCTCAAGAACCATTACCTAAAGAAGGTAAGGGGGTTAAAATGCGGGGAAGAGGATTATGTAGTAAAAAGAGACCTAGCAATTGTTTAACTTTTGAGGATATAGATTACAAAAAAGGGGTATCCGTTAAACCTAGGTTTATCCCTCTTGGAAAGTATATAATTAATAAAAAGAGATTAGATGATAATGTTGTTTCTGTTAAAACTCGTATGGGCGGTCAATTAGCAAATTTTAAATCAACCCGAGTTTCTTCAAAGTTAGGAAATGTTATAAGAACCATTTTAGGTAATGGAATACCAAGTTTTAACGATATTGACGATTTAGATAAAGACGAAAAAGAATACCTTTACAAATTAGCAAAATCAAGCGATATATTAGACAGATTAAATATACCTGCACCAAACAGAAAAGAACAGGAAAAGGAAATTAATGAATTTGAAATTATGCGGGGAGAAATTATGAGTGGAAACGATAATATACAATTAATTAAAAAATTCAAAATAGCATTATTAAAACTCATCAAAAAAGGTCTTATTCCAAAATCTCAAAGCAACGAAATACTTTTAGAATTAATTTCATTAGGTTATTAATTGTTATGTTTAGGACAAATAAATAAAAATATCTCAATTATATATAAATGAGGACTATATGTTTAACAAGTCAAAACTTAGTAGCAGACGGGCAAAATAATAAATTAGTGTATCCATTTCCAAATTCAGTTCAATTTAAAGACAATTATATTTCCGTAGCGAGCGTATCGATTTATTATAGTTGGTTTAATATTTCGTCAGCACTAGCAAATAATACTTTTCAATATACTTGGACCACATTAGCAGTTACGACTACACAAACCGTAACAATTCCTGATGGATTGTATGAAATTGCGACCCTGAACTCGTACCTCCAATCTGTTCTTGTTGCGAACGGTCACTATTTAGTTAATTCCTCAAGTCAAAATGTATATTATGTAGAATTTTTAGTAAATCCAAGTAGATATGCTTTTCAAGTAAACACATTTTTATTCCCAATTGCCCTTCCATCAGGATTTTCAAACCCATCTGGTTTAGTTTTTCCAACTCAATCATTTAATCCAAGAATAATTTTTACCGCTAATTTAGGAGGATTACTTGGGTTTCCAACTGGTCTTTCAACAAACGCAAACACAAACAACGCTTATACACCCCCAACCGCAACCGTTCTATTTATTAGTAAAAATTCAGTTGGAACATTATCATATTTGTCAACACAAAGTCCAAATCTTCAACCAAATAGTTCAGTTTTAGTTTCTTGTTCTGGAGTTCAAAATCCGTATGCTAATCCATCAACAATAATTTATTCATTTACCTCAAATGTGGGAGTGGGTCAAATTATAAATGATAAACCGCCTACATTTATGTTTAATAAATTGATAGATGGAACCTATAATCAATTAAGAATTACACTGTTAGGAAGTTCAAATCTTCAACCGCTAAGTATTGAAGACCCTTCAATAAATATAATTTTAGTAATTGCCGATAAGGACGAACTTTAGAATTAATTATATAGTCTTAATATATGTTTAATAATATAACCGAAGAATATTTAAACTCTCTCTACGATAATTTACACCGAGAACAAATGACAGTTATGAACTCTATTAAATCGTCAAATAATGAAGTATCAAAAGATAAAGACAACCAAAAACAAATTACATTAATAAATACATTAATGATTAATACCTTAAGATTAAGGAACTTAAAAAAGCAGATTTTAGAAAAAAATAATATGTAGATTATACATAATGGGACCTAGAATATACTCAACCTATTTGCCGATGATGGACCATAAAATGAATATATCCGCAAGATTACGAGGTGTTAAAAAAGGTGGTTCAATTCTTTTAAGTAGAGGCGGACCTGGTGCGGGGTCTAGTTACTCATCTTTAGAAGAATATAACCGCACCAACAATTTTAATTCAAAAGGGAAAGGTTTAGGAAATTTGGTTTCAAGATTACAAAACCTATCTGTCCGTCAAATTAAAAAACCTAAAAATATTAACTTTTCTATTTAGGGAATTTAGAACAATTATATATAATTTTTATCTTTGGATTATATATAATAATGAGTTGCGACAAATTGATTTTAGACTTATCACAAGAAGTAGAAGGGTCACCTAATATTTTCGTTAAAAAAGATTGGATTACTATTTTAGATAATCAGAACCAAAATTACAATTCAAACCAGAGTGTCGTCGATACATCACAACTTTCAAACAGTAACCGTTTCGCATCATACAGGGAGGGGTACTTCCTAATGCCTCTTCTTTTGACCTTAGCATCTAATAAATCAACCTCCAGTATTTTAGCTGTTGATATGGCACCTGAAACGTCCCTTACAAGTTGTGATTATGCTATTGGTCTTAAATCCTGGTTTGGAAATATGATACATAGTTTTACTCTAGATTATCAAGGGTCTACAGTGGTTCAAGCAACCGCTTTTGTGAATATGTGGAATTGTTTCCGTTTATTAACTAGTTTATCGTATAATGACCTAATTACGATTGGGTCAACAATTGGGTTTTATCCAGATGACCCCTTATCATTTGGGTTCAATACATCAGCACAATTCGCTGGGCAAGGAGTATGTAATAACCATAACATCATAACAGCGTCTCAAGGTGTA